>Ga0233431_1003381_pt1 | contig 19339 bp, 21 predicted proteins | sample SI_118_April2016_FD_179867 | JGI IMG/M metagenome (GOLD analysis project Ga0233431, IMG submission 179867) | Seawater microbial communities from Saanich Inlet, British Columbia, Canada - SI_118_April2016_200_MG | ecosystem: Environmental > Aquatic > Marine > Inlet | place: Canada: British... | reverse complement strand
AAAATGAAACTCCTGTTTCTACAAGCCCATTTTGTATTTTCTCTTTATCAACTAAGTAACCATCTACCATCTTTAGATAAATGTCTTGTACTTCAACTGATTTATACGTCATATCCCATTAAAGAATTTAAGAATTTATAAGATTTGTCAAATAATCCATATAACTATCTCTTACTAAATGTTTTCTCGCCTTTCTTTACCCTGCCCTAAAGAGAAATGAAAGTTTTACTTCTCCGCACTACGTGCTACGAGGGGAACGTAAAGTTCCCCCTGCTTAACATCGTTATATTCAATTCTGGTTTCTTAACGGAGCCGCCTCGCTTCAATTATATTTATATACTAAATAGCCCTTTTTAAAATTATGAAGAAGTATTTGTCGTTATTATGGCCTTTGTATGTTGGTGAATTTTTTAGAAGTTTAAGTTTCTTTGTTCCTATTTGGATATTATTTTTTCAAGCAAGAGGATTAAACCTTGCAGAAATTGGTTTTATTGCTACAGGCACCTATCTTGCTTCAGTCTTATTAGAATATCCCTCAGGAATATTTGCAGACAAATACGGAAGAAAATTGAGTATAATAGTTTCTATTTTTCTGAGTGCTGTTGCACTATTAGTTGAAGTTACAGCATATTCAACAACTCAATTTTTTATTGGAGCAGTATTTATCGGAGCATCATTTGCATTCAGTTCAGGTGCAAGAGAAGCATTAATCTATGATTCTCTTAAAGAAAAGAAACTAGAAAAATTCAATAGCAAAGTTCTTGGAAGTTTAGATACATTAGGTGCAATAGGAGGAATAGTTTCATCACTTGTAGGTTCATTATTTTTTACTTTACATAATACCTTACCTTATTGGTTAACAATTGCTGCTTATGGAACAGGACTGTTTTTCTTTATTTTCATAAAAGAACCAAAATATAAGAAAGATGGAGAAATAATTGATACTCTAAAAAACTTCAAAAATGGTTTAAAACTTGTTTGGAAAAATCCTGTTTTAAAATCATTATTGCTCCTATATATTCCTCTTTTCTTTTTTGAAGAAGCATGGTATAATGCACAACAACCAATTCTTGTGGGTTTAGGTCTTCCAATATTATTTCTTGGAACATATCAAGCTGCAAAAACTATTTTCTTTGCTTTGGGTGGCGTTACTTTACCAAAATTATTGGATAAATTCAGTCATAAAACTTTGCTATTTTCCATAATAATCATAGAGTTTTTAGTTTGGATAATTATGGGATTTGATAATCTTTATGCTGTGATAATTTTCTCCTATATCCTAATCCTCTTGCACCAGCTCTGGAATTATGTGGATGCAGATATAATTCACGATCACATTGAATCTCATGTGAGGGCAACAACTTTATCTGCAAGACAAATGCTCATAAGTTTAGTTTGGATATTCAATCCTTGGGTAATGGGCTATTTAGTTAATACATTTAGTAGAAATATTCTATTTCCAGTGTTTGGAATAATAATATTAATTGTAGCTCTTTCTATATTTATATCTAGAAAGCGATACTTTTGAACGGCGGCTCCTAAAACCAGAACTCTAAAATTTTCCTTCGGAACGTTGCACTAAATTTTAGGTCTTCCCTTTGGTCAGACGAATATAACAGCGATTAAGAGGTTACGCTCGGTTGCACCTCGCTCCACCCAAATTCCTCACTACGTTCGGAACTTCTCTTAATCGCGATGTTAAACTCAATATTTTAATTACCTCATTTCACACTCTTCACAGACTTATCAAACGCTTCCTTCTCTTCTGGGCTTAATTCAACTTCGATAATCTCTTCTACTCCATTCTTGCCTAATTTTACTGGCACTCCTACAAAAGTTCCATTGATGCCATATTCTCCTTCTAACAATACAGAACAAGGAAGAACTTTATTTTGATCTTTTAGAATTGATTCCACCATTTCTGTAATTGCTAATCCTGGAGCAAAGAAAGCACTGCCTGTTTTTAAGAACTGAACAATTTCTAATCCACCATTACATACTCTTTCTACAATCTGATCAATTTTTTCTTTAGATAGAAGTTCTTCAATTGGTTTATTATCCACTTTACAATGTTTAACTAATGGAACCATTAAATCACCATGAGAACCTAGAACTAAAGCTTCAACTTTTTTAACATCTGCATTAAGTTCTTTTGCGATGAAAGTTCTAAATCTTGCTGTATCTAAAACTCCTGCCATGCCCATAACTCTTTGTTTAGGAAATCCACTTAACTCATAAGCTATTTTCACCATTGAATCTAATGGGTTTGTTACGATAATTAAAATACAATTTGGAGAATACTTTGTTATTTCATTAACTACAGAAGTCATGATTTTGGTATTTATTCCAATCAGGTCATCACGAGACATCCCTGGCTTTCTTGGTAATCCTGCTGTAATTACTACAACATCAGAATCTTTACTTGCGGCATAATCATTACTTCCAGTTATTTTTGTGTTTGATCCAGCTAGGGGCATAGATTCTAAAATGTCTAACGCTTTTCCTTGGGGAACACCTTCAACAATGTCAATTAAGACAATTTCTTCTACAATTTCTTTAATAGCAGAATAAAAAGCAGCTTGACTGCCAACATTTCCTGCACCTACAATAGTTATTTTTGCCATCTTAATTCTCCTTTTTATCTTTAACTTAAGTTTTTACAAGTCTGTCCAAAATAGATGAAATAAGTATACTGGGCACGGCGCAATGATAAATTTATTTCATAAATTTATGCGCCTCCATTGGCGCAGTATACTTATCTATTCCTTTCTGGACAAACAGACTTTTACAAGCATTATAAATATTGTCAAACAGCAGTTCTATATTCTCTTCAGAAACACTAGAAAAGGCAATTCGTAATAAATTTCCTAATGCAACAACTCCTGTGTTATAATTCTCTAATAAGACTTTTCTAACTCTTTCACCATTTAAATTTTCATTAAGTTTGACACACATAAAATATCCAGAATTAAATGGTAATGGAGTAAAGAATTGTTTGTACTTCTCATTCTTTAACGTTTCTTTAACCTTTTGATAACGCGATTTAAGAATTAAATATTTGTTTTCTTTTTCTTCTTTATAAGTTGAAGACCTAAATGCTTCTAGAAGTAAACTTTGTGAAAGATGACAACAGCTTGACAAACTACCTCTAATTGTTCCAGCAGTTTTTTCTTCTAATGCTGTAAGAGTTTCTGAATCAATATTCTTTGCTCCGTAAGTTAAGAATCCTAATCTTAATCCCCAAACATAATCTTCTTTCGTGGCACCATCAATCTTTATTGCTAAAACATTTTCATGTAAATTTGCTAATTTAGAAAATAGTGGTTCTTGATAAACATTCTCTTCATAAAACAATCCAAAATAAGCATCATCACAGATGATTAAAATTTGTTTTTGTTCCGCTGCTTCTTTAATAACCTGTATTAATTCTTCTGCTTCTGTATTCGTTAATGAATATCCTGTTGGATTATTGGGAAAGTTAAGCAGAACAATTTTCTTGCCTTCTCCTTGTAATTCTTTTTGAAGATTTTCTAAATCAAAACCATTCTCTTTGAAAGTATTAACTGGTTTTAATCTTGCATTATAACCATTTTCAATGATTAAATTATAATTTTCCCAAAACAAGTTTGTAAGGATAACTTCTTCATTTGGATTGATGAATAAATATGATATTATACTTAATCCGTGGGTTATTCCAGAAGTAACTATTGGTAAACTTATTTTTGTTTGCTCTGCGTTTAATGAAGGGTTTTTTTGTTTAATTTGTGTTTCCCAAATTTCTCTTAATTCTTTAATCCCATAAGAGGGGGCATAAGGAAATATTTTATTTGGCTTTAACAAAATATTCTTTTTAATTGATTCTAAACACATCACTTCTTTGTTATCTTCAATGGCAATACCAATGGTAGCATTAATTTCTTTACCCTTGGCTTCTTTAGTTTGTTCTAGTATTCCTTGTTTTGGAAAATAGATCTCTTTTCCTTTTTCAGATAGGAAAGAATAAATCTTTGGTTGAATTCTGTCATTAAGTTCTTTAGCCTCTTGATTGATCATCTTTATATTCCCGCTCTTTTAGTTTGTTTAAGTTGTTTGTTTAAGCGTTTAATCATAAATGTTATTTAAAGTTTAGGATACATCGATATGTTTTATTAAACTGGGAATTAATCAAATTAATTCTAATCAACTAAGAATATCTTCTTTTTCTGTCTAATAGTTAAGTAAGGTCGAGTTAATCTTCTTTTTAATCCTATGTCTTGAGTAAGAACGAAATCTCCTTCTTTAGAATGTTTTACTAAGACATCATCAACATGTCCTTCAGAGGGTAATTGTTTAATTTTAAGGACTTTAATAATACCAAGAGCAAGTTTAGCTGCTCTTTTATACTTCATCCGTTGCTCCTCTTGAATTTTCTTTAACTCTTTAACAGTTCCTTCTAACACATAAACTTCATAATTAAAATCACAGGCTGTTTCTAGCTCTTCAAATAGCTTGAGTTTGAACTCTTCTATCGCCATCAAGGCATTTGTATCTAAGATTATTCGTTTCATTTTTCAATACTGTTCAAACTGGCTATCCAGAAGATTTTACTTAATATTAATACAATAACTAAAAACATCAGTGCTAAGAACATTATAATTAAATGGACTTCATTCATTGCAGTTAAATAAATGAACCATCCCGCTAAGAAAATAAAACACCAGTTAATTGCTAGTATAGTTAAGGAATATAATATTCTTTTGATACCAATTTGGTAATAAGACTTAACAAAAGTTTTCCAGCTTTTAATGTGTAACTGAGAAAAGCCAACTAATAGGAAATAATAAATTACTAGAAACACTATTGACATTACTTGTATCACTGAAGCAAACGCTTCTGGAGCAATATCTATACTTAAGAATCCTTTTAGTATAAAGTAACATACAATAAAAAATGGAACCATTAATACTAAAGAAGAAGTAATGTACTTAACAGCCTGTTTTAACCAATTCTTTTTTTCAAACATTCTATACATTAATAACCAAATTGCTCCATTTACAAATAAGAATATTCCAGACAGCCAAAGAATATATTCAATAATGTTTTTCATCATTGTTTTATACCCTGTATAGATCTGAACAATGTCTTTAGTAAAAGGCTGGCCTGCTTGTAGACTTTCTTGGTCATAGTTAGCATTATTTAAGGGCTCGATAACTTCTTGAGCTCCTTCTATAATCTTTAGCTGATAATTGAAAGAAACGTAACTTAGCATTGCAATTAGAATAATCTGTAACACAATTACACTTAAGAATAATAACTTATGCTGCTTAATTGCCTTTACACTTCCTTTAAATCCCCTCTTTAAAAAACTCATACTCTCAGAATCTTTTGTTTATTTATAGAACTTTCTGTTTTGTTGGCTTCATCTGGAATAGAATGATTTTGTATACTGCCTGCAAGAGGCACATTTTTTAGTTAAGCAGGGCACGGCGTTATTATGAGTTTTTCTTCGAAAACCTCATCGCCTCAATTGGCGCTGCTTAACTAAAAAATAATCGTGCCGGCACGCAGTATACAAAATAGTGTTATTCCAGATGAAGTGTTAATCACAGTTAATTTTAAATACACACTTCATTTAGTGGTTATATGAAAAGAGGATTTGTTTTGCTTTTATTGTTAACTGCTTTATTTTTAGTTGCATGTTCTTCAGAACAGCTTCCTGAAGGAAGTAATGAAGGAGAGATGGCTTTAACAGGTCAAGGATTCTCTACATTAACTCCGGAACAAAGACAATTTTATTTACAATGTAATCGTGGAGAATGTTGGGGTTTTCTAAAAAATAAGGATTACAAATCTTATCGAACATGCTATCTAGGCTGTCTTCAAAGGGCAGAAAGTTATTCTCCTCAGACACATTGGTGTGAAGATACTGATGGTGGATTAGATTACAGAAATAAAGGAACCGTAACGACAGATATTATCCCTAATGGTAGGGGAGATTATTGTTATACTTGGTCATCTAGTGGAAGAACGGCTTTATTTGAAGGTAACTGTAATGGTGATAAATATCAAGTTATTCAGAAAAGATGTGCAGAGTTGGGAGAAAATTATGTTTGTGAAGAAGGTGTTTGTTTAGAAAAGGCGAGTTGTGAAGATTCTTGTGTTTTTAGTTATGAACTTGGTGATACTAAAGAAGTATTTACTTTGCCTTTAGGCAAGACTGCTGTTGTACAAAATAAGGGTGCATTTGATCATTTGTATTTTGAGACTACAGAAATCTCTGAGAACTATTGTAGGATAAATCTTCATTCTTGTAGGTCTATTGGTGAAGATTATGTCTGTGAAGAATCCTCCGAAAAGTTTGATATTGGTGAACAAGAGGGGGCTTCCAGTCTTGGTTTCTTCACACTAAATAATATTGAATGTAATAACTTTAATTTTGAATTGTATGAAAATAATCAGTTAATTGAAAGTTCATCTGCCAACATATATTCAGAAGAAGTAATCTCCTGTATTGATCTTGATTCTGATAGTCAATATCTGCAAGAAACTGTAATTGAATATACTCAAAATCAAGATGGTTCAGTTAGCAAAGAAGAGTTTGAAGATCATTGTATTAATGAAAACCAATTAGAAGAGTTTGTTTGTGTTGACGGAGTTCATAATACTCAATCTTTTAATTGTCAATGTGATCAAGGAAAATGTGATAGTGGAAACCTAGTTGTTGTCGGAAAAAAAACTCCACTGCCTGATTTTCCAGCCCCTCCTACTCCGGATTTCCCAAAACAATACGAACTTGAAATAACTCCTGTTGAACTTACTTCTGGAAACATTAGAGTTTTTGTTCCGGAAGGATATGAATTACTGGGAGAAAAACATATTGAAGATTTACAAAATTGCCTTATTGCAGTTCCATCATTTATTGGAACAGAAACATACTGGGATGGAGTTGTATTAAAAGAGTATGTTGTTGTGGATGGGAACAACTTACCAGCCGGCTTTCAAGGAGGAGGGGGAATATTTTACCCCAGAAGTCAAGAAATATTAGATTCTCATTTTCAAGAAGCTGAAGATGATTTCCCTGGAAGTCATTTCTACAACTTATCTTTAGATTATTGTGCTAATACACATGAGTTTACTCATTATGTTATTGATAATACCATTATTCCTAGTTGGGCAAATGAGGGGATTGCTCAATATACACAAAGAAATATTCAAAGAGATGTATATAACACATTTAGTTGTAATGAAAATGGATTTTCTGGAATAGATTTTTGGACAGGAGGAGAAGAAAATGTCTCCTTTCCTTATTTTGATCTTTCAAAAGAATACACCAACTCTGATGAAAGAAAAAAACATGTTAGAACGCGTATCTGTTTTTGGGAATTGTTTGATGAACAATTTAGTCCTGAGAAAAGAAGAGAAGCATTTCAGTTATTAAGAGATGAATATACTGGTGTAATAGATAAGTATCCTGTATATAAACTTAAAGATGGAACCCTTATTAGTGTACCAAATAAATCAACTTTCTTTATTGAGAATGTATTGTTTGAAGTAGTTAATTATGAAGAGTTAAAAACATTCTTAGAAAAATTCGGGCTTGAAGAAGGCGTTGATTATATTCTTGATTAGTCTACCAACTATCTTTAAAATAATCTGCCCAACCTCGCATTAGGCCATCTAAGTGAGTTTGTGGGGGAATCTTTACTTTCACATTATGGCCATCAAAATTAAATTCAATAACATCTCTATTTTCTTTTCTGGCTTCTGCTATCTTTTTCATGATTTCAGAGTCCTTAATTGGAAAATTTTCCAGCCCCAGTAATTTCTTTAATGCCATACTTATTCGCTATAATAACCTTTATTTCCTCGCATGATTCCTTCGTTGTATACTTTCTTTATTCTAATCCTTATATTATTTCCGCCATGCTTAAACTCAACAAAATCTTGGTTATTTTTCTGGGCTTTCATGATTCTGTTCATTAACTCATAATCTTTAAGTGCATTTTCACTTTTCATTTATGTCCACCTCTGAATCATAACCTTCCATAAATCCTTCTTCTTCATTGCTTAATTCACCATCTTCTAACAATCTTGCTCTAGCCTTCTTAGAATATACATTTTCTTCTAGATCTTCTTCTAAGCTATCAAGATGTTCTAATTCCTTTTCTACTGCTTCGTCTGATAAGACCATTTTAAATCCACCCCCTACGTTATAGCCCCAACTAGATATAACAAGATTATACATAACATTTAAATATAAATACATTCCCCCAATACTATATAGTGGGTATATTCTTCCTGCTGTTATCTACAGGGGTATAGTTGGGAATAAGTAAGCATAATTAGGCGGTTTTCCTGTTTACATATAAATAAATCCAGAGGATATAAAAATGGAACAAGAAAAAATGTTAAAACACTGAAAAATAATATCTCTACACTTTAGTGCGAGATTATTTTTTTTTGTGTCACAGAAATTTGCTATCACGCGCGAATTTCTCATGACATTTTTGGGCTCCATTTTAAATTGAGGAATATAAAATGGAATATAGAAAATTAATATCATTCGGAAAAAGTAGTTACGTAGTTTCCCTACCTAAAGGTTGGGTAGTTCAGAATAAATTAAAGAAAGGCGATTTAATTTATTTGGAAGAGAGCGGTTCTAACTTAATATTAACAAGTCATGCTGAAGATAAAGGAAATAAGGATAGAGAATCTGTAATTAATGTTGATGGAAAAAATCTAGGACTAATTGATCGGGAAGTTAGTTCAGCTTATATCCAAAATTGTCGTTTAATAACCTTAAAAGGAAAAGAAATAAAATCCAAAGTTAAAGATTTACAAGGCACTATTCAAAACTTAATTGCTTTAGAAGTTATGGAACAAACTTCAGAGTCTATTGTTGCTAAGGATTTTCTAAACATGGATACTGTTTCTGCTAAAGAATTAGTGAGAAAAATGGATATTGTTGCAAGGGCTATGTTGATGGAAACAAATGTAATTTTTGAAGAACAGAATGCTGAGAGTATTCGAGAAAGAGATAAAGATGTTGATAGACTTTACTTTTTACTTTACAGGTCAATATTATTTAATTTAGAAAATCCTACTATTGCGTTAAAGAAGTTTAAGATGCGTTCTGTTGAGTTGTTTAAGTATTTATTTTACGGATTTTACATTGAAGCAATCGCTGATGATTGTTGGAAAATTGCCGATTTCATGAGCCAATTAAAAATATCTCGGGCAGAAAAGGATAAACTAAAACAAATACTTGCAGAAGTACATACTCGTTACTTGGATACTATGAAAGCTATTCATAATGAAGATGTTGCTATGGCTTTAAAGATTTCAGAAAGAAAAGATGTTTTGAATGAAACACTTAATGACTTGGAAAAGAAAAACATTTCTGTGGATCTTTATGTTAAAACAATTAGTAGAATTAGGCTGATTTCTAGCCATATTCACAATTTGGGCAGGGTGTTGTACACAACTAGTAACTATTAGTGAATGGTGAAAATCACGAAACATTTATAAATCAAAGTTTGTCTTATGAGTAAATGCTAGCTAGTTTGCCCTCCAATGATGAACTTGAACTAATATTAAGAGATACTATTGAAAAAAATTATCCTGGGTATCATCCAAAGTTTGAAGATCATCCAGTAAGAAGGACTTCTCATGCTAATATTCATCATTTAAGAATTTCTGCTAAAAGACCAAAAACCAAAAGACGTAAAAAAAGAAGAAATGTACAACTGGCGTTAAAAACATTCTTACCAGTTGAGTATTTGGGTGATCAAAGTTATATTGATAGGCATGATCCTTCTAAGCTTGCAGACTTAGAAGCTAGAGCATTTAAATGGATTGATGAGGACGTTAGAATTCCTAGTGCAGATCGTTTAACAAAATCTTATCTAGTTCCTCCATTTTGTGGTTATTCTGATAAGTACATGGCTATTGCAACAAACTTTTTTTATGGTGATATGCTTTATGATTTATTGGATGGGGCTAGTTCAAATGAAAGTTTCCAAAGACACTTTTTAATGGGAATTAAAGATGTTGCAAGATTAAATGGGTTAACAAATGCTCCAGAACATAAATTTTATTCTAGTTTGGAAGAGTTTAAGGAATCTGCTTTAGCAAATGCTGATGAAAACGCTGAATCTTTACTTGGAAATTTAGCAACTATGTATCGTGCACTAAATCCACAACAATTTATTGAATTTTTTTCTATTAAAGAAACTTCTACTGAAAGAATTTTAGAATATGTCAAGAGTATGAAAAAAGTGGACCTACCTAGTAAGGTAAAAGATATTTCTGCAATGCGTCCTAGTATTGGTGAACCAAGCAGATTACAACATCGTGATTGTAGTGGAAAGAACATGATCATTACCAGAAATGATAGGTATGCTAATCGTTTTGTTGACTTAGAAACCTTTGGTCCCGACTCTGCTGTTGAAGATATTGCCAGTTATTGCATTTTCTTAGCTCGAGGAAATAATACTGTTTTCCGATCATCTGATTTCCCTCATTACAGACACGTTTTTCATGCTTATGAACTTGCTTGGAGAGATCGTGATCCTGATATGGTAAGACATTTAGATGGACTTGATAACGGCGATTTTAAAAAATTCTTAGAACCAAGAATGACTGGAAGAGAGTATGCTGACTTGACAGCAGCATTCTTTGCTAATGCGATTGTTAAAACTGTTACTTTAGCAGCTGCCGGAGCAAGAAATCCTGGCAATGAAGAGTTAGGGATAGATGCAATTGCTGTTACTGATCCAAGCAGATGGCATAGTGATATGAACGAATTATTTAGGGCAGTTTATGATCTGGGAGATTTATTTGATAATTGTTCTAATCATAAAGAAGTAAGAAACTATTTTTATACTCTTGGTCAAACATTAGTAGATGTTGGCTATAATTTAGATCAAGATATTTTAAGGGATATTCAATCCGGCGGAGGAATTGGTCGGAACGTTATGGATCAAGTGCCAAAATTTAAAAGATAAACGTGATGGTGAAGATGATAAAAGAAAACAAATTTAATTCATTTAATTCAGGGGTATTGCCAAAAGGCTGCCAGCATTGTGTTAGAGGAGAGAAAATTGTTTTATTTGTTACGGGAATATGTCCTCGGAAATGTTATTTCTGTCCAGTTTCTGATGAAAAGTATGGAAGAGATATTACCTTCGCCAATGAAAAAAAGTGTTTTACTTCTAAGGATATTATTGAAGAAGCAAAGTTAATGGATGCTAAAGGGGCAGGAATTACAGGTGGTGATCCTCTGGCTAAAGTAGATCGAACAGTACGTTATATTAAAACTCTTAAGAAAGAGTTTGGAAAAGAGTTTCATATTCACCTTTATACTTCATTAAGACTTATTTCTGATGATGCTTTACAGAAACTTTACATTGCGGGATTAGATGAACTACGATTACATCCAGATTTAGATTCAAATCAATTATGGAAACGGTTAGATATAGCTACAAAATTTCCTTGGGACTTGGGGGTAGAGATTCCATTAATCCCTGGTAAGAAAAAAGAAACTAAGAAACTAATTGATTTTATTCAAGGTAAAGTTATGTTTCTTAACTTAAATGAATTAGAGGTCGCTGATAATTCGCAATCAAAATTGTTGGAAATGGGCTTTAGTACAAATGCAGAATTTAGTTACTCGATCTCTGGTTCAAAAGAATTGGGATTAGAAATGATCAATTATGTTCAAGAGAAAGAATATTCTTTACCTGTCCATGTTTGTACTGCTAAACTTAAAGATGCTACTCAATTAACTGAGAGAATTAAACGTGAAGGCCAAGGGGCTAAGAAAGAGTTTGATGTTGTTGATGATGAAGGACTATTAACTCGTGGTGCTCTTTATTTAGATGAATTAAAGCCAGGTGCAGGTTATAGGGAAAGTTTAAAACAGAACCATTCTGAGATTATTGCAAAGTTGGAAGAGACTCTTCCTTTGGTTCAGGCTAAATTAAAATTAAATGATTCTGAATTGTTTTTGGATAAATCTAAACCCAGAATTCTAATTTCTAAAAAGAACCTTAAGAAAAACAAATCTAAGTTAATCAATTTAGGATTGGTGCCAGCAATTGTTTTAGAGTATCCTACGGCAGATCAATTAGAAATTGAAGTTGACTTCTTGAATTAAAACTCTAATATATCTCCAACACTAACTTCCAGATGTTCTTTCCCTAGTTCAATAATGTAATGTCCTTTATTCTTAGAATGCCATTCTCTGAATGGTTTAAAGTTTTCTTTAATCTCAATAACTTTCTTATTTTTATCTAATAATAAAACATCAATTGGATAGAAAACAAAGAACATGTGCAGATAAGCTTTCATCTCTTTGGTTAAGTACATGATTAGATTCTTCTTTTCTAAACGAAACATCAAGCCTCGGCCCATCTGTGCTTTAGTCTTACAAACAATTTCTTCTTCAGAAATGATTTGATTGCCTCTCTTAATCATGGTTCTGTGTTTGTATTGAAGTTATTTAAATACTTCGCCAGGGAGTATTACCCCTTTCAAGTAAATAATCTCCAAAACTTTTTTAAACTCACTACTATAGTTTGATTATATGGATTTTTTTAGTGAAGTAAGGAGAAGAAGAGAAGAATTAGGACTAGGAATGTTTGAAGAATTAGACTTAAGAATTTTTAAGAAACATGTTCCTAAAAGTTATTCTCCTCAAGAAAGTCCTGTGGCTATGGCAGTTGGTGCATTTAGTGTTAAAGAAGGATCAGTAATCAGGGCCTTTCATAAAGACCAATTTGGTAAAGGCTGTCGTGTTTTTGCTTGTAATCCTCGAATTGTTGGACGTACCGAAGATTATGATTATACTCTTAGTGGTCAAATGGAAGGGGATGCACGTGGAGATTATGCCTGGGATTTACCATTTTTAGACTTGGAAATTCCACTTCAACCATATGATTTTGTTTACATTAGAAATCCAGATTTAATCGACATTCCCAAATGGGGAAGTGTTTTTAGAATGGGAATTGAGCGTTTAGCTGAAACTGGAATTCTTGCAACCATTATTCGTGAATCTGATAGTACAAAATATAACAGATTAAAAGATCATTTAAATCAAAGATATCAAATTGTGCCAATGCAACCAGATCAAAAAATAGACACTCCTTCAATGCAATCTTTTTATGATACCATTTCTTTTTTTGGTAAACAATAATTTAATGAAGAATCATTCTATTTTCCAAAGATCATCGCCAACATAGTGGATGTTCTTAATTACTTTGCCAGAAGTTGCTTTTTCCATTTCCTCAGCAGAAAGTAAAGCGATCCCTACTGCTAATGGCTTTTGATGAGTCTCATCAACAATTACAATAAACTCATCTTTCTCAATACCTTCTTGAATCTTAGTAATACCTGGTCTCATTATATCTGCACCATTAACAACAAACTTAATTGCACCCATATCAACTGTAATTTTCTTCAGCAAATCCTTTGTTTGCAATAACTTCAATGTTGGAACTAGTTTATCTTCATAATAGAATAAATAAGGTTCTTTGTTAACAGTAATTATCTTCCTGTTCTCATCTTCCATAAGAACAACATTATCCTTCTTACTTAATTCTAAACCAGGAATTAGCTTAGTAACTTCCTTTGCTTTAAGGGGCTTTTGTTTCATTTTCATTACCTTTTATCAATTAAGCTATCTTGCACGGCACGATTATGGCATCTTTCTTTATTGAATTTTTTTAGGATGTCATGTGCCTCCTTTGGCAAAGACAGCTTAATTCGTACTTTTCATTTTAATTTCTTATAAGCTAACCAAATTAGCAATGCCAAAGTTATTCCTAATAAAACAAACTTCAAAACTTCATCTGCATGTTGCCAGTATCTTAAAGTGCCGTAAAGTATTAATAAAATACCTCCACTAAGAATTCCTGTACTCACTGCATCTTTCTTAAGAATAATTCCTGTAACAATTGCTAATATTCCTACTATGATCGCGACGATGAAAACAACTTTATCATGTTTAGCCATTAACTGAGAAAAGTTATCATAACATTTTTGTGGGTTCTGACAATTTCCTTTAACAACTGGAACCAGTTCTAATTCTGAATTATATGCTTCTTTTTCATAAGTCTGCCATTTGCCATTAGCTTCTAAACAAGCTTCTTCATCTTCAATTTCATAGATGTCATCTGGGCAATAATCATTTCTGTCCGGAGCATCATGAAACACTTCTATACCATAACCTACAAATAGTGCAAATATTACGGCAATTGCAATTGAAATCAAAACTCTCTTCTTATCCATATTAAATAAGAAATAAAAGAAGTTAATAAAGTTTTCTTATGAATAAAGTATTTGAAATTTAATTCCGCCTGAATTATTAATTGGGCCCAAAGTAACGCGATCTTTATTTTCTAATTTTACTTTTACATCATTCATCAATTGAATTCCATTAATAAATGTGCCATATTTAGAACCTTGATCTACAATACTATACTCACCACTTTCTTCTTTTGTTAGCATGGCGTGTTTTCTTGAAACGGCGTTTAAGTATGGGTTAATCATGAGGGAGTTTCCTGTTTTTATAACGTTTTCTTCAAAACTTTTTCCTCTGCCAATAAAAATTGTTGGTTCATCTATTACAAATGTTAAGTTTTTAGTAAACACTAATGTTGCTGCTTTTACTGTTGCAGTTACATTCTTCTTTGATCCAAATAAACTTTTCCATAGTCCCATTTTTATTCCACCAATATTCCAACCTTTCCAGGCATTGCTTGTTTAGCTTTAGTCTCTTCAGACTCATCACCATTAACAATTTCTACAGTACAAGAAAACTCTTTTTCTAAGAAGGATTTTGCTTCTTTCATTACGGCAAGTTCTTCCTCTTGTGATGTAATCATTATTGGAATCTTAGAAACATCTTTAACTAAGCCTTGAACAATTTTACTAATCTCTTTGCCTTTAACTTTCATTTCTTCTTTTTCTAAAACAACACGCATTATTTCTCCTAAATTACGAGTAACTTTTATTTCGCTACTAACAACATTAAACAATTCATACAACCAGTTCTGGGAAACAAATAAAGTATACTTCTGTGCTTTTTCTAACTTAGCAAACTTTAACACATTTCTCATTCCTTCAATAGCTGTTCTAACTAATTGTTCTCCAGAACTAGCCTTAAGACTAATCTCTTCTTCATTATGTTCTGACCATGAAGAAGAAGAAACTAACTTAGCTTTACTACCATTAATTAAAACATTTAACTCTTCACTTAAATGTGGAGTTACTGGGTTCATTAATTTGAACCAGCTTTCTAAATATTCAACAATTGTTTTTTTATTCTCTCCGCCTCTTCTTAAGTACCAACGTAAATCATCATACATGGCAAAGTAAACAGTTGATGTTAACTCTCTTAAGTTGTATTCTTTCATTTCATGATTCATTTTCTTAATATTTTCATTTAATTTTGAAATCAGCCATGAATCAACAGACATTTTCTTTCCATCTAGTTCTTTTAATTCTTCAACAAGGTTGTAAATTCTTTCTAAAGTTGATTTGTAACTAAAAACAGTTTCTTCAACCCAAACCACATCAATATGTGGGGAACCAATATGAGAATAATATAAACGCATCGCATCTACTCCATACTTTTCTACAGCTTCTGGAATTGGAACTGCGCCACCTTTACTTTTAGAAATTTTACTTCCTTTACCAGTAACCCACCAATTAACAAAAATTCCTTTTGGCCATTTTTCTTCAGGAAGAATAGCTACGTGGTTCATTAAGAATACAGGAAAATGAACTGTCTTGTGTTCTTTCCCACCTAAATTAATATCTAATGGGTAGAAATAATCAAACTCTTTCTTAACTTCTTTCCATGATTCTTTTCCATCTCCCTTTCCAAGGAAAACATAATCAAAGAATTCTTCGTTAAGTTCTTCATTCTTAATCTTACCAGAGTTTGTAAATTTGGAAACAATATAAAATATCGGATATAACGTCGAATCACTAATTGGTTCAACTGTCCACTTTTCATCAAATGGTAATTTGCTACCTAACCACTTTCCTAATCTTGAGCAAGCACGATCCGAAAACCAATCTAAAACTGAAGGCATATTATCCTGATATTCTTTGGGATAAATTTTCATTTCCTTAGTTTGTTCTTTACTTCTTTCTGTTAATTCTGCATCAGAATAACGAATAAACCATTGGTCATCAATTCTTTTAATAATTACTTGTTCTCCACATCTGCAGATTACCTCTTCACTAAGATCGTAAAAAACATCAGCTTTACCTTTCTCTAATAGCTCTGCTTTCATTAACTCTTTAGCTTCTTCTACTCTCTTGCCAGAATATTTCCCACAAATTTCTGTCATTACGCCAGTATGAAATCCTGCTTTGTAAAGTTCCTTAGTTGCTTCCTCTAACTTTGGATCATCTAAAGATTTAATGTTCATTTTTTCAGTAATTTCTTTCGCAGGAAAATCTCCATAACCTTTAGATTTTATTATCGGAATTAATTTTATATCTTTAATCTCTTGTAAATCTAGTTTAAACTTAGAAATCATTTCTTTATCTTCTTGTAACTCCCTTAACGCCATATAATCGTAGGGTGCATCACTTGGAACACTCGTAACGATTCCTGAACCAATCTTAGGATCACAAAATTTTGCTGGAAGAATGATAATCTCTCTATCTATTCCCGGAGCTAAAGCAAATCTACCAATAAATTGTTCTGGCTTAATATCTTCTTTAAGGATAACATCATCTTTTTGATACTTTAATTTCTCTGCAGCTTCTTTACTAATTATCCAGTTATCTCCTTCAACTTCTACACGCACATACTCTGCATTTGGATTAATCCATAAATTAGTTTGACCATAAATTGTTTCTGGTCTTAAGGTAGCAGCGATTAGGTAATCTTCCCCATACTTAAATTTTAAAAGAGTGTACTCATTTTTCTCTGCATTGCCTCCTTTAGAAATGTCAGTTTCAGAAGGGTCTACTGCAACTGGTCCACAATTTATGCAAGCAGTAGCGAAGTAAGGTTTTTGAATTAAAAGATCTTTTTGTTGTAATTTTTTAAATTGCCATTGGATAAATTTCTCATAGTCTTTATGGGTTGTAGATGTAAATCTGTCCCAATCACAAATAAATCCGAACTTTTTCCAATAATCATTAATGTAAACTTGGTTAAAATAATCTACTACTTTTTCTGGGTCTACTAATTGAGAAATTTGTTCTTCAGAACAGCCATTATTTTTAAGATAATTGATCCAATCTTCATCTTTATTCTTAACTTTATTAGCAAAACCTAATGCCTGATTACCTGATGCATGTGTTCCAACTGGAAATAATACTTCCTTTCCTTTTAATCTTTGATATCGACAAATAGCATCTGTATAAGAGAATCCTCTCATGTGCCCAACGTGTAAATATCCTGAAACTCCTGGATAAGCAAAAATCATCATAAACTTTTCTTTGTTGTTCTCAACCTTAGCTTTTCCTAACTCTGCGTCTTTCCACTTCTTTTGCCACTTCTCTTGTATTTTATTCCAATCAACTGCCATAACCTTGTTAATTGCCGGGGATTTTTAAAAGTTGCCATATTCTAGGCTTCATCTGGAATAGAAGACATTTGTATACTGCGTGCCGGCACGGTGATTTTTTAGTATTTTGTTGTTGTGAGCAGCGCCAATTGAGGGGCACGAGTCTCTTGTTAGATAACTCATAATCGCGCCGTGCCCTGCTCACAAATTAAAATTCACTAAAAAATGTGCCTCTTGCAGGCAGTATACAAAACATTGTTATTCTGGATGAAGCCATTATTATCCATAATATTTAAATATAAACGACTACCAGGTAGTAAATATGTATTTTCCTACTAGTTTAGATGAATGTTTTGAGGCTTTACCTGAAGTACAGGCATGTAAAGGAATTCGGCAAGGACCATTTCATGATAAAGATGTTTATTTGCATTCAATAGATTTTGTTCGTTGGGCCAAACAATTTACTGATGACAGAGATATTCATGCTGCTGGTTATTTACATGATATTGGTAAAGATACAACTAAAAAACCATTACTTACTGAAACTGGCGAACCAATTTATTGTAACAGTGATCCTAAACTACCTTGTTATTCATTTCCTGGACATGAAGAAGTGGGTGCTGGAATGGTCTTAGGGATGAATAAGGAAACATTTGATCAATTTGGATTAAATCAATTAAGAATCTCTTTTTTAGTTGGTGCTCATTACTTACCAATGAAATTTATTAAATTGATGAGGGAACAGAAAACTTTTGCAACATTTGAAAATCAATTTGATGTGTTGGTATCAAGACTATACTATTTAGAAGAATCAACTAAACTTGAAGGTGCAGGTGTTTCTAAAAGAGATATAGCTACGATGTTTAAGGCTGATAAATCAGCGCAAGGAAAAGCGTGTACTGATAGACTAGAATTATTTACAATAATGAATTTGTTATTGGAAGATAAATCTTTGGAAGCAGGAACAACACTTTGGGATGTCTATGCAATGCAACAAGACATTTATCATTCTAATCCATCTATCCTTAAGCCAGAGACTTAAAACAGAAATTTATTTAATCTCTTTTAGTTTATTCTTAATAATGAAATTTGAAAAACAGTTTTCTTTACGTGTAATCCCAAATGCATCTAGAACTTCATTAAAGGAAGAAGATGGAAGGTTAAAGCTACATCTGCAAGCAGTTCCAGAGAAAGGAAAAGCTAATGCAGCCGTGATTAAGTTCTTCAAGAAGGAGTTTGACATTAAGGTAGAAATTAAAAGCGGTAGTAGAAGTCGTGATAAAGTTCTTAGAATAATTAATTAGTTTATAATCAAAAACTATGAAAGGGTAAAGTTCCAGATGCTTTGATAAATTTAATTTGGCAATCTGTTTGGGCTCACAGAAAGTAAGTATCTCTAGAATAATCAAGTTTCCAACAGATTTATATACATAAATAATATACTTCTGTAGATGAAAAAAGCAAAACCAAAAAAGAGTAAAATTAAGAATATGGACGCTTGTAAGCTTCCTTGTTCCACAACTTCTGGTTGTGGTGGAGCAGCTTATGGTTTGGGATTTCTAGGAGCAGCAATATATTACATATCAACTGCAACTGGATTCTGGAACGGAGTCTGGGGATTTATAAAAGCTATAGTCTGGCCAGCATTCTTAACATTTGAATTAATGAAATATTTGGGAATGTAACTTTTCCCTAATTTTTTTATTTCAGAACTCTTAACTTAACACCTGCTTCCTTTAACAAAGAAGTGCCAATATCATCTGGATATTGTACCTTACAAACAACTTCTTTAATTCCTGCGTTAATGATCATTCTTGCACAAGTAC
>Ga0233431_1003380_pt1 | contig 19340 bp, 14 predicted proteins | sample SI_118_April2016_FD_179867 | JGI IMG/M metagenome (GOLD analysis project Ga0233431, IMG submission 179867) | Seawater microbial communities from Saanich Inlet, British Columbia, Canada - SI_118_April2016_200_MG | ecosystem: Environmental > Aquatic > Marine > Inlet | place: Canada: British... | reverse complement strand
AACGACCATTCTCCATCAATTGAATCGATAAAGAGCATATCCTCAACAACCCTTGCTTTGGCCAACAGGTTGTCATTGGTTGTATTGTAGACCGTTACCGAGTTGTTCAAAAATACCATTGTCCAAAGATCCAGTTCAATGTTGGACGCGGTTGATCGATAGCCTTCGTTGCAAACGCTGAAGTCTGATGCTTCTCCGCCGTTGCTGACAATGGTGCCTTCATCGGTTTTGAAGACACCCCAAAACTCGGTTCTGGTAGTCGACGAATCATCGCTATCGCTGCAGGACGAAACCACCACAGCCGAAAGCATCAAACAGAACACGAGCACAAAACGCCTGATCACGCGTGAAGACATCTCTTCAACGGGCAAGAAATTTATCAAAGCTCCCTCCTTTGGTGAGGCGATAAGACATCTCTCTTCAGCGACGAGCATAGAGAAAATCGGCTTGTGGGTCAAGTGAAACAAATCCCAGATGTTGTGGTCAGCTTTTTCATCGCCAACCTGCACCGCCGGGGTCACATCTTGATTTGTGAATTGATTTGCCGATAGGCATTCTCAAAATCTGATTCTGTTTTCATACGCCCTTTCACGTGCTTCACGATATGGCTCACCGCGGAATAGGTAATGCCGAGCATATCGCCAAGTTCACTGTTGGTATAGGCGCCTCTCTCCCATAGATAGAAGAGCAGGATGTCCCGCTTCCACTTTTTACCATTCCCGCCCGCAGTGGATTTCTATGAATGTAACAAGACAACTCCACCACATAGGCGTCACTTTCAACCAGGATGCTCTTAAAACGTCCCTGGAACAGATGGCCCCTTCGAAAATGGCGGCTATTGAATCTTCGGGTGTACGTTACGCCGAACCATTGCATGGCCCTGGACAGATTGGCAGCCCCGGTTTGAAGCAGGAAATGGTAGTGGTTGGTCATGAGCACGAAAGCATATACTTCAACACCAAAGCGATCGCATGTCTCTCCCAAAGTTTCCAAAAACACTTTCCGATCCACATCGTCACGGAAGACATCCCGTCCTGCGTTTCCTCGTGAAAGGACATGGTAATAGGCGCCCGCATATTGGATCCTCCAAGGTCTCGCCATCTCTTCTTCTCCCCGACTCCCCGATGCTCGATGAAAAAGACCATAGCATACTAGCAATTCACAAATCAAGATGTGACCCCACCTCCCACCTCCCTAGTCTTTCTGGTCTTAAAAATTGTCTTGATCCCGCCTCGTTTTTAAAATACCATCAGAGCATGGACTCGAAACATGATTTTTCCAAATTCTCCCTTCTGCTGGTGGATGACGAACCCTTGGTTTTGTCTTCATTGAAGCGGACTTTTCTGAACGATCCCTTTGAAATTCACACGGCTGAAAACGGCGATGCGGCGCTGGAACTCCTGAAGGCCGTTCCCGTGAATGCGGCCCTCATTGATCTCAAGATGCCCGGAATGGGTGGGCTGGCGCTCCTCAAAAAGCTCAAACACCAGCACCCTCACCTCATGGTCATCATACTCACAGGCCACGGTGGCGTCGCGGAAGCGGTCCAGGCCATCCATCTGGGCGCAGTTGATTTTCTTGAAAAACCATTTTCCCCCGAAGGCCTACGGGCCCGCATCAGCCGGCTGCACGATATCTGGCGGTTGCAGCGTGAAAACCGAAAACTTCGGAGGGAATTGGATTCCACTTTCGGTTATGAGCGGCTGGTGGGAAACAGCACTGCGATTCTGAAGCTGAAGCAACTGATCTCCCGGGTAGCACGGGGCGATGCCTCCATATTGATTTCTGGGGAAACCGGCGTTGGAAAAGAACTGGTGGCCCGAGCCATTCATCACAACAGCCCCAGGGCCGAAGGGCCGTTCGTACCGGTGGACTGTGCGGCCATCAGTGAAGCCGTCATCGAAAGCGAAATGTTTGGACACACCAAAGGCGCCTTTACCGGTGCCTTTGCTCCGACTTTGGGTTTGATTCGTGCAGCGGATGGCGGAACATTGTTTCTGGATGAAGTGGGAGAACTGTCCAAAACAATGCAGGTGAAACTCCTGCGGACCATACAGGAAAGAGAGGTCCGTCCGGTAGGCAGCATTCGATCCTTTTCCGTGAACATCAGGCTTCTGGCCGCCACCAACCGGGACCTGCCCCAGGAGGTGCTTGAAGGGCGGTTTCGGGAAGACCTGCTATATCGGCTGAAGGTCGTCCACATTGCCGTGCCGCCGCTCAGGAATCGCAGGGAAGATATACCGCTTTTGGCAAGACATTTTGTGAAACGGTCACAGGGTGATGCACCATCGACGGCGGCCATTTCTCCCCGGGCCCTCGCGGCCATGGAACAGTATGCCTGGCCCGGCAATGTGCGCGAACTTCAGAACGCCATTGAACGGGCCCTTGCCCTGGGTGTGGAGGAACAGATCGATACGGACAATCTTCCGAGAGCTTTGCGGGGAGGGCACCCTGAACCCGACCTGCCCGGTGGCGAAACCCTCGCCGCCTACGAAAAAACCGCCATTCGGAACGCCCTTAAAAATGCCACCGGCAACCGTAGAAAAGCCGCCCTGATTCTGGGTCTCAGCGAAGCCACGCTCTACCGCAAGATCAAGCTATACGGCCTGAAAAGCTAAACCCGGGCGCTCCGGCTTGGGAAGTTATGCCTGCCCCATCTATCACATGCATCGGTAACAGCCTGACCTGTGTCCATCCCCCTTTATCCTTTCAGCCGCATCCTCATGGGACCCCTTTTCGAAATTATTGGCTCTCTGTCCGAACTCAGCCTGTTTCTCTCCGGTATTTCGACAAAATTGTCAGCCTCAGGCGGTTCTTGTCGAGACCTCTTCCCAGTGCTATTCATATAACAACTTGATATAAATACACTAACAGTTATGGCATGTGTTTTGCTGTTATAATAGCGAAAACGCGGCAGGTGAAGATCCCGCAACAGTCAGGAGGATGTTTGAGCGCGGACCTTACATAGCCTGCCCACCCCAAAAGGCCGCATAAAGCGGCGTTAAATGAAAGGAGAAGAGAGTCATGAAAAAATCGATAACAGGCAGTATGGTTGTATTATTGGTACTTTTCTTGAGCGTTGGACTGGGATTGGCGGCAAACGGGAGTGGCGCGGGGGACGGAAGCGGTCCAATCCATGATATTTATGCCGGAACACCTTTTACCTATGCGGGCGATGTGTTTGAATGCCTGGGTGACGGCATGCTGATTTCAACGGCGAATGGAAACGTCACCGTTTTCGGCATCGGTCCGGTGCGTTACTGGGATTCATTGGAAGTGATCCGGCCGGTGGCGGGTGATACCGTAACGGTAACAGGGTATACGGTTGACTACAATGGGGATTTTCGAAATATTGCAGTGACCGTCACCATCGGTGACAAGACGGTTCCCTTGCGTGACGCCGTGACCGGCGCTCCCCTGTGGCGCCAGGGTGGGCGGAAATAAACCAACCGTTGTCCGCCCGCAGGGCTTTCAATCTGACGCACCGGGAAAGGTGCCTTGACAGGCACCTTTCCTTTTTGCATTTCCGTGCCGCTCCTTCTTTTCTTCCCTCTATCGGGACCGACCGGTGGTTACAGAGGTTAATGCCTCCACACGCTCCGGGATCAGGCCATAATACTGCAATGCAAAATCCAAAGATATATAGGACGGGCCATAGATGAGATTGGCAAGGATCTCCCGAGAATAGGGTCTTCGGCGGTATTCATCTCCAAAAATGTAAAGACCTTTTTTGATCCTGATAATGAAACCTTTCTTGAGAAGATCCGAAATCTTGTTCCTTGGACGAGCGTAATCTTTAAGACAGTCCAGAAGCGTCTGGTAATCAAACTCTTCATATTCTATTTTTTTCCTGATCGTTTGAATCATTCCATTGGGCCGGGGGGATATTATGGGACGGCTGAAAAAAGCGATAGTTGGGCCAAAATATCATTTTTCACCACAGTATGTTCAGGAAATTCCCACATACTATGCAAAATTATCACCTGATGAAGGAACGGGGTACACATAACACATAACCTGATTAGCAAGATGCTTCAGTGTTACGTAGCCAAGCCGCTGGACGCGGTCCTATGGTAGCCGCAGCAACGAGAAGACGGTGTGAAAGCTTGTGAAGTTCTAATCGGCGATTGAAGCAATAGGCAAACGTAGCCAAATAGCGCAAACCATACTTGCTGAAATTAAAGGCATGGTAAGCGCCGCCAAAACTGGTTTTGAGGTTGCCCAACACGGTGTTTACCCAATGGAATTCAGGCAATTCTTTAGGTTTTCGGCTGCCGACGACAGTTCGGTTGTGTAAGCAGCCCGCGTCCGTCACACCGGCAAAGCATGCCAAGCCATCGGAATTCACCAGGCACCCTGAACTGAGGCTGCTTCCGGCCCAGGCGGCAATTGCCTTGCGAGTGAAGTCAGGGACCGGAGCCATTTTGACGTATAATGGTTTTCCGTCAGGGTTCAGCGCAATAGCGGCGACAAAAGGCACCTTGTTTTCAGAACCGCGTCCCGCCTTGCCGCCGGTTCGTTCGCCTCCAAGATAGGCATCGTCCACCTGAACATTGCCTTTCAGGGTATACCGAGCTTCGCGTTCGACCGTCGCTTGCATCAGTTTGTGTTGTATCAGCCAGGCAGTAGGATAGCTGACCCCCAACTGGCGCTTCAGGGCAAGTGACGAGATGCCGGTTTTGGCTTTGCTGATCAGATAGATGGCCAGGAACCATGTGGTAAGCGGTAAATGAGTTTTCTGGAACAAGGTACCTGCGATTATTGAGGTTTGGGTCTGACAGGCCTTGCACTGGAACATCTTGCGGGCACCGATGCGGAACTCGCTATGGCCTGCCTCCTTGCCGCATCCCGGACAACGAAAGCCATTTGGCCAGCGCGCCGCTTCTAGCGCAAACTCGCACTGCGTTTCAGTACCAAACTGTTCGATAAATGCTGGCAATGATAGACCCGATTGGAATTGAACGCGATTCATTGGCATTACAGATTCTCCTTAGTGGGTAGAATTTCAATATAAGCATCCAGACGGAGAATTGCTTGGAAACTGAAGCATCTTGCTAATCAAGACACATAATACCATAACCGTGATCGAATACCACAAATCAAGATGTCACCCACACCCACCAAGACTCTCATATTTACATTCCGATTCCGGAAACCTATCATTCTGACACATCCTTAAAGACGTGGGGTTTGTCTTGATTTGTGAATTGGCCAGTCGCGCGTCCATGAAGAAAACCCAAAACCGTCTTCCTTCTGTCCTTCACTGGGGTTCCCCACCTTTTCCATCCCGCCCACGTGATGATGTTGGCAAACTTGCACACAACAATTCACAAATCAAGTTGTGACCCCGCACCTCGGCACGGATATTGCTGTATAAAGTCAAAATCTAAACGCTATTGGCTATGAAAACCATTTTCATAGCCCCTGTTTCAATTAAGGAGGGATAAAATGGCCGCCGGCCCTATCTCCAGTATCATGATTGTTGATGATGAACCTGACGTCATAAATGCCCTGAAGCGGCTTTTTTTCATGGAGAATTTTCACATTCTGACCGCCCCCGACGGGTGCCGGGCGCTGGATATGTTAAAAACCACGGATACCGTGGTCAGGTTGATCATTTCCGATCAGCGCATGCCCGAAATGGAGGGCGCTGATTTTCTGGAACAAAGCAGGGACATTTTTCCCTATGCGCTCCGATTTCTTTTAACCGCTCACTCCGATGTGGACATTTTGATCAGCGCCGTGAACAAAGGCCGTATCCATGGATTTTTCTCAAAGCCCTGGAATGATAATGATATGCGCCGCCGGATCAGGGACGCCCTTCAGGAACAAAATGTTTTCCTGAAAAATGCGGCATTGCACAACCTGACGCCCAAAGAGAGCCGGAACTATCGCCGGTTCAATCGGCAACTGGAAGAGACGCTCAATATGACTGACGACAGGATGGTTCTGAACCTGGATGATTCAATAACGGAATCTTTTTGTGAAAAACCTGATTTATAACCTTGAGGAAAGGCAGCGGGAATTCATGGCCGGAGGCAGCATGTTTACACTTATTTTCGGCGACGATCACAAACCGGAAATCAGGAAACTGAGCTCTGTTCTCCAAAAATACTTTCCGCTGGTGTTGACGCTGAATTCATCGGACGGGGAAATTTTAATCCGTTCACCTGAGCCGGGCCTGATGATCCTCACCGATACCTTGCAGTATGGCGTAAATACACCCATCCGGCTGAGAAACCATTTTCCCGAGGTCGGTTTTCTGGCCCTGTTTGACCGTGTGGATCCTGAAATGGAACTGGCGCTGAGATGCTCAAGAACCCTTTTCCTGGGGTCCTATAAAGCCTTTTTCACCCATTCACAGGCGATCATGGGCACCTTTTTTCGACTCTGTAACGTTGAATAAACCCCATCATTTGAGGCGACAAAATGAAAGAACAATATCGTATTCTGGTAGTGGATGATGATCCGGGTGTTCGTGAAAGCTATGAACGGATCCTAATGCCTGGAGAAAAAGACAATTTCCAGGAAAAAGGGGAATCCCTTTTCGGTGATAGGCCCCCCAAAGATTTCACCCTCACCCGGCGGCCTTATCAATTGACCGCGGTGGAAAACGGAGAGGCGGGGGTGGCTGCCGTTGAGGCGGCCGTGGCGGAAGGGCGACCCTTCGCGGTGGCCTTTGTGGACATGAAGATGCCCGGGATTGACGGTGCCGAAACCGCGAGGCGGATATGGAAGACGGACCCGGGTATATTTTTAACGATCGTGACCGCCTATAGCGAAACCACTCCGGAAAAGATTGTCAACATCACCGGAAGGGACGATCTCCTCTACATCCGCAAACCTTTTACCGGTGAAGAAATCAGGCAGTTTGCCAGATGCCTGACGGCTCAGTGGCGTCTCAGGCAGGAGCGGGACATGATGGCGCTCCGCCTTGAAAAGGCCAATGTCAACCTGGAGCATCTCGTGCGGGAGAGGACCCGGAATCTAAACGAAAGCAAGGAAACGCTGAATGCCACCCTCGGCCGGCTTCGAAAGACGCTGGGCGCCATCATCGAAGCCCTGGCGGCGGTAGTAGAGACGAAGGATCCCTACACGGCGGGACACCAACATCGGGTGGCTGATCTGGCGAGGGCCATCGCCACTGAGATGGGACTGACCCCCGAACAATTGGACGGGATCCGGCTGGCGGCCTCCATCCACGACATCGGTAAGATTCGGGTTCCCTCCGAGATTCTCAACCGGCCCGGAAAGATCCTGGACCCCGAGATGGAAATCATCAAATGCCACCCGGAAGCCGGCTATGAAGTCCTCAAAAACATCGATTTTCCCTGGCCGGTGGCGGAAATTGAGCTTCAGCATCACGAACGAGCGGACGGCACGGGGTATCCCCGCGGCCTCAAGGCTGAAGAAGGTCTGGTGGAAGCAAAGGTCATTGCCGTAGCGGACGTGGTGGATGCCATGTCGTCTCATCGTCCCTATCGTGCGGCATTGGGCATCGAATCGGCCTTGAAGGAAATCGAAAAAGGGCGGGGAACCCTGTACGATCCGGACGTGGTGGATGCCTGTCTAAAACTCTTCAGGGAAAAAGGCTTTAAATTCAAACTTGATCCGGAAAAGGAGTCCAAATGAAACGATATTTTGTGAAGATCTTAATGTGTTGTATTGGGTCATTCGGCATCCTGATGGGAGGGACTCCGGTGCTTCTGGCGGGGGATCTGGCGGATGTGAAACAGCGGGGCGTTCTCCGTCACCTGGGGGTTCCATACGCCAATTTCGTCACCGGCGCGGGGGACGGCATGGATGTGGAATTGATGAAGGGGTTTGCCGAATATCTGGGGGTTGGCTATGAATATGTCCCCACCTCATGGGGGGATGTGATCGGAGACTTGACGGGTAAAAAGGTCAAGGCCGCGGGTGAAAACATCCAGGTGCTGGGAAGCGTGCCCGTGAAAGGGGATGTGGTTGCCAACGGCTTCACCATTCTGCCGTGGCGGCGGAAAATCGTAAATTATACCACCCCCACCTTTCCCACCCAGATCTGGATCATGGCCCGGGCCGATTCGTCCATGACCCCCATTGCGCCGACGGGCGACATCGGCCGGGATATTTCCGCCGTCAAACGGCAGCTCCGCGGCCGAACCCTGTTGGGCATTGCCGACACCTGTCTGGAACCCTCCCTGTACGGCGTGGCCGAAACGGGCGCCGTGGTGAAGATGTTCAAGGGAAGCCTCAACGAGCTGGCCCCTGCGGTCATCAATGGGGACGCGGAAGCCACCCTCCTGGATGTTCCCGACGCCCTCATCGCTCTGGAAAAATGGCCGGGCCGGGTCAAAGTGATCGGCCCTCTGTCGGAGGATCAGGGGATGGGGATCGCCTTTGCCAAATCTTCCCCGGAACTGCTGGCGGCCTGCAACCGGTTTCTGGAAAACCGCAGAAAGGACGGAACCTACCTGGAACTGGTCCGCAGGTATTATCCGGCCGTATTTGAATACTACCGGGCGTTTTTCGCGGGGGATAGATGAAACCGCTGCTGGAATTTTTCAAACAGCCGAAGAACCTGATGGTTCTGTCCGCCGCCGCCCTGCTGACCGGTTACGTCATGTTTCTCATCATGGCCAATTATACCTCCCAGGTGGACCTGCGTCGCTCCTCGGTGGAACGGTTCATGGACGACGAACGGAACCTGGCCCGGGTGATTTCCGCCTTTTTCCTTGAAAGAAAGGCCGGCATGGCGGATCTGGCGGGCAGCCGGGCCATCGCCATCTATTTTGAGAACAAGGCCCTTGGGATGACCATGGCCTATGGTCTCAAGGCCGGGATCATCGGCATTCAAAAGCGCCTGGAAGCCTTTATGATGGAGAGGCGTTTGGGAAATGATCCCATTTACCGCCAAATCCTTTTTGTGGACATGGATGGAAAAATCCTTGCCGCGGCGGGAGAAACGGCGGAGCCGGCCCATGACCGCAACCGGTCCGATCTGGTGGACCCCTGCACGCTAAAACCCTGTATCCGGTTGATCACCGAAGGCGACCATCAGGGCACCCTCCTGCTTGCCCCCTGCCGGTTTAAGGGGGTGATGGTGGGAATGGTGGCGGCCCGGATGGACATGAACACCCTGCGGCATCATTTTCTTATGCCGGCCGACCCGTCGGTCCATCGTCGTCTGGTTTCGAACTCCGGGAAAACCGGCCCCGCAATATCATCAAATGACCACCCGCCCGCGGATATCCCGTCCTCCAAATCCAGCGCGGGCGAGACCCTTCAGGATGATGGAAAGCCTGAGACCGTCACCTGCAGTGTCCCGGTTGAAGGGAGCCCCTTTGCCCTTCTCGCAACGGCCCCGGCATCCCGGGTCTATGGAGAAACCCACCCCAGACGGCTTCTGCTGGCCACCGGGGTTCTGGGCTTTCTCATTTTGGGAACCACCGTCTATTTTGTGGGCATCAACACCCGGAACCGGGTCCTTCAAGCCCGTCTGGAGGAAGCGGCGGTGCGGGAGGCGGAGATCCAGGACAAAAATCTGGCGCTGGAGACTTACCGGCGGAACCTGGAGCAGATGGTGGCAGAACGGACCTTTCAATTGGAGGAAGCACAGAAAGAACTGCTCATCAAAGCCACGGAAGCCGGCAGGGCCCAGATGGCAACCGTGGTGCTCCACAACATCGGCAACGCCATCACACCGGCCATGGTCCATGTGGAAGAAATGAAAACCGACGGTCTGGAGAAGATTTCATTTTACCTGACCCGGTGTTTCAAAGATCTGAAAGCGCACGCGGCTGACCTGGAACCGTACATCACCCAGGACCCCCGTGGAAAAGAGGTGGCGGATTACACACAAACCCTGCTTCAGGAACTGGAAAAATACAGTACGCACCATTTGGAAGTGGTGGGCAAAATCCGGTCGGCCCTTTCATATGTGTCGGAAATCCTGACCCTGGAGCAGTCCTACGGGCCCGAAGCGTTGCGGCCCTCCGAAACCCTGGATTTGAACCGCCTGGTGGAAGATGCACTACAAATGCAGGATGGGAGTATCCGGGAGAGAAAGATCAGCGTGACCCGGGAATTGGCGGAAGGACCGGTGACCCTTCAAATGGACAGGGCCCGCCTGATGCAGACCCTGATCAATTTGATTCGAAACAGCTGCGAGGCCATGGATAATGGCGGCCGCCCGTCCGAGGGACGGATTCATGTAAAAACCTTCCAAGACAATGACCGGACCGGTTTTGAAATCACGGATACGGGCATCGGTCTGGAGACGGGACAGGCGGAGGATCTCTTTGATTTCGGCAAAAGCCTGAAAGGATCCTCGGGTTTCGGGCTGACCTATTCCCGGGAGTTTGTGGAGGCCGCCCACGGCCGTATCCTGTTTCAGAGCCCGGGTCTGGGTAAAGGGGCCACGGTAAGGGTGGAATTTCCCCCTTTTACCCGTGAAAAGGCGGCGGCCTGAGCTTTGTTGACAGAGGTCGAAAGAGGACCCATTTACGATGATATACATCAGCGAGGAACAAAAAAATGACGGAAAAACCAGTGGGATCGGAGATCTCACCCCCGGGAGCGGAAACCGTGGACAATTTCCGGATCTTCTTCGATCTTTGTCCGGATTTTCTCTTCGTGCTGAACATGGCGGGAGATATCATTCTGGCCAACAAAACAGTGCTTGCGATTCTGGGATACTCAAATGAGGAACTGACGGGCATGTCGGTTTTGAGGCTGCACCCGGAAGGCCGTCGTGACGAGGCGGGGGTTATCGTCACCGAAATGATCGAGGGACGGCGGGACTTCTGCCCCATCCCCCTGCTCACCCGTAACGGGCGCGAGATCCCCGTGGAGACACGGGTTGTGAGGGGCATGTGGAACAGTGAACCCTGCCTGTTCGGCTACAGCCGAAACCTGACGGACCTCAAACAGAGCGATATCACCGATCTTAAGAATGCCGAACGGCGACTTCGGGAAAATGAGGAACGGCTTCAACTGACCCTGTCCGGGGCCGACCTGGGGACCTGGGACTGGCATGTGCCCACGGGGGACGTCCACTTCAACCGGCGCTGGGCCGAAATGCTGGGGTATGGGCCGGAAGAGATCGACCCCCATGTGCGGACGTGGGAGAAGCTCCTTCACCCGGAGGATACAGCCCCCGTCACGGCGACCCTGCGGCGGCACCTGGATGGAAAAACCGACGCCTACCAGACCGAACATCGGCTCAGGTCCAAGTGGGGCACCTGGGTGTGGGTCCTGGACAGCGGGAGGGTGATCCAACGGGATGCGGAAGGGAAACCCCTGCGTATGGCCGGCATCCACATGGACATCACGGAGCGAAAAAACGCCGAAGCCGAACTGTTGCGGCACCGGGAACAGCTGGAAGAACTGGTCCGGGAGCGGACCCTGCGCCTGGAGAAGGCCCAGAAGGAACTGCTGCTCCGGGCCGTGGAGGCGGGGCGGTTACAGACGCTGGATATCATGCTTCACAACATTGGAAATGCCGTGACACCCATTCTGCTGCAGGCCGACCAGATGGCCATGCTCAACGGGGATCAAACCGTGAAATACCTGGAAGCCTGCTACCGGGATCTTTGCAATCACAGGGAAGAACTGAACCGATACATAATGAAGGAAAAACGGGGGATAGAGGTTTTCTCCTACATGGAGCGGCTTCTGGAGAACCTTCGGGAACAGCAGGGAAAAACCACCGATGCCGTCACTACCCTCAAAAATGCCGTGGGGCACATCTCCCAGATCCTGAAAGTCCATAGCCTTCCCGCTGAAAACGGCGGCATGAAAGAACGGCTGGGCGTGGCCTCACTTGTGGAAAACGCCCTTCGAATTCAAGAGGCTTCCCTGAAAAAGCGTGGCATCAGGGTTCAGACACGGCTCAAACCCGGATTGCTCATCACAGCCAACAGGAACAGCATGATGCAGGTCATCATGAACCTCATCAAGAATGCCTATGAAGCCCTGGATGCGTCGAATCGAGATCCCTCGGGGAAGGAGATTTTCATCCACTCCTTCCACCATGGCGGGAGGGTCTGCCTGGAGATCGGGGACAACGGTATCGGCCTCGAATCCCACACGCCGGAGGCTGTCTTTGAGACCGGCGTGTCGGCAAAAGGGTCCTCCGGTTTCGGGCTTTTCTACAGCAAGGCCATTGTTGAAGCCATCGGAGGCACCGTTTCCTTTAAAAGTGACGGCAAAGAAAAGGGCGCCGTGGTGAGGATGGAATTTAAAGAACAATGATGGGAAAACCGCGGGAACACGACCCGATTCACCCCCGGCCAAGGAGAGAAGCCAAATGACGGAAAACAGACGCATATTGGTTGTTGACGATGATTCAGGTATCAGGGATGCCATCAAAAACATTTTCGCCGTCACCCCGGAGAGCTCGGTAATGGACGAAGGGCGGGCGCTTTTCGGTAACGCCTCGGACCCTGGCGGATCCGTCACCGAGGAATTGTGGGAGATTGCCGCCGCCGAGAGTGGAGAGGATGGTGTCCTGGCGATTCAGGGGGCGGTCGCCCATGAAAGGCCTTTCGCCATGGTTTTCCTGGACATGAAGATGCCGGGCATCGACGGGGCGGAAACCGCCCGGCGCATCTGGCAAAGCGACCCCCATGTCAAGATCGTTATCATGACCGCTTACAGCGAGTTCAAACCGGAGGAAATCAGCGCCGTGGCGGGTCGGGAGGAGCTCTTTTACCTGAAGAAACCTTTTACCCGGGGAGAGATCCGGCAATTTGCGAGGTCCCTGATCCACCAGTGGAATCTGGAACGGGAGCGGGACCGCCTTCAGAATGAGTTGCGGGACTCCAACCTGCACCTGGAAGAGAAGGTGCGTCAACGCACCCGGCAGCTGGAACGGGCCCACAGTAAGCTTGAGGTGCTGGACCGGGATAAAATGACCTTCCTGCGGTATCTTTCCCACGAGATGAAAACGCCCCTTCACTGGATCGGTGTGGCGGGCGTTATCGAGAGGGAGGCATTAACGGAATCGGATCGTGAGATGCTGGATTTTGTGAACCAGGGGTTTGAACGGCTCGACTCCCTGGTCCAGGCGGTGTTGGACTATTTTGAAATGGCGGGTCGGGAGCTTTTGCTGCATCGGGAACCGGTTTCGGTTCCGGCGGCGATTTCCGATATCCTTCAGGAGAAAGCAGAAAAAATCGAGCAGACCGGCATTACGATGGACATCCGCATCGATCGGGATCAAACGGTGGATGCGGACCCGGCCTATTTCCATGAACTGCTTCAAACCCTTCTGAACAACGCCGTGGAATACTCCAACCCGGGTGGAACCGTCACTCTTACCGTCAAAGAGGACGGGGAGGCCTTTTCCATGGAGATTGTAGACCAGGGGAAAGGAATTCCGTTTAAAAACCTGGAGAAAATTTTCGAAGCCTTCGCCTTGGAGTCCTTTGATCGCCGGGAAGCGGGCTATGGACTGAGCCTGCCCCGGGCCCGATTGATCGCAGAGGCTCATGGGTGGCGGATCCGAGCCGAGAGTGGGGGTGCGGGAAAGGGGAGCCGGCTGGTGGTTGAAAGACCAATGACGGAGGACGGAGGACAGGGGAGCGAAGACGGAGGGAAGTAGAATGGGGGGTTTTGGGTATTTGGGTGTTCTTATGGTGGTGTTGTCGCTTTTCATGCCGGCGGAATCGGCCGGGACGGAAAATGACGCACCGATTCTGGTGGGGCTGGATGCGGATATGTCTTCCGGGTCCGCCCGGTCCGGGGAAGCCATCCGGCGGGGGATCGTGCTGGCCATGGATGACATCAACGGCCGGGGGGGTGTACTGGGAAGGCCTCTTGCCCTGGTGGTTCGGGACCACCGGGGAAATCCCGCCAGAGGGCTTGACAACATGGCGGCATTTGCCGGAATGAAGGACCTGGTGGCCGTGGTGGGTGGCCTGCACACCCCGGTGGCCATGGCGGAACTTGAGTTCATTCATAAAAACCACATCATCTACCTGGACCCGTGGGCCGCGGGCACTCAGATCGTGGAAAACGGATACCGGCCCAATTACGTGTTTCGCGTATCCGTGCGGGATGAATACGCGGGGGGGTTCCTGGTCCAAAAAGCGCTGGACGGGGGTCATGAAAAGGTCTCGCTTCTTCTGGAACAGACCGGGTGGGGGCGGTCCAATGAACGATCCATGACTGAGGCCCTGAAAGCCCGGGGCCTTGAACCGGCCACCGTCCAGTGGTTTCACTGGGGATCAACGGATCTCACCCAGCAGATCCAGAGCATCAGGGATTCCGGGGCGGATGTGATCCTGCTGGTGGCCAATGCGCCCGAGGGGGTGGCCGCCGTAACCGCCGTGGCGAAACTGCCCAGGAAGGAAAGACTTCCCATTATCTCACACTGGGGCATTACCGGGGGTGATTTTTTCGAGAAGGCGATACAAAGCCTTCAACAGGTGGACCTGGTCTTTCTCCAGACCTGTTCCCCGCTGGATCCGCCTTTCCCCCAAAGAGCGAAACAGGTCTTTGAGGCCTATGAAAAAAAATTCCCGGCATGCCGAACCGCCGAAGACATTTTTGCTCCCGTGGGAACCGCCCATGCCTGGGACCTGATTCACCTCCTGGCCATTGCCATAAAAAAGGCCGGAAACACCCATAGACCAGCCATCAGAAACGCGCTGGAACATCTGGATGCCTACCCGGGCCTGGTGCGGAATTACGACCCTCCGTTCACGCCGGGGCGGCATGACGCCCTGGATGTAAAAAACTTCAGGCTTGCACGCTACAACCACCGGGGCGTCATCGTACCGATCAAACCCCTTAACCCTTGACCCGAAAAGGAGGCCAGTCCATGACCAAGGGCCACCGTATCCTGCCCCACATCCTGATACGGGTACTGCCGGCAACCATGCTGGCACTGCTGATCATCTGGTTCAGCATGCGTATCCTTGTGGCGGAAACCGTTCGACGCGACGTGCATGACCGCATTGCCCTCGAGGCCGCAAACGGCGCCCGGGTCCTTGGGGTCCGCCTCCATAACATCATGGATTCGGTGGAGCACCTGGCCGGAAACAATCTGCTCGTCAATGCCCTGATCGATACGGCGGCCCGGGTGAATTACCTGCCCCTCTTTTTTCAGTCCCTGCGGATTCCAGGACCCCATAACATGTCCATCACCCTGGCGGATTACCGGGGCCGGCGGGTGGCCGCCAACCGGCACGATGCACCCGGCTATGTGAATGCCCCCTGGCTCGACAGGATCTCGAAGAAAGAAACCGTTTTCAGAATTTCAGCGGAAGGCCTGGAAGCGGCAGCCCCGGTTTTGTACCTTAACTCAGCGGAGGGACTGGTGGCGGTGTCCTACGGTCCGGACCAGATATCAAAAATTCTGTCCCTGTCCGCGCCGAAAATGGTTTTTGCGGTTTTTGACAGGCAGGGGGACCGTCTTTTCGCATCCGCCGGGGCCCCCTGGAAACTCGCCCCAACGGATTTCGGCGTGCCCATGGCGGGCTGGATCGAGACCAGACGGGAAATCCCCGGGTTTAAGGATCTGATCCTGGTTTGCGGCGAGCCCGTCACAAGCGCTTTCGGCCCCCTGGGCCGGCTGGACAACTTTTTTCTGGCGGCCATGGGCTTGAACCTGCTGGCACTGTTGGTGGCGGTTTTTCTGGCGGTTCGAATGGTGGCAAGGCCCCTGTCGGATTTTGCGGCGGACATGGACCGAATCAGCGGCTTGAGCGCTCCGGGCGGCCAGGTTTCGGACTCGGGGCCGGCGGAACTTCGAAAACTTGGGCGATCCTTCAACCGGTTGATGGATAATCTGGCCCTCTCCACAACAAAACTGCGGGAGAGTGAGGCCGCCGCCCGCGCCATTTTGAACGCGTCCCCCGCGGCCATCGTATTGCTGGACCGCGAGGGGGTTGTGCTGGACTGTAACGATGCCTACCCGATACGGTTCGGTATTTCCCGTGAATCCCTGATGAGCTCAGGGATATGGGACCTTTTTCCCGGGGAAACGGCGGCGCGCCGGAAAGCACAGGTCAAAGGCGTGTTCGATACGGGAGAACCCTTTCGAGGTGAGGATGAACGGGACGGAATGTGGAACGAATACCGCATTGAGCCCGCCGTCAGGGGGCCGGAGGGGCGGCTCATGAGCGTGGTGGTGGAGGCCCTGGACATCACGAAGCGCAAACGGTCGGAGGAACAGGCCCGCCTGGCCGACGAACTGCGGGCCATGGAGGCGGGACGCGCCCAGATGTCGGGCATGGTGCTCCACCACATCGGAAACGCGATCACCCCGGTCAGGGTATACGTTGCGGAAATGGCCGATGAACAGCAAAGCACCGCTCTGGACTACCTGGAGAAGGCCTGGCTGGATCTTGTCGAACATCAGCATGATCTGCCGGTATACTTAAACGAAGACCAGAGGGGCAGACGGGTTTTTGAGTATATGAAAGTTTTAATTGTTTCCCTCAAACAGCAGGCCCGTCAAAGGCAGGATACGGTTCAACGGATAGACCGGGCCGTGGCCCGTATCTCGGAAATGCTCAACCGTCAGCAGGATTACATGGACAATGAAACTGAAATCGCCCGAACCGGCAATGAACATGAAATCTGGAATGAGGAGCAAAATCATGGATGATAAAACCCAACGCCGTATCCTGCTGGTGGACGACGAGGCCAACCAGCGGCGCGCCATAGGGAGGGTTCTGATGGATCTCAATGCCGACATCATTGAGTCCGAAAACGGAAAAGCGGCCCTGGAAACCGCAAGAACATTCCGGCCCGACCTGGTCATTCTGGACATCCTCATGCCGGAAATGGATGGGTACGAGGTGTGCCGGAGAATCAAGGGCGACCCCGAAACCGCCGTCATCATGATTCTGATTCTTTCGGCCCGGCCCCTGGTCAGAGACCGCCTCATGGGATACGATGCGGGTGCCGACGATTATCTGAAAAAACCTTTTGACCCGGAGGAGTTAAAGGCCAAATGTCGGATTCTCTGTCGTCTCAAGGAAGCCAGGGACCAAGTTGCCGAATCAGAGGAAAAGTTCAGGGGTATCGCTTCCTCGGCCACCGATGCCGTCATCATGCTGGACGGCCATGGAATGGTCTCATTCTGGAACCGTAGCGCGGAGCGGATCTTTGGATTCGAAAGAGGGGAAATCATGGGAAAGGACCTCCATCGACTGGTCCTGAAAAGTGACGATTACCGCCTATTCAAGGAAGGGTTCGCAATTTTTGGAAACACCGGCAAGGGGCCGATCATAGGCGGAACCCGTGAAGTGACGGCCCTTCGAAAGGGGGGGATGGAATTCCCCGCGGAGCTTTCTATTTCCGCTTTGAAACTCCAGGGTCGCTGGTGTGCCGTCGGCATCGTCAGGGATGTCACCGAACGAAAGGACGCTGAAAGAGAGATCCATGAAGCCCGACAGGCCGCTGATGCCGCCAACAATGCCAAGGGGGAGTTTCTGGCCAACATGAGCCACGAGATCAGGACCCCCATGAACGCCATCATCGGTATGACGGACCTGGCGCTGGACACATCCCTTGACAAAATGCAGCGGGATTACCTGGAGACAGTCCGGGATTCAGCCGACGGCCTTCTGAGACTGCTGAACGACATTCTTGATTTCTCGAAAATAGAATCAAAAAAGGTGGAAATAGAGGCGGTTGATTTCGACATCCGGGAATCCCTGGGCGGATTTCTGAGGCCATTGGCAATCGGCGCCCACGGGAAGGGGCTGGAGCTGGCCTATCACGTAAATAATGCCGTTCCGGAAAGAGTTTTGGGGGATCCGGCCCGCCTCCGCCAAATCGTGGTGAACCTGGTGGGGAACGCCATCAAGTTCACGGAAAGGGGGGAGGTGGTGGTCCGGGTGGACCGAAAAGCGGTGAAGGATGGGAACGTCCGGTTGCATTTCTCCGTTTCCGATACCGGCATCGGAATCCCACGGGACCGGCAATCCAGGATTTTTGAACCCTTTACCCAGGCCGACGCATCCATTACGGGTCGTTACGGGGGCACGGGACTGGGACTGGTGATCTCCAGGGCCCTTGCGGAACTGATGGGGGGGCGCATGTGGGTGGAGAGCGAACCGGGCAGCGGGACCATCTTTCATTTTGAGGCCCTTTTCGCGTTTTCCAGTCCATCCCGGGCCCCTGCCCTGCCAAACTGTGCTGTCCCCCTCAAAGGCCTGTCCGTACTCATTGCCGATGGCAACGCCACCAGTTGTCGTATTCTGACGGAGATCCTCCAGGGCTGGGGCATGCATTCTATCACCGTCTCCGGTGCGGAGGATGCTTTACGTCACCTCAGGGATGCCGAAAACCGGGGTGAACCCTTTTCCTTCGTCCTGGCGGATGGGGATTTGCCTGGTGCGGACAGCAACGGATTGGTCTCACGGATCCGTGAAAAACATGGGCCGGACCTTCGGATTATTCTGATGCTAAAGGCGTCATCCCACCGAGCAATTCAGGTGGCGCAGGATATCACGGGAGAAGGGCCTGCCGTGGCATGCATCCATAAACCCGTCAGACCGTCGAATTTGATGGATGTTCTGATGGACACCCTTCCTTCGAAGGCCCGCAGGGATTCGACGCCGGTCTGCCGGCAGACGCCGGAGGCGACGCGAAAAAAGGACGCACACGGCCCTCCCCAGGAAAAAAAGAGCCTCCGAATCCTGTTGGCGGAAGACAACGCCGTCAACCGAAAACTGGCCCTGCTGATGCTCAAAAAGGAAGGACACGGGGCCGTAAGCGTAGAAAACGGAAAAGAGGCGCTGCAAGCGCTTCAGAAAAATGTCTTTGACCTGGTGCTCATGGACGTTCAGATGCCGGTCATGGACGGCGTGGAGGCTACGCGGCGGATCCGCACAATGGAAGAAAAGACCGGGGGCCATGTCCCCATCGTGGCTTTGACGGCCAATGCCATGAAAGGGGACAGGGAACGGTATCTCGCGGCGGGCATGGACGACTATATGGCCAAGCCTTTCAAGGTAGAACTGCTGGTAAAGGTAATCGAACGAAACATAATGAAAGAAAAGAGAGGATAACATTTCATGAAACGGATTCTGATCGTGGATGATGATGCAGCCGTTCGGGGGGCCTACCGGGAAATCCTTACGCCCCAGGGGAGCGAGTTTCATTTAACGGGCGAAAGTCTTTTTGGGAGCACTCCGAACGGCACGTCAAACCGACCGTTCTCCTATGAAATCCGGGAAGCCGAAAACGGTGGGGAGGCCAAGAAGCTGGTCTATGAGGCGAGACTCCGGGGAAAGCCTTTCGGGGTGGCCTTCGTGGACATGAAGATGCCGGGGATGAACGGGGCCGAGACCGCCCGGGAGATCTGGAAAATTGAACCCAACATGAAGATGGTCATTGTG
>Ga0233431_1003379_pt1 | contig 19344 bp, 18 predicted proteins | sample SI_118_April2016_FD_179867 | JGI IMG/M metagenome (GOLD analysis project Ga0233431, IMG submission 179867) | Seawater microbial communities from Saanich Inlet, British Columbia, Canada - SI_118_April2016_200_MG | ecosystem: Environmental > Aquatic > Marine > Inlet | place: Canada: British... | reverse complement strand
CTGAAGAATGGGGCTGGTCTAAGAAGCGTGAACAACTATTCCACGTCTGGGTGTCAAAGTCACAAGTTGATTCATTCGCTAATATGGAGTATATTAGGTTGAATCTTGAGCATAATAAACGTATCCGACACTACTTTGGCAACCAGCGTGGGAAGATATGGAATATAGAGAATATCGTAACAGCTACTAACCAGAAGCTACAGTCATTCTCTACCCTCAAGTCGGTTCGTGGACAAACATGGGCTGATTTAGAGGAAGGAACCTTGCGTCTTAGTCGTGCCTTTATAGATGATGCGGAAACAGAGGCTAACACCAAGACCGAAGGTGCAAGAACATTCATCAAAAAAACCATCATGAACGCCATTTTCCCCGCTATTGAGAAGAATACACCAAGACGTAGAATGTTCCTTACTGGAACGCCTGTTCATTGGGACTCAATGGCTCAAAACTTGATGGATGACTGGGCGCAGGCTGAGAGAGACGGAACTACTGAGGATTATCCTTGGAATGTTCATGTTTACGGCTCTACTCAACCAACTATGGAAGGTGGGGTACTCTGGAATAGCTTTAGACCGCGCCATGTTCTTGACACTATAAAAGCCGTGTACGAAAAAACGCCTGAAATCGGTGTTGCTGGTTACTATCAAGAATATGAACTACAGGTTACTACTGAAGACAATGCAACTTGGTCTAGGAAACACCTTCTGTACCATGATGCGCAATATGAGTGGGATGAAGAAGAACAACAGAGCTATATATGGGTTGATAAGGTTCGCTATCCGTGCAATACCTTTCTTGGCTGTGACCCTGCAACCGATATAGACAATAAAGACTCTGACTTCTCTGTTATTATGATAGTTGCCGTAGATGCTGAGAATCGCAAGTATGTGATGGAATATGTGCGGAATAAGTATATGCCTACCGCTGGTATGCGTGACAAAAATGAGAAGATTATAGGCAAAAAGGGTGTTGCTGACTACATCATAGAATTAGGCCAGAAATACCACATTAATAACGGCAGAGTTGAAGATGTTGCTATGAATCGTAGTGTATTTAAGGACTTGAATGACCTTAAACGTAGACTTGATGCTGGTGACGTTCATATAGCACCTCATCCCCCAGGTGGGCAAAATAAACACAATCGAGTACATACACACCTTAATAGTGATTTTGCTAGTGGGCTTATATACCTGCGTAAAAATATGTATGACCTTGAAAACGAGATAGTAAAATTTGGCCCGAAGATGGCGCATGATGATACAATAGAAACCTTGTATTATGCCGTTCTTGGTTCTTATAGGTACAAAGGGAGTGCGAAGCTCAAAGAGGCTCCACTTCCTCCAAATCTGCTTGAATACAAAAGGAAAAAGCTGGAGGCGTTAAGAGCTAGAAATAGGAAAGTACAGTCGTCATGGATGACAATGTAATTAATTTTAAGGGAGAAAAATGATGGTGCAGAAAACACCTGACAGCGAAGCCTACACAAAAGCCGAGAATAACTGGTGGCTACTTCAGCGAGCAAATACGCCTAGACGACAAGTTTGGTTGCGTGACTTGTACCAGGGAAACGATTACTACGAAGATATACAGATGACGAGTAAGGAACGTACTGCATTGAAGGATGCTGGTATGCCGACCTTTACTACAAACCGAATGACCCCAGTTATCGAGATAATGAAGTATTTCATAACTGCTAATAGACCGCGTTGGCAAGCTACTGGATGGACAGGCGATGATTCAGGAATGTCTGAAATCTTTGATGGTCTGTTTGAGTACACGTTCCACCTATCAGACGGAGATATGCAGATAGGCCAGATTGTGTTGAATACCCTTACAAAGAGTATAGGATGGTTCAATATCTATGCTGATACTATGGCAGACAGGGGAATGGGTGAGACTATGTTCAATAGTATTCAGCCAGATAATGTCTATGTTGACCCCACTTGCCGCGACTTAATGTTCCGTGATGCGGCCTTTATCATTGTTGCTAAGAATGTAACTAAACAATGGCTTAAAAACTATCTTCCTCAATATGAGGCTGAAATCGAAATTGCTACTGGTACGCCCTTGACTACGGCTTCTGCTGATAGTAGCAATCCTTCAAGAGATGAAGAAGTCTCAGAAGATGCGATGAATACTAGGGCTGGGCTAGATGAAGATGTACTCCCATTCATTGAAACGTATAAGAAGAAGAAAGTTTTATTCTATAACTTATTCATTCATGAAGTGCCCTCCCCAGAGGAAATGTCCTCAGTAGAACAACAGGCTAAAGTTGAGCTTGAAGAACTACAGATGGAACTGGCTGTTCAGATGGAAGAAGCTGTCAAGAACTTTTCAGAACAAGTTGAAGCTGAACAGATTATTCAGTCAAGAATGGATTTTGAGATTCAGAAACTTGAACGCGTACAGCAGTCTGAATATCAGCAAAAACAACAATACTATGAATCTACTTTCCAACAGATGCAATCGAATGTAGTTAATAAGTCTATCAGAAAAACTGAATATGATGAAATGATTTCTGAGGGTGTAGTTGCCGAAGAAGATATTATGCAGAAGATTCCTTATTGGGAAGATAGAGTATTCAAGGAGGTTAGTATTGGTACCGATACATTACTGTATGATGAAGATACAGACCTTGTTCACTATCCGCTTATTCCCCTTCCATTCATGTTCAATGGTGGCCCATATCCTATCTCTGCAGCAAAACCGATGATAGGTAAACAACAACAGATTAATAAGGCTGGGCAGATTACGATTCACCACGCCACGCTTTCAAGTAACTCGCCTTGGCTGATTCAGGCTGGAACTCTAACTAATGAAGAAGACTGGGACATGAATGTATCAATGCCTGGTGGTCGTCTTGAATATGAGTATGCAGGGCCAGATTCAACACCTGTGAGACAGAAACCTGAACCTTTGAACAACGCTTTCTTCCAGATTAGCGAGAATGGAAAATCAGAGCTTGAATATACTGCTGGTGTTCCATCTTCACTTATGGGGCTTGCTGACAATCCATCTGAGACATTTAGAGGAAAGATGGCAAATGATGAGTTTAGTACAAGGCGATTGAAGTCTTGGATTAAGACAGTCTTTGAGCCTGTTCTTACTCACGTTGGGAACGTTTTTCTTGATGTATCACAGCATGTTTACAAAATTCATAAAGTGTTCAGGATTGTCAATGAAGAAGGATTCAAAGAATACGAGATGAATGTTCCAATCTTTAATGACATTGGCGAGAAGATTGGCAAGATGTTTGACTATGAAACATTGAAGTTTGATATTCGTGTTATTTCAAGCTCTACGCTACCTACTAACAAGGAAGCAGAAGAAGGTCGCTGGATTGAGCTACAGAAGGAAGGCATTACTGACGATGTTGAGACAATCAAACATATTGGTGATATTGCTGATAAAGAAGGCCTAATGAAGCGAAAGTCTATATATTCACAACAAGCTGGGCAGATTGGACAATTGGAGGAAGAAGTCAAGAGGCTCAAGGGTGATTTACAAACAGCTCAACGTGGCGTCACAACTGCTAATATTCAGAATGATATTCTGAGAGGTGGAGCCGAGAGTCAAAAAGATGTTCTTCAGACTGAAGCAGAACAGAAGAATCTAAGAAGCCAGATGAAAAATGAGCTGAATTTATTTAGAAAGGAGCTTGCTTTGCTAAAGAAAGAAGTGGCTCAGAATAACAAAGCGGAGACAAAAACGGACAAGAAAACATAACTTGCCCTATTGTATAATCTAGTGAAAAGGATTATATTTAAACTGAAAGGAACTAGAAATGGCTGGACAAGGCAAAAGCGCAACAGTAGATGAAATGCCCGTAAAGGACAACTTCTTTGCGCAATTGGACACAGAAGACGATACAGTAGTAGAACCAGTAATGGAAGCTGCAAAGCAAAACTTAACACCTGCGATGGGTGACGAGTTTGAGCAAGAAGCTGATAGACTGGAACGACTATCTCAAGTCAAACCTCCAGATACCGATAAGGTGGAGGACAAGTCAGAAGCGTCTGAATTGCTTAAAGCAATGGAAACTCAGACAGAAAATATCAATGCCTTAATTGAATCAAACAAAGTCGCTCCACAGACAGTTCAAACACAAACTCAAGAACCGCAACCTAAAAACCTTGCTGAATACCTATTCGGTAAAGATGGAGCTGAGGAGTTCGTTTACGACCCCGAAGAAGCTGTATCTGACCCAAATAGCGATTCCGCTAAATACCATCGTGCTGAGATAGCTCTTGAGGCTAGAAAGCAGATTGACCGCGACAAGGCTGAAACAAGGGAACAGGATGCGCAGACAGTTTTCAAGAATGAGAAAGCAAGTCTGATGAAAGAGTTTAATATGAATGATGCTGACTTCAAGAAATTTGAAGATGAAGCAGAGAAGCGGAATGTCACGCTGAAGGATATTTATCTTATGATACATCGTGAGGAAATATCGAAGAATATAGCACAGAATACCGTGAAGGATTTTTCACAACAGCGAACGAGAATGTCACAAATGTCTCCAAGTATGTCTGCTAAAGGTGGACAGGAATTACAGAAGGAAAGTAATTCTCAGTATTTTGGTAGGCTTTTTAACATTGATGACAAGAAATTTGAAACTACAATTTAATTGAGGATATTATAATGGCAAACGATTATAGTGGAATTACCAGACCTTATGGTGATACTCCGCGTACCGTACAAGCCCCAGCGACTGACCTGAATCAGTCCGACCTAAATGAAATTGGTCGTTCTAATTCGCCAGATACTGGTGATTTAAGGCGGTCGTATAATTTCGGGAATGACTATACTAAGTTGAGTTACCAACGTGACCCATACCTTCACTTCCTGAACATGATGAGAAAAGTTCCAACAGATGACCCAAAATTCAAATCAACTACACGCAGAGGCGGTGCTTCCCTTAGACGCTTTGGCTACGTTGTTGGTCTAGGTGCTGTTGGTGAAGTATGTACTGGAGATTTAACTGAGGACTTAGCTTCTGGTGCTTGGAATAGCGCAGGACTTCGTGAGGTTCTACAGGCTACTGCTCCTGGAATGAGCGCAACCTCATTCTCAAACAGTTCATTTGATACGACACAGGGAAACCTTCAAGCAATCATGATAATGTGTGATTATGCTCGTGTTGGTCAATTACAGAACAGAGTTGGTACGACAGTTTCAGCTACAGTCGGCTATCAACTTGGTGGTGCTGGAACGAAACCTAATTGGTTCCATCCAAACCAAATGATTCAGATTCCTGTTAGCTCTACGGCTCCCGCAGATGCTTTCAATACACCTACTGATTATGTGCTTGCACGTATCATATCCATATTTGATGTAACAGCATCGAATACAGCCGTAACTTATGGCGAGGGTGTAATTCTGAATTGCCGTCTTATCAAGACACAAGCAACTCACATCTATCCTACTTCCTATTATGGTGCAAGTTGGGATGGTTCAACGAATACAGACTTGCTAGATGTATCTCATAGTACAGGTACTTCAAGTCTTGCTCAAAAACTAGAGCCAATGCGTACCTATGTATCTGGTTCAGCTTATCACGAACTCTCAGGTTATGGCGAAAGTCATCGTGACCAACTCTACTCAACCGATTATGGTCTGACACAAGAGTTTAAAGAGACTGCAATGATGAGTTATCGTGCCATGTCAACTGTTCTGAAATTCGAGAAGAATCCCTGGACAGAAGAATGGCAAGACAAGATGCTGTCAATCAACCTTCAGTTGGCTTACACATCTTACTTTGGTGAACAGTATGAAGATGCTGATGGTATCACATATACTGAGGGTATTATCAATTATATCCTGAACAATGGTAATCAGTTTGCATTGTCTTACGCAGACAAAGATGTTGATGACTTCTTAGAAGATATGTCAGCATTTAATGACCCACGTTTCAAACCCGATATGGGAATGAACACTTACTACTTTGTACCTACTCGTACTTGGAACTGGTTGGCTAAACAGTCTGGTTACATGAAGAACAACGTAGAGATTTCTCCCAACTATCGCATGCAAATGTCAGGTAGTGGAAAGAAACTCGGTGTTCCAGTTCGTGTTATTGATGTTGACGGAACCTCAATGAAAGTTGTTCGTGACGTAAACCTTGACCGAACTAATGTCAAAATGGTAGCCATAGATATGAACGGCTGTGCTATTCGCCCACTTGTTGGTAACGGATATAACAATGATGTTTCTGTTCATGTAGGCGTTAAAGATAAAAAGAACTCAGGTGAAAGTTACAGAGTTGATTTGATTGATGCCGATATTGGCTTCAAACATAAAATCCCTGAACTTCACGCTGTTTGGGTTTGATAGGAGTCTATGATGACTGATTTAGTAAAAAGCAATCGTGCTCCAGCCAGTGACGCAAAATACGTTATTGGAAACTATAACTTAACTCAGGTACAACTTGATACTGCATTGAATCATGGTGTTGTAAAAGTTCTTACCGCTACGAATGTTCTCTCTCCAGCAGATAGTGGGAAAACAATCGTACTTAACAACGCAACTGGTTTTACGACTACATTACCAACAGCCGTTCCTGGAATGCGCTTTCGTATTGTACTCGACCAACTTTCAACAGATGCAGCGTTGAAGATTACTGTTGCAAGTGGTGACTGTTTTTATGGGCAGGTTGTTGTTACATCTACAACTGCTGATAAATATGATACACAAATTGTTGTTAAAGCTACTGCCGTTGCAACTCCAACGAGTTACGACTGGCTTATCTTCGATAACGATGCTCAGACAAGTGGCGCATCAGCTGGCTCATGTCTTGATATTGTGTGCATCACAGCACTAAGTTGGATGGTTTCAGGAGTTATAACAACTGCTGGTAATGCTCCAAGTAACCCAACAGTTATTTACGCAGGTTAAGGAGTTAAAGAATGACTAGAACAAGAGTAGGTTCCCGTGGAAGTTTCAGTGGACAGGTAATTGAGAAAATATCTGCTGCAGAAACTATTTCCAATGGCGACAGCGGAAAAGTGTTTTTGTTAGAAGCTTTATCTGCTGGCGGTGCTTATAGTATTACGATGCCAACAACATTGAAGGCTGGCGTAAACTATAAATTCATTGTTCAAGAGAATACTCCAGGAGCGGCAATTACGCTTGCTTTCGGTAGTGCTATTGTATATGGTAACTTGGAACAGCAATCAGACACAAATGAAGATAACCGTGTAGCCTGTGCTGGCGTTAGTAACGTCATTATAGGTACATCAGCCCTAAAGGGTGATTATCTAGAATTTGAGAATGATGGTACCAGTTGGTACGTTTCAGGTATGTCTAGTATTCAGACTGCTATATCAACTAGCTAACTGTAATTTGGGGGTAGGTTTCGGCTTGCCCCCATTACTTTGGAGTATTGAATGGCTACAACATTGTTAAGCAAGGTTCGTGCTGTCACGAAAAGCACTGTAGCTCTAGGTGTTACTGATGATAGCGTGTTAGATTCACTCACGGCAGGTGCTAGATTTGTAATGGCAACTGCCCCTAAACAACTTTTATTCCCATACGCAGAAACAGTATCTATTGAGAATGCTAACGGCTTCTCTTATGAAAATGATACTGTCTTAGTAATTGAGAGAGATGGAAGTGTTTGTCAGTTCTTATCTCCAGAAAGTTACTACGCTGAGAACGTATCGGGTGCAAGTAGTTTGTTTGCAAGAAGTAAATTATTCCCTGGCGTATATAACATAAGAGGGAAGTTATATATCAAACCAGACCCTGCAAGTGGGGAAGCTGGACTATTCACTTGTGTTAAGGTTCCTACTATCATTAACGGAACTATTAGTGTATTTGGGATTCTTGAAGAAGGTGTCATGCAATATGCTTATGGTACTGACCTTTCATCCCTAGCGAACATTTTTAGAGATAGTGCAATAGTTGAGATGGAAGCGATAACAGGCTCAGGTGGTTATCTTGAGGATATGGAGAATGCGCTCCCAACTTACAATCAAGTTGTTGCGCCTACACTTCCAACAGTTCCAACTATAGATTCATTACCTACAATTCCAGATTCTTCTGGATTGCCAGTTATGGTTTCTCCACCTTCAATGATAGACTATCCTAGTGACGCTCCGTTGCCAGCAGTCCCAGATATGGCTGAGTTACCTACACCGCCAGTTGATGTTTCTCTTGTAAGTTTCCCTGCTAATATCACACCTACAAGCGCACCGACTGCAATTAGTCTCGTTCCGTTCCCAGGTGCGATTACGTTGCCGACTATACCTGTAGCAATATCTACTGAGACATTCCCATCTGCTCTTTCGTTGCCTACTGTGCCTGTTCCTAATATGCTACCAACTCAACCCGCAAGTACGCTTAGTGCGCCTTCATTCACATATACAAAGCCAGTTGTAGCTCCTGACTTCTCAGGAATAGATACGCAGATTTCTTCGGATGACGTTGAAGTAGCTCAAGCGGTTGCTTCAAAGATTCAGTCACAAATAGCTGAGTTTCAGGCAAACATACAGAATGAGAACGCTGTCACTAGCGAACAGTCAGAAGAATACAAGTCAACAGTAGCTAGGTACGGTGCTGAGTGGCAAGCTTATCAATCCGAAGCGTCTAGCATCTTGCAAGACTTTTCCAATAAGGTTCAAGCTTTTTCTTCTGAGGTTCAGTCTTTAGTATCAGACTATGGGGCAGACATTCAAAACGCATCATCTGAATCTCAAGCTAAGATAGCTAAGTTCAGTGCTGATGTACAATCATATAGTGCTGAGGCTCAGGCGTTAATCAATGAATATAGCAGCAAGGTGCAAGCTACTTCACAGCAAAATTCAAATGCAATACAGAATTACGGTGCTGATTTAAGTCGCTACTCCACTATTGTTCAGACTGAGATAAGTAACTATTCGGCAGAGGTAGATTCAGTAGCTAAACAAAATCAAGCGTTGATTGCTAACTTTTCAGCGAAAAACCAAAAGTATGGTACTGAAGTCCAATCCGTTATCAATTCTTACCAAGCTGATATACAGAACTATTCGGCAGAAGTCGCTTCAATACTTCAAGACTATTCTGCAAGGGTTCAGCGTATTTCATCTGAGAATAAAGAATCAATAGGCTTGTTTAGTTCAAACATACAGGCTTATTCAGCACAGATTGATAGGTTCAATTCGTTAGTTCAGATATATGCCTCAGAAGCTGGGGTTGTTGTTAGCAAGTTTAACGCTGAGATTTCAATATACTCAACTCAATCTTCCTCTATCATTCAGAAATATGCTACAGAGATTCAGGCTTCTACTAGCGAGTTTAGCTCTGATTTAAGCAAGGCTCTTGCGTACATACAAGAGGCAAATGTAAGACTACAATCAATGGCTCAGTATGCAGCATTATCTGCTGATGCAACTAATAAGGCTAACGGACATTACTTGTTAGCATATAGGTTTATGGAAACTCATGTTACTAAATTTGCAGGCTCACAGCAACAGGAGGTTAGCGCATAATGCAAGTATTAGAAGTGATGGAGCGAGTAAACTCTACACAAACTAACTTAATAATTAGATTCATTAGAAATGCTTTCCTTGAGTTGCAGGAAACATACTATGAGAAGACTAAGACTTCATATATATCATTAGTCAATGGTGTATCTGACTATAATCTTCCAGCAGACTATGTTGCCTTAGTCCCAGGAGGTAGCGACAATGGTATTAAAATTGATGATAATGTTACTGATTCAGGTGATTATCGTTGGACTATCGTGGGCAGAAAGTTACGAGTTTACAAAATCAATGATGAAGAACAGTTGGGTGCTCCAGACGAAAGTTACGCAAGTGGAATTGCGATTACTCATACGTTCATCGGTTTTGATTTTATCTACAATCCAAGTGGTGATTCTACTTACTATACTACTGGGGGGATTACGAACGCTGACGTTATTTTGATTCCAGACCCAACAGCCTTACTGAATACTATTGTTAGTGTCACCGATTTGAACCCAGCTATTCGCACAGATTACGCTGACATTGGACACCACTATCAGAGAACGGCTTACAATAAAATCGAAGACGAATCTCTGATGACTACTGGAAACTTCTATATGATTGCAGCGAGGTCATTAGTTGACTTCACTTCATTAGGTGCTGGTGACAATAACGTAGGAACTATGTTTCTGACTACTGACCCAAGTGGAGTAACTCTTACGCAGAATGATGCGGTTGAGGAATTAGGTACACCGATTACCAGTGGTTCTATGACTGCTGGCGTTGTATATATGATAACGGCTCAGAGTTTACTAGACTTTACATTGGATGGTGCTAGTGCAAGTACAGTAGGAACCGTGTTCACCTCTACAGGTAGTCTGCTGACCTTGACTACTGCTGACTCTGTTATAGCCGTAAATACATGGGATTCTATCAATTTTCTTGATACGAGCCTCTTTACAGACGTTTCTAGCTTGACTTCACCCGATGAATATAGTTATATTAACTGTGATGATACAATCGCGGAGGCTATCATAGAAAACGTGAGAAGTCAATTAGCTGGTGATGATGTGGCGATGGAAGGCCACCGTCATAGAAAATTTAGGAAGAAGGCAAGCACAGGTATGACTATTAGAGGTGGAAGGAAAAGAAAGATAAATGTTCCACCTAGAGTATATCGCCTGGATGAAAATGATTAATTGACAATTATGTAATAGCCAATCACTAATCCTAGTATCAAAAGTCTTGGGTGGCGGTATTAGTGAGCAACCAAAGGAGACTATCTCATGGCTAACAAAGAACGCAAAGCTAAAGGCGCAGTAACCAATAAGGCAATTGCCGACATTGAAGCTGAGTTCAAACAGCAAACTGTGCTGACCAATACTGGGACTACCCAGAATATTACCCTACAAAGAAATCAATCTAATAGCACGGGAACTCCCTTGTATATTACTATACAATCTGACTATGATGTATATTTTGCATGGGCTCCTAGCACTACTGATATAATCAATACCTCAAACAGTCTTTGGTTACCTGGCGGTGGCCCACCTATTGATTTAAGAGTCAGATGGGGAGCTGCTGCAAACGCTACGGAAGATACAGTAGTATTCCAGCTTCAACGGAAACAGGCAATCTCAACTAAAATTAGATATGTGATAGGATAAGACTATGCCTAGTTCAGACTTAATGGGGCCAATCACTTGGCTAGGAGGCACGGGAGCTGGCGGTTTAGTGGACATGGACACTATGACCGACCCTCTTTTAGATACTGCCTTAACGACTGCAAAATTAGATACTTATCATGGCGTTATAATTACTGCGGCAACAACAAGCTTTGACCAAACATTCGGTGCGCCTACAACTACAACTCCAGGTAAACGATATTGGGTTATCAATAATGATACTTCTGCCTTAAGCTTCGATGTTGTTGGGGCTAGAACTATTACAATTGACCCAGGTGAAGCTGAACAGTTTATGTGGGATGGTGATGCGTGGATTCATATTACTGCCGCAGATGCAGAGGATATTACATTTAATCCTGCCGCAAGTTTCGTAACTGCTACCAATGTTCAAAGCGCATGGGATGAGGTATTTAAATCTTATGGAATTTATATTGCAGCAACACCGACAGCAGATGTTGCGATGCTTACGCTTGAGTCTCTTGGTAGTGCGGGTGCAAGAGATGCTTATATTATTTATAAAAACTCAGCACAATCTTGGTCTGCTGGGATGGATGACTCTGGTGATTCTTTCGACATAATTCCAAGCGCATTATTAAGTGCCGCACCAGCAGTATCATTTGCAACTGATTTAAGCTCAACCTTTGGTGGGAATGTCGGGATAAAGGTAGCTCCTAATGCCAACAGAACTTTGAATCTAGCCTATTCTTCAAATGCAAATATAGGTCTATTAAATGCTAATGCTGATGATGCGGCTACCATTCAAAATATCGGTGGTGCTGGAGCCAGTGTAGTTCAAATAAATAGCGGTGCAGGTGGAGTCAGGGTAGATAATTCTTTTGCGATTGGTGGTGTGCCATTAACCAATGTCGGCCTTTATGATATTAGAAGTACAACTGTTACTGGTAGTAGCGTTGCTTCAATGGCATTACTTCGGGAAACTGTTACGTTGTCTGGGGCAGATGGTACGTTTAGAGGTCTTGAAGTCAGACCTTTAAGTGTAGATATTGCTTCTGTGGCAGGTACACATCCATTAATTACTTCATCTTATTTTGCTGAACCAAATATTACTGGTAATGATGGTACTCATATTGCTACACTCGCAACTACTGTTTACATATTAGATGCACCAACTGAAGGTGACTCAAATTATGCTCTTTATGTAGCCGCAGGTGATTCAGCTTTCTTGGGTAAAATCTACGCATACGGTGGCATTGACTTAGGTGGTGGTCTTGAAGCTGAAGCAGATTCAGGTGCAATAAGCCTATTCAATATGCCAGTAACATCTGCACCAAGCGCAGGCGATGAAATGTCTGTGTCGGTCATGATTGATAGTGAGGTCATGTTCAAGTGTTACTCTGAGGCTGATGGTACAGGCGGTATTCAGAATAAGAGAATTGAACTTGGTACAGGTGTTACATTTGGTGGAGGTGGTGACTACGGAGAGCTATACATATCCTCAAGTTCTGCTGAAACTACGACTACAGGCTGGACTGACATTACAGGGTCTACTTGGACACTTGATGAAGCCTCTGAGTTTACTGCATCTGACCCAGACCTTATCTCAACAAATGGTGGTGTATTTCATGTGTCATGGTCTTTGAGTTCATCTGCTGGTACAATCAATGATATTTATGAAGTAGGTATTTCTGTCAACGGTGCTGACCCGACAACACAACATACAACTAGACGTAAGTACGGTGGAGTAGGTGACATTGGTGTATCAGCAGGTACTATCATTGTGACATTAACAGCAGGGCAGACATTGAACCTAATGCACAAGAGGATAAGTGGTTCTGGTAGTATGACTGCTCTTTATGGAACACTTACCGCAGTAGCAATCTAATGATTAACATTAGTTCACAAAATAAAGGACAATGTGAATGTGGTTGTGGGGGAGAAACCCTTATCTTTAGAGGTAAGCCCAATAGGTACATTCACGGACATAATCACGCTAAACGCTATGATAAATTGCCATTGAAACAATGTTCTTGTGGATGCGGTGACATGGCTGGAAGAAATAAAAATAGCGGAAAGCCAAACAAGTACGTTGTTGGGCATAATGATAATGGGGCTTGGTGTTTTAAAGCTGGGCATAAACCAACTGGCCATGCTGAACATTTGCAGACACCAGAGATAATTGCAAAAAGAAAAATAAGTAGAGCTGGATACAAAGCAACAGACGAGACAAAAAAGAAACAAAGTGAATCTCTTAAACGTGCTTATAGAGAGGGTCGAAGGACTTGTGGCGTATTCGGTTATTTTGAGAAAGAGATTCTTGATAGAATGGAATTAGAACTTGAATCTAAAATATTCAGGCAGGTCTTTTCTTCTGGATACTTTGTAGATGGATTTTGCCCAGAACTTAATTTAGTGATTGAAATAGATGAACCCCACCATAGACGTAAAGCTGATATGGTTTCAGATATGATTCGTGAAAACCAAATTAAGAGTGATACAGGGTGGCAATTTCTCCATGTCCATATTGACAACAAGGGGAGGTTGGTAGCATGATTAATATAAGTTCTCTTAATAAGGGATTGGTGGCGCATTTCCGTCTTGCTGCCGACTTGCAGAAGGTTGGGGCTAATATTATTACTGGCGACAACTCAACCTTCGATGCTCTTGCAGATTGGACTGCATATAATAGTGGTTCATTAGCAATAGTTGGTGATTGGGCTGGGGGTGCTGGAACAGGGAAGGGTAAAATCACACTTCATACAACTGGTGCAAGTGGTGTGCGGATGATTTCACTTTCTGGCTTAACTATCGGGAAGACATATTATGGGAGTATAAAATCTAAATTATTATCAGGTTCATCCGTTACAATGTATCTTGGCTATGTTGGGAACGCTTCTGCTTCTATAGTTTTTGTCCCAACCGCTACCGAGACAGTATTTACAGGAACCTTCGTTGCGTTCTCTTCCACTATGTACATTGCCGCAAATACTGGTTCAGATAGTCAGGAAGTTCTTATTGACGATGTTTATGTCAAACCTCTCCTAATAGCCGACCTCACACCCTATGGCAATCATCCTCAGAACTTTGGTGTAACCTTAGACCAAGCTGATAGAAAAGGTGTAGCGAATGGGGCAGGGGCGTTTGCGAATACTGAATACTTTGACTGTGGCGATGTTGACTTCTCAGATGGTCTGTCTGGATTTTCAGCTTCAGCGTGGGTCTATCCTACTGTTCTTGGAAACGATGATGGATTCTTCGGAAAGTCAAATGGCGGAAACGATAGATTTGTTCTTGCTGTCAGGAATGGTGATGGTGGAGTTATAGGTGCTGTCTGTAACGGAGCCGCATCTTACGCTTATACTGGGGATGGTAAATTAGCCTTAACTACATGGGCGCATGTACTGATGGTATTTGATGGTACTGGTGCTACTGATGCAGACAAGTTTAAAATATATGTTAATGGGTCTAATGAAGCATTGACCTTTAACGCATCTCCACCAACAACAATGCCAACTAATAATATTTCATTGAAACTGGGCAGGGAGCCAGATAATGCTCTCAGGTTCTTCAATGGTAACATAGGTGAGATTAAGATGTGGAATAGGGCTTTAACTGCCACAGAAATACTTGCAGAATACAACTCCTACAAATCAAACTTGGTGGTATCATGAGTCAAAAAGGATTAATAGCCAGTTGGAAGTTTCAGAAACAACGTCTTAATGTTGGCACCCAGTTAGTGACTAATGGGGACATGGAGCTTAATTCTAACTGGACAGACTATGGAACTCCTACAACGTCAGAGCAATCGGCAGTAAAGCCATATAGAGGTACATACTCTTGGCATGTTGTAGCTGATGGGAATTATGAAGGGATTACAAGTGATACTTTTGCAGTAACAGAGGGTAAGTATTATAGGGTATCAGTCTGGGTTTGGCTTGTAAGCGGAACAACTGTTGAAATGTCAAGGCAGAGTGGTAGGCTCCAATGTGATACAACGTCAACAACCACAACAGGTGAATGGCAAAAGATTGAATGGGAAGGTTATGGCGTATCAACTGGGACAGAGCAAGTAAGAGTACACAATAGAACAGCAGGGGTCTATGAGGCATATATAGATAGTTTTTTTGTTACAGAACTACCAGTACCAGACCTCACCCCACAAGGCAATGAAATGTCTATCTTGGGAGCAATCTTCACTACTGACCATAAAAGTCTTTCCGATAGCGCATTGAGCTTTGATGGTGTAGGTAATTACGCTTTAGGTTCTGACGCGGGTTTCCCAGAAGGGAATAGTTCAAGGTCATTTTCTAGTTGGGTAAAAGTAAATTCAACACAATTAGATTTATGGGCTACATTATTCTCTTACGGGCCAGATACTTTAGATGAAGGCTTTATTTGGAATATTGATGATGATTCTTCCTCTGGTAAACCATTTATAGGAAAGTATGGTTTGAATTCAGGAATGGCGAACACTGCCGTTGACGATGATGCGTGGCATCATATAGCTGCTGTGATTACTCAGAATGGAGCTACAGATGTTGCAGTCGCGTTCTATCTTGATGGTCTGCCAGATGGAACAAGTACGCTTGCAGGAATAGATACTACTCTTTCTGGTAAGGCTGTGCTTGGCGCAAATATGGTTCATGATGACCAATTTTACAGAGGGTGGTGTGATGAGATAAAGATGTGGAATCGTGCTTTATCCGCAGATGAAGTCTTAGCCGAATACAACACCTATCAACCAGATGGAGCATTAAACACAGGTTCATTACAAAAGGGCTTGGTTGCTCACTTCCCACTTAGGTCTGAGTATAATAAGGTTGGGGATGTTATTGTATCTGAGAACTTTAATGCTGATGATGGTGGTTTTGTTGGTACTGCTTATACATGGGACACTACTGACAAGTGGACAGTAACTAATCCGAATACATCATCTAAGATAGCCAAGACAGGATTATCATTTTCTGTCGGAGAAACGTATGTAGTTAGGGCATTGTTAAAAGCACCTACTGGTGCAGTCATTAACAAACAGGTTCTTATAAGTAATGCTTCTGCTGTATGGCTTGATGCTGGAGACATAGCCGCTGTTCTTAGTCCTACACCAAATGGTACAGAGCAACAATATGAATGGCTTGTTACGGTATCTTCCGCAGTTACATCTCCAGAAAGAATTGGGATTGGTCGTTATTCTACTGTTCCAGCAGGAGATTATTCTGTTGACCAAGTAGATGTCAAACCCCTTCTATCCGCAGACATAACCCCACAAGGTAATCATGCAGAGGTATGGGGTGCTGATGTTCAGGCTGAATTGACTGACTTTAATGGTACATCTGACTTCATAGATTGTGGTGATAACTTTGCTTTCACATCCTCATTCTTAATATCACTATGGCTTAATAGTGATGATACAACAGTAGGAAGATTTATTGCTCGTGATGGTGCTGGCGGTGATAGAGGTTGGTATCTTGCACATGTTGTTGGGGGAAAAGCAAGAATTTTAGTGTCGGGTGATGGCACGACAAGCGAGTATCTAACTACTGACAACCAAGTATTTACACCTGGACAATGGCATCATTTGGCTTGTTTATATAATCATTCAGCACAACAGTTGAAAATATATGTTGATAGTGTTGAGATTACAGCATCTACGCTAACTGGTACTGTTCCATCATCAATTACACCATCAAGTGTAAATACTCTTATAGGAAAGCGTTATAATGATATAGAGTATTTTGAGGGGAATATGGATAGCATAAGAATATATGAAAAAGCCGATGAAATATCAGATGTTGCTGCTTTCGTTCTCGCACTATACAATAAAGGAAGAAGCTAATGAGCTTTCTATCTAAGTTTTTAGATTGGGGGTTAAACGGAAACGTATGGATTTGGTTTCATATGTTATTCGGTGGAATAGGCGCAAGAATAGGCGTTGAATTTTTTAGTAAGATTGAAACATTCTTTATAATTTTATTCCTAGCATTAATCTGGGAAGTTGTAGAATTTATATGGGATGGTGGAAAAGAAGGAATGATAAAGATATATGGGTCATTAGAGCATTGGTTCTATGATTCATTAGGTGACGTAGTAGGTGCTATGTGGATAGCATTACTCGTTATCTATTAACCGCCAAGAGCTGACTATAGGAGGCAAAACATGGCAAAGATGAAGATGAGTGAGTTAAAAGCGTGTAGTGAAATGGTAAATGTATTTTCAGGTGGAATCCTTTGGGAGTTCGATTTCTCAATTAAGCTGAACGAGGAATTGAAACACGCTAAAGAGTTGCTTGAAGATATTCGTGAGCAGTACATCAAAATCATTCAGGCGAATGGTGGAGAAGAAATTCAGACACCTAGAGGAAATCAGTGGGGACTAAAACCACCACAACCTACAGCTCTGGATGAGAAAGCTACAAAAAAAGAAGTCGAAGATGCTGATGCTGAATACAACAAGGCTATCGAGGCTTATGAAGCTAACAACACAGCAATTGAAAAAGAATATGCGGATTTGATGGGTAAGGAAAAAGATGTCAAGGTCAACAAGATTCCAGTTGGAGAATTTAAAGCAGGTTTCACATCATACTTGATTCCTGAGTTAAAGGGTAAGAGATTCAGTTTATCTCCAGCAGACATTGATTCATTAGGTTGGCTTGTCAATTTCTCTAAAAAGAAAAAATAGATAGGGGTTTGTCGTGATAAACAAGTTGAAAGAGTTGACGTTTGGGAATATATTACAGTTGCTAGGAATGTTCGTTATAGCTGTTCTTTTCATTTCAGGTGGTACGAGTACCGCTAATGACAATAAAGCTGAAATTGTTAATGTGAAGGCAGACGTAGAAAAAAACGCTGATGACATTGAAGCACTTAAAGATGTTGACTCTAAACGAGATGGAGAAGTTAAGAACATCAAAGACGACTTAGTTTATCATACAGACATTTTGATTGCGATTGCCGAAAAGGTAGATGCTAAAGTCCCAATCAAGAAACCATCTCAATAACAATTTGGCGGTGGGTTGTTTTGTCTCCGTGATAAAATACCAGCTCGCCCACCGCCATTTAATTAGGAGTTAAGATGAGTAAAAAACTAATAGGATTTCTAGTAACTATTGTAGCAATTCTTATCGCTATAATAGCCTCACCTGAGACAGCTATGTTCTCTTGTCCTGCTATTGGCTTGGCAGGTAGCGTTTACTCAGGCGTTCAGGGTGCTGTTGACCATAAGCATAACGGAAATGGAACAACTTAAAAATATATTACTCATTGTCCTTGCTATTGCAAGTGCTGTGTTGTGGTTTAAGCCACCTCAATACGCTGACCCTATTTTTATTGACGTACCTGTAGAACTATCTGACAGTGCTAAACAGCGAATTATAAATGAAGCAAACAGTGGACTACTTGTAGGTACTGAAGATGAATTTGTTAAGCGGTTTGGAAAAGTTGTGAAAAAGACAAAATGGAACGTAAAAGACTCATTAAGAATACAGGACTCTTTAGTGATAGACACCCTACAGTATGTCAGTATTCTTACAGATTCGGCCTTATATCGGTTCTCACACGCTGATTCGACTCTAGGAGTAGGTTTCAGCCTCAATATAGGACTCGCAGATACCGTAATATTAGCTCCATACAATACTTTCGTTCATGAGTTCTGGGTTGACAGTTTGGCGTACAAGGTTAAAAAAGAAGAACCGAAGAAGCTGGAATGGATTCAATGGGTTCTTGAATATCCAGACAGGGTTTCAATCGTTGCATTAATATTTATGGTGTTGGGTAAAATATGAGAATTGTAGTAGACCGCTTTTATGACAACGGAGAAGCAACCATTGGTGTAATGATGGTTGACACAAAGTTTCAGGCGTTTACACTTGAGGATGAACAACGAACAAAGAAGGTCGCAGGTGAGACACGAATACCTGCTGGGCTATACTTCATTGAATTTCAGAAGATAGTCACACCGAAAACAATAAGCTATAGGAACCGTTATGACTGGTTTAGCTTCCATCTCGAAATCAAGAATGTCCCTGGGTTCACCAATGTATATCTTCATGTGGGGAACTACGACTCTGATACTGACGGTTGTGTGCTTCTTGGCTCTACTGCTGACTCAGACAACGGCTCTATTGGTCGAAGCGTCAAAGCGTTCAAGAAGTTTTATGATAAGGTCAGGCCAACTCTGGAAGCTGGCGAGCAAGTTAGTATAAGGATTCTGAATTGACTAATACGGCAAAACTTAGGCTTATGTCGAGAGTAGAAATACTCAAAACT
>Ga0233431_1003376_pt1 | contig 19354 bp, 17 predicted proteins | sample SI_118_April2016_FD_179867 | JGI IMG/M metagenome (GOLD analysis project Ga0233431, IMG submission 179867) | Seawater microbial communities from Saanich Inlet, British Columbia, Canada - SI_118_April2016_200_MG | ecosystem: Environmental > Aquatic > Marine > Inlet | place: Canada: British... | reverse complement strand
GACTTCTAATCCGCAGGCCGCAGGTTCGAGTCCTGCCAGGCGCACCAATCATTTCAATGGCTTACAGAATATCGCTGCAGGCCTATTTTTATATCTATCCGGTTTTGGTCAAACTTTGGTCAAAAAAACTTTTCCTGACCACAAAAAAACCGCCCGAAGGCGGTTGGTGGTGGGCTGGATTATGGTGTGGAATTTAGATTAAATTTGAAACTGCTCCTTGAGATGCTCGACGAGAATACTCATTTAAAATGTTTGAAACAATAAGTTTAGTAGATTTCTCGACATCTTCCTCTATTGAACTTGCAAAACGATCATTGAAGTCAAGTATAGTAATGCCCACGATTTCATCGGTATAGGGGTCTACCCGAACGAAATCACCGTCATCAAGCTCCATCGCTATGCCTGGGCGGTTCCCTTCAAAAGAGACATAAAGGACATCAACAGTATCATCATACAATACTTTAATTTTAGACATGTCTTTTATTCTTTTGTCCATATTACACTTCCTCTTGGCGGGGTCCCTTGGAAAAAAACTGTTCGTATCATTCCTTCTTGATAGAGGTCATCCATGCCCACATAGATGTTATAATATAGACTGAGTGAAGTTATTTGGGTGTATGCTAAAGACTGCCTGTTGAGGTTTTCAGTTATGAAGTCTGGCCTGTTTATAATCGCTCTAGTTTTCGGAACGGTAATAGATATTTCGGTGTGGCTCTCTTTGACATGCTCCCACTGTTTTTTCCCAAGATGAATAGACCGACCTTCAGGGTCCTCGGTCGTGAAAATAAGTTCACCTTCATCAACCGGCCATTTCATTTGGGCTCCAAATGTTTTTCAAGTTGGGATTTCAAAGCCTTAATTAAGTTTGGCATCATGTTTAATGGAATGGCTATCTCAGCTACAACTGGGACATTAAAATTTCCGTTATTATCAATTATCTCTTTTGTATTGCTAATAGGACCAGCATCGCAAAATCTTAACGTGAAATCATATGGGGAACGTGCTATCTGAACATAGTTTGAATAAACCCGATTGGTTGAAATTTGGTTGTTTGGGATTAAATTAACTTCAATCCCATTGGTTTCTTGTTCTTTCGTCTGTTTCTCTTCTGGCATAGATCTTACCCTCCCTTCTCCTATCTATTATATCGGCACGATTTTAGAAAAATCAAGAGAATTTGTGAAGAAACCCACCATTCAGTAGACTCGCAACCATTTCATGAAGACCATAATCTAAACACGGTAAACAATCTACACAAAAAGCAACCTTACTACCTAGTCCGTATAATTTTCTTACGAACTAGAAATCTACAATATTTCAAACTGACCCACTACCAAATATTTTTTGTTCTTTACAATGCACTACTCAGAACCTATCACGAGGATTTTATTTCTCCTTTCCCTCACCTCTGCCTCTTCACATTTCTTCAAAGCGTCTATCCATGTTTGCGTTTTTGAATCCCAAGCCTCGATAGCTAACCATTTGTTTTTTAAAACAGGCTTATAACTCACCCTCCATTCCTCAGGATCTGCACCATTTTCTAACGCTGCTGATTCCAGAGCGTCTAAGTATTTTTTTGCCGATTTACTTTGCCGCCTATAATCTGCCCAGGTATAGGGTGCCGCCTCTGGAAATACCTCGATCCTTGCAAGACCTCCTCCGTGGAAAAGGGTGATTTCTTTCGTCACCGGAAGATTACCATCTTTGCCTGTTATTATCTTATTGGCAGTTTCTTCCCAAACTGGGTTTGTCGAAAACCAGACTACTCGCTCATAAACCTTTTTAGCATGTACTTTTGCTTCCCTTTTTATTTTACCCTCCTCAAGTATTGAAGAGAGGTGTTGACCAATCGTATAATGCCAAATTTGCATGCGCTCTCCCCTTCCCCTAGCCCACAAAATACATGGTGGTCCTAACTGTCAACTAGGAGGCATCGGCTTACATTTTCTTCTTGTATTTCCTGAAGCCATCCATCAGTTGCTTAAATGAATTGGGTTTGTATTTCTTAAAGCTCTCTTCGTCCACGTAAACGAAGTCATACGTCACGTCCGATTGGACCCGGTTGATGTCTTCGCACCATTGCCGCAGCCGTTCCATCTTGAGCGGCACGTCCAGGTCTGCCTGTCCCTTGGTTTCGACAATGACGATGCGATTGTTGGATAGCTTGACCAAAAAGTCCGGATAGTAGTTGGAGATGTCGCCGTCCGCGTTGACGTAATCCAGCTTGAAATGCACTGCCAGATAATTCTTGCCGTAAGAAACCACATCCTCACAATCTTCCAGGAACCGGGCAAACAGCAGTTCAAAACGGCTGTCACCGATGATGCGGTTGAAGACGCTCTTTTTCGGGATAAAGTAGCCTTGTTCTTTAGCCACGAAGGGGCGCGTCTGCCTCAGCTTGATGGTATCGCGGATTTCGGCGTCGCCCTTGTCCTGGACCGTGAGCGCGTTGATCGCTTTTTTGAAGGTTTCGAGCAGAATCTTGGAGGCGGCCAGTTCCGACAGGTTGCGGAGTGTGTTGGGGCTATCCAGTTCCACCTTTCGGTCGAACAGATCGTTTTGCACAAACCCTTTGACCTTGCCATAGAGTACATCGTAGCCGCTCACCAGCCTCAGGTCTTTCATGATGCTCTGGGTGAAGTAGCCGAGCACACTGCGGTAATCGGCAACGCCCGCCGTGTCTAGAATTGTGGTGTGCGTCACCTTACCCGTGGTGATGTCCTTAAACACGATCTCCCGCTGTTCCTCATCGCTGAAGTGCAGGTACAGCACACGCTGATACCCCAATGCACCCACGTCCAGCGCTGACAGGTTCTTGTATTCCCGGTAAACGCGGGGCGTCAGCACCGGTATTTCAATATCCAGCGCCTCAATGTCTTTTTTGTCGTTCTCCTTGTCAACCTCTACCACTATCGGGGTTTTGGGCCCGGTGCCTTCTCCCATCGGCTTGTGCTCCAGCACCACCCCTTCAGCCTGGATGGATTCCACAAAGTCCATAAAGGCATTCGTGCCGACCACGCTAACGTATTCTTCCACGCCGCCGGGATACATTTTACGCAGGCCCCGCCCCAGGGTTTGCTCCGGCAAGATATTGCTTTTAGCGGAATAGGCGCGCAGGCCTATAATGGTAGTGACATTTCGCACATCCCAACCCTCTTTGAGCACCATCACGGAGATGATAGCTTTGTAAGGGCTGTCCAGATCATCTATCGTGTTGGCTTGCTCGCGAAGCTTTACCAGCTCTTCTTTGGTCTTGCCTGAAGTTGATTCTGAAATCTCGCCGTTTTTCTTGGTATGAATGACCAGCACGGCATCTTTTAAATCAGGGTAGTTGCCCTCCAGATATTCAGCCACATCGTCGCAGTTGCGGGTATCATCGGTCATCACGAACAGGATGGCTTTCTTGCCCATTTTTTCGTGCTCGGCATAGGCCTTACGCCACTCGATCACCCCCAGATGAATGTAGTCGGTGTACTTCTCAGTGAATTTGGCACTCTGGCGCTCCGCCAGTTTGGCTCGGCTGGGGGCATCGGGCAGCACGGGGTGCTTGACCACGTTTTGTGATATGGCCTCAACCAGCGGGTAATCGGCTATGGTCTGGACGAAAATTGCACCGTTGTTGTGCTTGGGTGTGGCAGTTGTGTCCACTTGCAGAGAGAGCGCAGCTCCTTTTTGTTTTAAACGGTTATGTATGTCCTCAATGGACTTGAACCAGGCCATGCGCGGGTCGTGGATGTGATGCGCCTCGTCATTCATTACCATCAGTTCATCAATATCGCGCACGATCATGCCTAGGTCCACCTTGGAATCCGTTGTCGCGCCGGTGGGGCGTTTGCCCAGGAAATAGTCCATCGTGTCTTCATCATCGGGTGAAACGGGAATGTCGTTGCCGGCATAAACACGGTGGATGTTAGTCAAAAAAATATTTCCGACGGGGCGGGTGATGCGCACCTCGTCCTGCAAGTGCAGGGTCAGTTGAAAATCGTCCCGCCAGTTGCGGCCGTCCACGCCGTTGTCAGGGATAACCGGGTCCTCAAAGAAGATACGCAGCCCCTGAAAATCCTTGTAGATGCGGTCCAGTACGATGATATTGGGGGCAATCACCAGAAAGTTCCGCGCCAGGTCCGACTCCGGTTCATAGAGCTTGTGATAGAAACTCCAAGCCAGAACCAGGCTCATCACTTTGGTCTTGCCCGTGCCGGTGGCCATCTTCACCACAAAACGCCGCCAGGTCTCGTCGAACATCCCCGCCGATACTACGCCCGAGCTGTCAAAACGCATCAGGTCGTATTTATCCTGCACACCCACCACGTCATACAAGTAAATGACCGTTTCCAGCGCCTCGCGCTGGGCAAAGTAATACTGGAACTCGGCCATTGCGCCGCCGGCCTCGGGGAGCAGGTGCGGGGTGTTGAACCACCAGTTAAGCAGGCTCTTGCTGGTGTCCGCCGCGCCAACATAGCCGCTGTCGCGGAACACCTTCACTTTCTTTCGCAGTTGCGATACCAGGGGCGGCATGAGTTTTTCCATGCTGGTTTCACGCAGAGCTTCATCAGCCGGAAACCAACGGATACCCGGATCCAGAATGGCATGGGGAGAATCGGGAAAGTCTTTATGCAAGGCCATTATTTCTTTCCTCCCAATGTCACTTCAACAATCGTCATGGTGTCGTTACCGAAGATGTCCACCACCTTAACCGCCAGCTTGCGACGCCCCGGAGCGCATTCCTGGAAAATACTTTTCAGTTCCAAAGACCGATCCTTCTTTGTTCGGAAGCTCTGCCACTCATTCTCAAAAATGTAATCGCCGGTCCAGCGTTCTTCCCATTCACTGGTTCCTTCATTTTTCACCCGAATGATCTCCCGCTTGCTCTCGAAGTTAAAATCCACGGCCCAGTAATCGATCCAGTCGGTCCATCGCTTGGTGAGTACTTCCCGGGTGACGATGCCTTCCTTATCTTTGGTCACCTTCACGATCTGGCCCCTCTCCACCACGATCCGGCTGCCTTTCTTTTTGATCGCCGCCTCTGCGTTGGCAATGGTGTCCTGTGAATAGAACACCGAAAAGTCCGTCAACTCTACCGCCACACTGCACTCTCGTTTGTTTGCTTTTATGAGTGGCTTAACCTCGATATAAGACACGTCATGGAAGACCACCTGGTTTTTTTCCACCGCCCGCTTGTCGAACACCTCGGCGGGGATGTACTTGGGCGCAATGTCAATGCCCTTGGCGCGGGCTTCATCCAGCACGTTGGGAAAAAGCCCCATCTCGAACTCGAAACCCAGAATGTCCACGCGGGTGATGTGTTTTTTTCGGCATTCCAGGATGATCTCTTCGACGAATAACCGCGTCACCGGCAAATTGACCGGTCCCACCGCCACCAGCCGCCCCGCCTTTTTGCCGTGGAACGTGCCAAACCCATCGGTCTTTTCAGCCCGGTAGGCGCGCAGGATCAGGTCAAGGAAAGCGGCTTCTTTTTCTTCCAATTGCCTTTGCTGTTCCGCCTCGCGTAGGTTGGGGTTGACGCCGATGTAATGCTGACGTTCATATTTGCCTAAGTTGAGAATTTCAAAGGCCCGGTAGTCCTTGCCCTCATCTTTGAGCTGTCGCTGCACGCCGATCATGCGCTTGCGCGTGGTGTGGATAGCAAACTTGCCCAGGTCAGACACGATCCATTTCCGACCGTGTTTCTCGGCAACTGCTGCCATGGTGCCCGACCCACAGAAGAAGTCAGCAACCAGGTCGCCTTCGTCGGAAGAGGCCAAAAGGATTTTATTTATGAGCTCCTCAGGTTTTTGGGTGGGATAATTAAGCCTTTCCGCTGCCATTCCATTTATGGTCGCTACATACCACACATCAGATGGCAGCGCCTTTTCTTCTTTGCCGCGGCCTTTATTGCCATCCGTGATGAGGGCTCCTTTGTATTTTAATCTGTTTGCTGTTGATTCGCTGACCTCACGCTCTTCGAGAACAGAATCAGCATTAAAAACAAAACTGTCACTTTTAGAATACATGAGAATCATGTCATGTTTTCTGTTCCAGCACTTGTTGGTTCTTAGGCCCCAGCTGTATCTCCAGATCAATTCGCCAACATTATTCTCTTTGCCAAAAACTTGATCTAAACAGAGACGTATCATAGAATTCACCCGCCAATCGCAATGCACATAAATACTCCCATCCTCGGCCAGCAGGTCACGCATCAACACCAGCCGCTCATAGATCATCGCTATAAACGAATCCGCACCCTTTCCCCAGGTGTCTCGGTAAGCAATCTCCTCCAGGATGTTGGGTTTCTTGGTGAAGGTGTCGCCGCCAATCTCAATGTTCATAGAGAAATCCGCGCCCACGTCAAAGGGCGGGTCTATGTAGATCAGCTTGAGACCGCCCTGTTTTTCAATCTCCTCTCGCAACGGGCCGTTCTTCAACGATGAGAGAATCAGTTTGTTGTCGCCCCAGATCAGCTTGTTGGTCCAGCCCTTGAGCTGCCGGCCTCGGGCATCCAGGTCGAACAGGTTCAGCTGCAATCGGGTGTCTTTCTCCGCACGAGGCTCGTCCACCTGCTCGATCACCTGGAAAGGCAGAACGATATTGCAGACCTCGCTGGTCTTGCCGTTCCAGACCAGCTCTACCTCTCGCTTGTCGTCAAACAGTAAAAAGCGGTATTTATCCGGTACCGGCTTGTCGGCTTCAATAAAGCGGATGATTTCCTGTTGTTCCTGTTCGGTCAGTCGCGGCATGAGCTTCCCCTTTTTCTAATTCTTATTGGTTCAGGTTTTTCAGAGTAACAGCGGTTTTGACCCTTGTCAATCAAGACCGCCCGGTGGCACCGTTATCCATGTGTCAATGGGCAGTCCAAAATGTTCAATAACGGTATTTAATCGGATCCAATATTTATAATCACCCGGTTTTTCCAGTATGAGCACTACCCCTGCCCTTTTTCCCGTTTGGATCGAATAGTAAAGCGCCTGGCCGATGGCTTCCGCCCATTTTTTTCCGAAGTCAAATTCGATGGCGTGAGTACTCGTCAAACAATCACATCGGGTTTTGTCCGGAAATACCACTTCTGTTTCCCCACCATTGGCTTTGCACCATCTCTCTTGATAAAACTTTTCGAAGTGTAGGTTTTTCGCGTTTGCTAGGGATACAAACAGAACTATAAGCAGCGCACAAAATAGGTATATCAAGTATTTCACTAAATACCCCTTATCTGATCTGTTTTCATTCACTTCCATAATGGAAAGATAGATATTCCATCCACTGGACATTAAATATACCCTAAATTCCATCTGACAAGTTGAATCCTAAGTCTCACACCAAGAATATGTCAAACATATTCTATGTGTGGGACTGTTTTTAATTGGCCTACTCTCTGTCACAATTAGAAAAATCAAAAATGACAGGGGGTTAAAGGCCGTGGACAAAAAACAGTTGATCGGAGCACGAATAAAGGAAGTCAGGAACAAGAAAGGGCTTACCCAGGAACAATTGTCCGAAAAAATGGAAATCAACCCGAAATATCTCAGCAGTATTGAACGGGGGTGTGAAAACCCGACCCTTAATACCTTGTTAAGGCTTTCAGAGACACTCGAAGTGGATCTGGGTCAAATTCTGAGCTTTACTCAAATTGAAGATCCTGGAGAAAGGAAGTTGCTGGTAACCACCCTCCTGGAGCAAGCGGATACCGAACAACTGAAGTTGGCATACAAGGTTTTGTCAGCAATTCTGAATTAGAGATGGGTTGTGTTGGCCACCGAACTTTAAACTTGAGGTGAAACTTCCCCGCACAACCGGTGCAAAGGGGTCAAAAGCCTACTGATAATTGACAAGGGCCTGGCGTGTTTGTTGCCACGGACACCGTAGGATTTATGTCGGTGGTGCAAGAAACATGACAGGCCCGTCTTCCGATGCCGAGCGAAAATGACGTGAGGTGATGGAAAAGCATGTATAGGCGAGGAAAGAGATTCGATGCGAAGGTGTGTGACCAAATGTGTACCGGCCAACGGGCCGCCAGAACAATCTTTGCTACAGCAATTGTGCACAGGATATGGCCACTAAGAGAAAGGAAAAAGCTTGATGCAAAGGGATGTTATTAAAAATGTGTCCTCTTTTCCGATAATAAAAACGTGGCGGGTATCCGCTCGGCAGTAAGGAGGTTGGATTAAAAGAAAAACGTTGAGCCGAGCGGATGCCCGGAACACAAATCCGCGGCAAAACGAGTGCGAACGCTTTTCCCGCTCTTGTTTTGCCGCGATCGCCTCCGGCGGGTTACCCGTAAGGGGCGCGCTGTTCCAGGGCTGAAGGAGGTATGGGGTTGCGTCGGTTTGGAGCCACAGGCTGACTGATGTCCTGGGGCAGCGCGCATTAGATTGGCCGCTTTACCACCGATGCAGTAAGCCTAACGGCGTTTGAGTGGGCTTAAAACAGTGTTGCCGGAGACTGGCGTTTGCCCCCCTTCCCCCCACTTAAATTAGAATCGGCCTGCGAGCCGGGACGGTGAAGCGGTTTTGGCCGCTCCTTATTCCAGCCATTTTTCAGAATACCAACTGGATTTCGGTTAAAAAAATGGCTGGGGGAAAGGGGGGATGGGGGGCGTGGGGGGAAGGGGGGAAAATGCCCGGCAACACCCAACCGATGCAGTGCTTACCAGGATTCAAGCTATTGATGAGTTCCGCTGCGGGACGAAGGTGATTGCACAAAGGGCACCTATTAAAACTGAGAAGGGCCTGGCATGTTTGTTGTCTGCGGACACCGGGACGGATTTATGTCGGTGATGCAAGAAACATGACAGGCCAGCCTTCGGATGCAGTGCTTACCAACGCTAAAGAATCTGATGAGTTGCGCGGGGGAACCCGAAACTTTCGTGCAAGGGTCGGTTATTAAAACTGACAAGGGGTTGTGCCATGGGGCAGAGGGCGGAGGGCTGTCACTGGTGGTTTAGTGATGCCTGGAGCGGCTGCCCTGTGGCACAACCCCGCCTTCCGATGCAGTGTTTACCAGGGTCCGATTGCTTGATGAGTTCCACGAGGGGACGAAGGTGGTTGCGGATGATGGTCTTCTTTAGATTGTGTCCGGCAACGGCCGGCCTGATGAATGCTCTTTTAGAATGTGTCGGGTTTCGGCCCGCCCGCTGAATCTTTGCGAAAGACTCCAAGCACCCGATGAGGTGCCGCCAGGTCTCCGCCCGTCGGCTGGTTTCCGCTTATGGACCCCGGGAATTGGTGCCGACGGGCGGGGGTCTGGTGGCGCCGGTGTAAGCATGGGTGGTGATGTTCGCGCTTGGGGTCCTGCACTGACCTCCGCGTCCCCTCATAGGTGGCCGGGTGGCATACATGGTCGGCTGTTGAAGGTTCAGGTTTGCACAGGGTTTCCGCCGACCATGTATGGGACCTGGCCGCCGGTGGTCCCAGAAAAGACACGCGCTCGCAATAGGGGTTCTGAACTGAACTGCGCTATGGTATGAGGCCGACGGCAGCGTACCCGGTCGGCTGGTGATGGTTGGGTTCTTGCGGAGGTGCAGCCGACCGGGGCGCCCGCCGGCCGGAGGTTCCGGGGAGGAAAGGCTCTTCAGCAAAGGGTTGTTATTGAAAACAGTTTCGCTTTGCCAAGCAAGCCCCAACGGAGCGGCTAACTCCGAATCTTGCTCAAGGCGGAGCGATTGCCTGGCCGTGCAAAGACTACAATTCAAGGCAAAAGTTCAACGGCCACGGCAATCACTCCGCCGCAGTTCCCATAGAATGATGAACCAAAATGCTGAACACCCCGGTCGCGTAGGCGCTCGCCAGAAAAAAGCTGAAGCTTGGGAAAGACTTCGCGGCGTGCGCCGGTCCATGGAATGAAGACTCCGATGCCAAGGGCGGACGCGTGTTCCAGGGGCTCCCGATTCCAAACTAGAGGGATGTTATTAAAACAGATCGCGCCTCGCGCACCGAACCGAACACCCAACCGCCCATGGAATAAGAGGGAAAGTATGCGAGGCGGGGAAGGAACCTGGAAACAACGAAGGATAGCACGGAATAGCCTGCTTACCTTCCCGGACTCCAAGCACAGGGTGAAAGGGCGAGCGGCGTGGCGGCCCGGCAAACCCTCTTCGACCCACAACGCTACGAAAACCCTGGGACCGCCGCCCGTCCCGTGCTAACCATGGAATGACCATAGCCCAACAGGTTGCATCAAGCCGACGTAGGGGCTCGGCTGGAAAACGACCAGGAACCCTGGGATGTTCCGCCGTGCGCCGGTCAATAGGGGGAAAGATGTTCCAGCAAAGGGATGTTATCAAAACAGGCCGCCTGGAGCAGAGTTCAACATGGCGCGGCCCTTGCTGCTCTTTTTGCGAGGGGCGTGACATGTTGATCTCTGTGGAAGGCGCTCCGCTGCAGTGTTCTTTATTAGATTGATGAGCACATCCCAAGGGCATTTTCCGCGGCCCTTTGCGGTAGATGCCGTTGGGGTCGCTTCCACTTCCCCTTTGATTCCCCACCCGATGCCTATTGTCTGCCTGAACAGGCTTGCCCGGTGGCTTTTTACCGGTGAAGCCTGATCAGGTTGCGAGCTGATCCAGGTTGATTCCCCTCCGATCCAGGTTCTTTCTGCTCTAAATTGTTCCGATAAGCCAGCTATGGTCCGAGAACAGAGCGCGGAGGCCTGACAAAAAGACTTCACCTGCCAGGCGCGAGGATCACGTGATGCACCCCAGGAGACAGCTGGGGAATCATGGTCCGAGACACCCACGAAAGGTATCCCCCCCCCCAAATGAAGAAAAGCAGCACAGTTCCACCATTCAACAACGCATTTCCTGGCCAAGGATAAACAAAAACAGCTTTTGCAACTAATTTATTATGACACAACCCACCTATAAGAAAAAGTTATGCTTGCAAAGTATCATAAATTTAATTTATGATTGAAAAAAGGGCATAACCGGCCAAACAAACAGGAGAAAGCCAATGCGCATGACAAATAACCAGAAAAAACTAAACGACATGCAGAAACAGGAATGGCTTGAACTATACTGTGCAGGCGGTATTACCATAGCGAACACATGCGAAGAGCTGGGAATTTCATTAAGGAAAGTTGCACGATGGAAAAAAGAGGATGTAAACTTCTTAGAAGCATGCGAAACGGTAAGGCGGTATAATCACAAAACCTGGCCCTGCAGCACCGGCCAAAAGTTCGGGCAAACCGGGACGGAAGAAGAGAAGGAACAACGGAAGAACGATATCATTGCCAGAAGAGTTCAGAAGAACAGAAAAAAGACAAAGACGCTCCAAGAGGCTTGGCTGAACGCATACGCTAAATTATCCTTCAATATCAGCGCGGTTTGCAGGGCATGTGACATCAACAGGAGCCGCTTCAGAGACTGGGAAAAAGATGAAGAATTCGCGCTCGCATATAAAGACGCAAAAGAAGCCAAAAAGGATTTTATCGAAAATAAGCTAATGGAGAACATAGCAAACGGTGATACGCAAAGCATCATATTCGCGTGCAAGACTCAGCTCAAAGACCGGGGGTATGTCGAGAAACAGCAAGTTGAACATAGTGGAAACTTCGGAGTCATGTTGTCGCCGGGAACTGCTCCGGATCCGGAAGACTGGGGGAAAATCGCAAGGGCTCAGCAGATTGCCCTCAGTGAAAAAGTAAACCAAAAAGAATAAACCAAGTCCAAGGGAAAACCCAAACATCATTAGGGCGCCATAAACAGGAAGTCAACCGGTATGAGGTTTCAAATTACGTGTTGGTAGTGCTCATAATTCCGCTCCCAAATTTTAATATCCATCTCCCCACCCAAATGAGCGGAAGCAAAAGGCTGTTCCGAGAATGGCCCGGAGGATATAGCTCGTCGGAGGAACAGCCTTTTGCTGGAGCGGGTCCCTTGGCAAATAGGACCGAACGCTTTAAATTTCCCTTCAATCATTCCCACCTTCATTGATTTCCCTGTAATTGCTTCTCTCCCCCTCGATTAACTACCTAGCCTTTTCTGTTTGGGGACAGTTTTTGCGGTTACACCATCTTCATTTTCAAGCGGTTCATAAGGAAAACTTATAGTTGCTAGTCAAAACTTGTGGATTTAGTCGATTTCCACAACTGGAATTGAGTAATTTTTCGATGCCTTTCCAGTGCCCGAAAGCCTCGCCGTCTCGCTCGAACTGAAATGAATTGTTGGCTTTTATCTTTGTTCATAAACGTTCCTCCATTTTTTTGAACATTAAGCATTTGCTGCGAGCTGTTTTTATAGCGCCATCCCATAAGCGGGTAGTCCCGCTGATTGACTTTTTGATTTTGCTTTTCAGATCCATTGGGACATGTACGTCCTCATCGAATTGACTGACAATCTTATTAACCTCTTCTCTGATTTTCGCTGCCTTATATGCGCCGATATACGCTTTTTTGAGCACACCTTCATCTGGAACCAATTCCTTGACGCTGTGATCTTAGAACTTCTTTTACAGCCAGTCGATCAGCTGCTTCAACGTCATGGCGTTAAGCTCCACTTGGTGGCCACGTCATGCTTTTAGATGCCCGATCAAACCACAACCACACATCCACCGCTTTCAAAAGTTCATCGCCTGAACTTCCTCTTCCGGTTCTTCCCCAAGGGCTTTTCCAACATCAACCAATTTGGAGTAGGTTCTTCTTTTCCAGGTACCGGGATAACTTTTGGAATACATCCTTTCTAATTTGGTTCGAGCTATGTCGAGGCGTTTCAATGATGCGCGGACATCCACCATGATGTTATGGGCTGGCGGCAGTCCGCCCAACAAATTGCGCTCCAATCGGTTCAAGTTGAAATCTATTTCCTTGATGCTGGAACCTATTCTTTGGTGTTGATGGGAATTGAATCGTTCTCTCATTTTAATTTACCTCGCTCTTTGGGCATAACGCCCTTGGAATATTCGTATCACATTTTCGATAAGGTCATCTCGGGCACCACCATCGAATTCTTGAATTGCCGCCCGTTCCCCCTGCAAATCACTGCCGCTTCCACTGCCTCCGCAGGGTATAAAAAAGGCAATGTCAATTGGTCAATCGTGCAATTGGGTTTTCTAACACTTTCTCATATATGCGTTTTAAAGAAGCATTTTTACTTTTTTATCCTTAAATACACATTCTGTATCTTATATAGATATATCAATTGACATACTTGACAATAGATATAAGCAATTAAATTTCTTGAATATGTTTGTCATTTGCCTTTGTCAATCCTTTGACAAGTCAAAAATTTCTAATTGACAAACGCTGTTGGGTGTCAATCCCTTTGATAGCTGGGGGATTGACATTAGGAGGGTGTGATTTTGATCCACCCAACCTGTTGGCCATACCGTTTCCCAAACCGCATATTTGAGACACTTCCGCTCTTGGATGTATTCCTTTTCCAATTAGGATTAAGGTCCAAAATTCCGGCAATACGATTGCGGTCTAACGGTTTGGACTGCATTTTCATGTCAAAACAATCGTCCCAAATCTCCGCAACGCACACCTTTTGCCTCTGCTCTAATTTGCTGACCATTCCTTCAAACGATCCTTCTTTTGTAGCGTAGCGATCGTTGTACGCTTCGGTCTCAATCCACGCTTCAATGATACCCTGCCAAGGGTCCGACTCCCGCTTATTTTCCTGCTCAATCAGCGCAACCGCTGAAGCCTCTTTAGAAAGGAACACCGATTTGCTTTGAACCCATAGCATGTATGCCTCGGCCCATATTTGATGAATCTCACCTCTCAATTTCTTAATATTCACTTCTTTCACCGTTGCCTCAAGGGGCCACCAGCGCCTATTTCCTGTCGAGTCTTTCAAATACTCATTGCGGTTCGTCGAAGCGAAGAACACGCACTGCCTTTTGTAATCCCTGGCGTGTCGAGCATAAGCCAACCGCACCCTGGTGTGGCAAGCCGATAAAAACGACTTCTGCTGTTCCAGGTCGTGCTTATTTGTAGCTGACATCTCTGAAATCTCAATAATCCATTTCCCGGACATCTGCTCAACGGCCAGTTTATCGTCAAAAGAGGATAACTCCCCGTACCACTTCCGCAAACCCAACTCCCTTATAAAGGACGTCTTCCCGATTCCTTGGACACCGCCAATGACCAGGGTTGTATCGAATTTGTACCCAGGTTCAAATATCCTGTGAACTGCTGCTGAGAACCAACATTGCCCAACTTCACGAACGTAAATATTGTCCGAGCAACCGAAGTAATCTATGAAAATGGTCTCAATCCGCCGCTCCCCGTCCCATTTCAGCCCTTCTAAATACCGCCTAACTGGATGGTACGAGTGCTTAAACGAATTGTTCACAATCGCCTGTTCAATCTTTGCTTCAGGGAAATCCACCCCATAAACACCACCAACGTATTCTCGTATCTGGTATGAGTCTTTTTCCGACCAATACTCCCCGGTCTGAGCTGATTCCACATTGACAGTAAATTCATTCCACCTCATCCTTTCACGGAGCTTTGGATCGTTCCGAAGAATCACAACGGCATTAAAGAAGGTGGGTAGCGGCTTCCCCGAATCCATCACCTGTAATTTCCCCTGCCACCCTTCCTCCCCGACTTCCACGGTCTTTGGGGAAGTCTTCCCACCATCTTTACCCTCCTCATCAGCATCATCCTTACTATCAAAGACATCAAAGTCCGCTGCCTCAACGTCGATTTTACCTTTGACCAGTTCAGCCTTAATATCTTTATTATCTCTCGCCCACTCCCCCATGGCCTTATAGGAAGGCAACCTATGGGTGGGTGTACCGACTTTGGCTTCATCGTCCAGGTGTCCAAATTGATGTATGCGAAGTAGGTCGAAGCTGTTACATAATTGCCCGCACATAGGATCGCTGCTGTGGTTTGAGTAAGCGAACTTCTCGTCATAGATCACCAGGCCGTTTGAGCTGGTGCCATCTATGAAGGTGTAACGGTTCCGGCCTTCCTTGCGATAAACGTCTTTTAGGTGTTCATCCAAAGCGTTTCCGATTGGAATAATCCTACACAGAGCGCCGACAATATTGGTCTTGCTTAAAGGGTCGGACTGTTTTTTGAGCAAACGGTCCAGAGCCTTTGTCTCGCGGGTACTCCTGGGCCATAGCGTTGCGTCTTTCCACGCATCATGATCTCCGTACTCAGCAAGCGCCTCGTCTACTGGAAGAAACGGGGCGTCGTTGTGATAGAACAGGAACTCGCCGTCCACGGACGTGGATGGCCAGAATAGCAAACGGTTAACATCGTAGGACCCGTCGTCAAAGACCTCCATGTCCACAAGGGATGCTACCTTCCGGGCGACCGCTCCAAACTCGTCGTTGTGCATGGGACGGTCAGGGTACACAACCAAACGCAAGCGGGGCTTCTTCGAGGTGTGCTTGTGGGTTGAAGATATGGTGTAAGCGTATTCCTTCAGGGCTCTCTTAACTTTATCGACCGTTCCCTCTTTACCGTAGTCGATGTCGTAGGTCAGCAACTGCCTGTTCTGGACGTTGTTCTTCCGGCGCAACCCATCCTTCAGGACCCCTCCGACGTAACCCCCGATATCTTTTACAGAGTCCTGCTCACTCTTTGGGAAGCTCATGTACTCATCAAAGGTCTCCTGGGTACGGACGGTCTCGGAGAGTTTCTTGACGAACGCTGAGATCCTTATGGTTTTGTTGTTCCACCGTTTGGCCATGCGACTGCCCGCCATGGCGATGCCGATTTCTCTGTCATGTGTTAGCGCCAGTTGCGCCCCTTCCTTAGTTGCTTCTTCCATACGAACCTCCAGATTGTAAATAACCCCGCATGAGGCGGGGTAGGCCAGCAGACCCCTTAGAGTTCCGGCGGGATGTTGTCCAAGTTTACGCGCCTGATCTTGGGCTTGACATCTCCTGACTCGGTTGTTATTTTTTCGCAATTGATTTCATCACCTCACGGCCCCCTCAGACTCCGCATCTGAGAGGGGCTTCTCCATTATATTTCACCCGCTAAATTGATGGCGTCAATCTTGATGCTTCCTGAATGCTCAGGATTTTCATATCCACATAATAACTCACTCGGAGAGGATCTTCTTTGCGAGATAGCCCTCCAGTTTCATCCCACGATCTGCTGCCTCTTCTTCCAAATCAAGCACAAGGTCTCTATCCAGTTCAAACCCAACCCCCCCTAGTGTGATCTTGCACATCCTCAATCCAGGCACAACCCACCCAGGAGCTCTTTCGAGAAGCCACGCTGCAAATTCCATCACAATTTTGGGTGTGATTTTTTTCGAATCTTCACAAAAATTCACTGTGTTAAGAAACTTTTGTACCGCCCTATACAGTGTGGTGTTCGGCCCAATATTGATTTTTGTATAATCTTCCAATGAGATCCCGTCCTCTGTCGCAGCAGATTTCAGGTCACTCAAAATTTCAGACTTCAAATCAATTTCGATTCCGGCTACACTTGTTTTTTGCATTTGTTCCATCGTTCAAACCCCTTCCTGGCACATAGCCACCAAAGATTCAAAATCGTTTTCAAATAATTCGATCAATTCCGCCTGATTCTTTACCTTGCCCATCACGAAATCATAAACACCCGCACTCCGCAGAATTTCAGTGATGACACCCGCTTCATTCGGCATCACATCACCACCTTTCTTTCATTTTCTGGCCCTGGCCCGCAGCCATGACACCAATCCATTTGGCCCGCTTATGGGATAGCCGACTTTGCGTCCACAAGTGATTCGCTCACACCCAAGCTTCAATGAATCCAAATTGGCCATATACTTTGCTGAAATCATCCCACCCGTGAATTTTCCTATTTCCACTCTGGCCACTACTGCGCTCGGCCACCGCTCCCCCATCTCTGAAAACACATCTCCTTTTTCCATGTTATAAGGTCCCCCTTTTTTTTATTTGCAATGAGGACATACTAGCCCTTTTGTTCCCATAGTCAATAGCGTAAACGCTTGAATTGTTTGTCATATCATCGATATGAAATTCCATATCTATGATATGAACAATCTTTTTAGACAAAAAAAATCCGGTTCCATAATGGAAACCGGATTATCAGGTGGGATTGTAGGTAAGGTTTTATTTCGGAAGTAGCTTGTTTAAACCTTTTGCTTTTAACACTCTGAGGGTTGTGGATTTTGAAGGGATGTCTCTTTTGTCGCCTGTTCGTTTCTTGTGGTCAGAAAGGAAATTATCAATCTCAACCTCCATATCATTGGCGGTCTTTGCATGGCATTCGTGAAATGCGTTTATAATCTCCTCGTCACTGTATCTATTTTTTTTGTGGGTACTACCCGCTTTTGACGGCCCATCGCTTCTTTTTGCCCCTTCAGCCTCCAAGGTACCCAAGATTTTGCCAGAATGGAACAGCGCCCTCATTGCGAGAAAATCAACTGCTGGATCTCCTCCCTTGGCCGATGCAAAAAGCGACAACACCGATCCGAGCTCAACGGAAAAAGCGATAGGGTTGTCGCTGAACTGAAAATCCGCTTGCAGTATATCGAGCTCTGACCTCTCGAAATAGAAGTCGGAATTTCTTAAAACATTCTCATTGCTTTGACACATGCTATCAAAACCCCTCAAGAGTTTGTAAGCAGCTGAAAACGTGTCCGCAGTGGTGCCCACCTGTCTTGTTTTTCCCGTAGTCATCGTTAAAGCACTCATCGCACTCCTAAGCTGCATTTCAACCTCAATCATATACTCAAGCTTTTCTTTAAACATAGCACCCCTCATGCCCCCCCCTGTTGTTAATCCGGGGAAAGCGTGACAGGGAATCACGCCTTGTCGGTTGGCCAACCTATCCCCGGAAACTGTCTACCCCTTTAACCCGGCCACCTTTTCTTCCACCGCCAGCTGCGTTGTGGTCTCTTCCAAACTTTTCACAGCTGCCTTTAACGTATCCGGCCTCAAATGGCTATACCTTTCCGTCATGGCAATACTGGCGTGCCCCATCAGCTGCGCTACGATATAAAGGTCAACGCCACGTTCAACCAACCGGCTGGCAAAAGAATGGCGGAGGCTGTGGAAAACTAACTTGTCTCTTCTATCCTTGATGCCATCATTCAGGCCCAACGCCTTTACAGCCCGATCAAAAGAATTTGAAATTTCTTTAATCTGCTTGCCTTCACGGCTCAGGAATACCATTTCTCCGTCTCGCGGAAGACGGTGAAGCATCTTCGCAACACGGTCTGTCATGAATACGATCCGGTCTCGGCCTTTGCCGTCAAAAACCTTGATGGTCTTCTTGGCCAGGTCCACCCTGTTCCGTTTAAGGGAGAAAATTTCATCTGCTCGCATCCCTGTGTCAAATGACAAAAGACAAATATCATGCAATTGCTGGCTTCGATCTGTCAAATCGGCCAGTAGTTTATCCCCGTCCTCATCACTCAAAAACCGCATTCGCCTATTTTCTATCTTGGGAATTTTGACAGACTTCCCCGGCCATTCCTCCCTTACAAGTCCATCACGTTTCGCGTAATTCCAGCATTGCCTTCCAGTAGCAAGAACATATTGGATCATCCTTGGGGACCTGCTTTGTTTCTTTGTCGTCTTTACAGGGGTTTTTTTCTTCGTTATGGGCGGAGCATCCAGTAGGTTTTTCTTAATTCGCTCGATATGGATCGGACGGATATCGTTCAACCGCATTCCACCGATTACAGGAGACAACCAATACTTGAAATGTGAGAGTTCCTGTGCATAGCTCCTTTTCTTTTTGGATGTCCTGGAAATTGGGAAATATACCGTCTCAAAGTATTCGCCAAATGTTACGGCCTGTTTTTCTTCCGCAAGCTTTGCCTGTTCCTCAGCTTTGGCCTTTCCTTCTGCCAATGCCCTATCCTCTTTGAGTGTAGCAGGCCCGGCGCCCTTCTTGGCATTCGCCCGCAACCTTTCAAGCTCTCCCGTGGCATACTCGAAAAGGGATCTTTTTCCAACCGGTCCCTCTTCCGCCTGTAATCTGGATCTTTCAGCCTTGGCAAAATCAGACTCCCAACCAAAGGGAATAATTCGAAACTTGCCGTCAACCATATATCTTGCCCGGATATACCGATCAAACCTCTTACCATACTTCCGGCTTTCGTGATTATATGCCTGAAGGCCCTTCCCTATCTTGTACCATTGGATGGTCATTTCAGAGGCGCTCCCGATTTCTTTGGTCAAAATTTGGTCAAAAAAACTCTTGATATAGTAGGTTCCCAGAACATCCTTTAGGAAGCAATATAAAATGGAAGTTATTGATATGTCAAGCAAGAAGTGAAGTTACGGGAAGTTAAGGGAATGACTCTTAACAGACTTCTAATCCGCAGGTCGGGTGTTCGAATCATCCCAGGCGCGCCAGCTATTTCAAGTACTTAGCCGTTTTCGGTTGAGTCCTTTTTTGGTTTTGAACGTCATTTGGTACACTCCTGGTACACTTT
>Ga0233431_1003373_pt1 | contig 19378 bp, 21 predicted proteins | sample SI_118_April2016_FD_179867 | JGI IMG/M metagenome (GOLD analysis project Ga0233431, IMG submission 179867) | Seawater microbial communities from Saanich Inlet, British Columbia, Canada - SI_118_April2016_200_MG | ecosystem: Environmental > Aquatic > Marine > Inlet | place: Canada: British... | reverse complement strand
TCGGCGGCGTCGCCAACAAGGCGTGTGTAGGAAACGCGCCCGGCAACGTTCCAGCTTTCCCCGAGTTTGTGGGAAAGCGAGGTCGACAGACCGACATCCTTGATCCCGCCTTCCGCGTCGAAACGGGCGAGGCCGCTGCGCGAAGCGTTGTCCGCATCAATGTCGAAGTACGCGTTCATGTAGTTATCGTCGGCATAGGAGACCGAGGTTCCCAGCGACCAAATAAAAGATTCGAATACGGGTCTGTTATAGCCGAGGCTGGCGGTCACCAGGGACCCGTCATGACCGTCGTTAACATCTTTGGCGGCTTTCAGACCGACCGACATTTTATAGCGCGGGTCCGCTCGATTGACGAAGCGGTATTCGGCGAAGAAACCCACCTCGAGCGAATCTTCGACCTCACGCAGAAGCTTGACCTTTTCGTCCTCGACGTCGTCGTCGCGACCGCCGCGGTAACCTAGCGTAGGACCGAAATCGAAATTATCGAAGGGAACGACGTTGAGGCGCACGGATGGGCCCGCGATATGAGCATAGAAGCCCTCCCACGACAGGTGCGCTGCGGCCAAAGGGGTAATTCCATAATCGTCAGACCCTTCATAGTCTGACGTGAACCCGACGCCGCCCATGACAAGTCCGCGAAATCCGCCACCCTCGCCGCCGGGGCCCTTCGCCAGGGTCGGTCCAGCCGCAAGGACGCAGCCGACAAAGACCAGCCCCAAACATTCCGCTTTTCTCATTTTTTAAACACTCCAAATAAACGACAACCCGGCCAAATAAACGACAACTCGGAACGACGACCGACACCCGACGCCCACCCCTCGGTTGTTGTGCCGTTCGTTTATATACGGCCGTGGCGGAAGATATGTAATCTGGGCCACACATCATTCGAAATACGCAAAAAAAAATCGGGTAACGCCCAATTGAACACGCTCGTCGCCTTTGCGCTGGCAAAGTCGCCGGGCCGATCGCATCTGTTTTTGATGGGCCAGACGAAAAACAATCGGCTTCTTCGCACCGGTATCATCGGCACAATCGTCAGCGCGCTGTGTTGTTTCACGCCGTTGCTTGTCTTTGCGCTGGGCGGGCTGGGGCTTTCCGCGTGGCTGGGGTGGCTCGATTATGTCTTGCTTCCGGCATTGGCCGGGTTTATGGGGCTGGTTGTCTTCGCCCTACTCACCCGACGCCGGGAGAAATAAGAATGGACCTGTCGGAAACACAAAAGCTGTCGACCATCACCTGCCCCGAATGCGGCCATTCGAAGGCCGAGGAAATGCCGACGGATGCCTGCATCTTTTTCTATGAGTGCGAAAAGTGCGGAACCCGGCTGAAACCCAAAGCGGGCGACTGCTGCGTTTTTTGTTCCTACGGCTCGGTCCCGTGTCCGCCGATCCAGGCCGGAGATAAGTGCTGTTGAGCCCCTACAATAAGCTGCAAGGCCGTTTTCGCCGCCTGCTGGCCATTCGCGACGCCGAGGCCATCCTGCATTGGGACCTGGCCACCATGATGCCGTCGGGCGGGGCTTCCGGCCGGGCCGAACAACTGGCCGAACTGCGCGCCGTGCAGCACGGTATCCTGAGCGCGGCGGAAACGGGCGATCTGATCGCCGACGCCGCCCAGCTTGATCTATCCCCCCATGAGGCCGCCGATCTGGCCGAAATGAAACGCATGTGGGCGCGCGCAGGCTCCCTGCCCGAAGATCTCGTGACCGCCCTTTCCCATGCCTGCTCGGCCTGCGAAACCGTGTGGCGAAGGGCGCGGCCCGAGGCCGACTTCGCCGCCATCCTGCCCAGTCTGGAAGAGGTGCTGGCCCGCGTTCGCGAAACGGCCGCCGCTTTGTCCGATGCGCTTGATCTTTCGCCCTACGATGCCTTGCTCGATGAATACGAGCCGGGCGGCAGATCAGCCGACATCGACGCCGTGTTCGCCGATCTGGCGACCTTCCTGCCCGGCTTTCTGGCCGAGGTTCTGGAGCATCAGGCGAACCAGCCGCAAGCCGTTTCCCCGCAAGGCCCCTTCCCTATCGAAGCCCAGCGCCAACTGGGGATCGGCTTCATGGAGCGGCTGGGTTTTGACTTCGATCACGGGCGGCTGGACGTCAGCCTGCATCCGTTTTGCGGCGGCACGCACGATGACGTACGCATCACCACGCGCTACGACGAAACCGATTTTACCTCCAGCCTCATGGGCGTCTTGCACGAGACCGGCCACGCGCTCTACGACATGGGCCTGCCCGCCCAATGGCGCGGCCGTCCCGCCGGTGAGCCGCGCGGTATGAGCCTGCATGAAAGCCAGTCCCTGTTGATTGAAATGCAGGTGTGCCGCTCGCCCGAGTTCCTGGGCTTCGCCGCCCCCATCATGGCCGAAGCCTTCGAAGGACGCGGCCCGGCGTGGGAAACCGACAATCTGATCCGCCTCTATACCCGCGTTCAACCCGGCTTTATCCGCGTCGACGCCGACGAAGTGACCTACCCGGCCCACGTCATCCTGCGCTACCGTCTGGAACGCAGCATGATCGAAGGGAGCATGGAAGCCCGCGACCTGCCCGACGCCTTCAATGAAGGCATGCAAGAGCTGCTCGGCATCGCCCCGCCCGACGATGGCCTCGGCTGCCTGCAGGATTTGCACTGGTACGACGGCGCGTGGGGGTACTTCCCCACCTACACCCTGGGCGCCATGAGCGCCGCTCAACTGTTTGCCGCCGCCCGGTCCGCCAACCCCGAAATCAAACCCGCCATCGCGCGCGGCGACTTCGTACCGCTTATGACCTGGCTGCGCCAAAACGTTCATTCCAAGGGATCGCTGCTCTCAACCCGGGAAATCCTGACCGAAGCAACGGGCAAGCCGTTGGACGCCGAAGTGTTCAAGGCTCACCTCAAAACCCGTTATCTGGCGCACTAGAAAGTTACCCCGCGTCTCTTACCGGAGCCGCGTCAAGCGCTGCGGCGAGTGCGTACCAGGCCGGTTTGCGCTTGAAATTTGCATCGTAGGGCAAGCCCCTGACGGTATCGCCGTCGGGGCGGGGAAAGTGACTGGTCAGCCACGAATGGCGATCCGTGATGCCCCACGTCAGCACCAACTTGGTCGCAGCGCGGGCCAGCACCACGTCGAGAAAACGGGTGTAAGCGTCGGCAACAATGCGGTCGCGGGCTTGGATGCTGCCCACAATCGAGGTATCCCGCGCATCCAGCTCGGTCACCTGAATGCTCAGGCCGAGATCCGCTACCTCGTCGCAAAACCTACCAAGTGCGAGCATGTCCATGGCGCCCATCATACCGGGGGCCAAATGCCCTTGAAGGCCCAACGCGTGAACGGGCACACCCTTTCCCAGTAACTTTTCCAACAGCCGTAACGTGGCGCGGCGGCGTTGGCGCCCAACATCCCAACCCCATTCATGGCCGTATTCGTTGAACACCAACAAGGCGTCCGGGTCGGCCTGCGCGGCGGCACGGAAGGCGCGATCGATGTAATCGGGGCCAAGGGCATCAAGGAACAGGCTTTTGCGCAGGCCGTCGGCGCGTCCGTCCTTGGGCTCAATCGCCTCGTTAATCACGTCCCAACTGTGCATGCGCCCTCGATAGCGGCCGACAACCTCGTGAATGTGTTTTTCGATGGTGCGGGCCGGGCTTTTTTTCGGGTTAGCGAGACGTCCCGGCAACCACTTGGGTATCTGGTTATGCCAAAGAAGGGTATGGCCGCGCATGGCCATGCCGTGAACACGCGCAAAGTCCGCAACCAAATCGGCTTCGCTAAAATCGAGAAACCGACGCCGCCGCTCCAACGGTCCCCACTTGAGCGCATTCCCCGGCACCACCATATCGACGTCGCGGACAAGCATGGCCGCGTAGTCCGCATCGCCCAACAGGCGCGGAACCACCTCCGCACCCATGCGCAATCCCTTGCGCGCGGCGCGCACCTTAAGCGGCGTCTCGTCGGCAGAAAACGCTTTGCGGGCCGTACCCGAAACGCCGCCGGCAAGCGCCAGGGCCGTGCCACCGGCCAGGAATGATCGTCGGGAAATCATCATGGGTGCCGCCTCCGTTATTGGTTGCGGGAAATTACGGTCGCCAAGGCGTGACTGGCAATTCTAGTACCGGCACCCAAATTCACAAAAGGGTTTGGAATTTGGGGGACGGCGCAGCGTCCTGAATTGTGAGATTGTTGCATGACCATTATGAACACCTTCGTCGTTATTGCCGTTGTGGCGACCCTTGTCGCGCTGGTGCTTGGCTTGTTCTCCATGGCGCGCGGCGGGGAATTCAATGAACGATACGGCAACCGCTTGATGCGTCTTCGCGTCTTGATTCAAGGGCTCGCCATTGTCATGCTGGTTGCCGCTATGTTGCTTTCCATGAGTTAATGCGCGGGATCGATGGTCAAACTGACGAAAATCTACACAGGCGGCGGCGATGCCGGTCAAACGTCGCTGGCATCTGGTCGGCGCGTGGCCAAGCACGCGCCGCGCATCGAGGCGTGCGGGGCGGTCGATGAAGCCAACGCCGCCATCGGCATGGCTCGCATTGATGCGGCGGCCAATACGGACGCTCTACTCGCCGAAGTTCAAAATGATCTGTTCGACGTGGGCGCGGACCTGACGGTCCCCGAGGCAGACGGCGTGTTGCGCGTCACGCCTGCGCAGGTCGAACGATTGGAACGAACCATCGACCAATGGAACGCGGACCTTGCGCCGCTGAATTCGTTTGTTCTTCCCGGTGGATCAAAGGCCGCCGCCAGCCTGCATTTTGCGCGCACCCTGGTGCGCAGGGCAGAACGGGCCGTCACCTGCCTGAGTGACAGCGAACCGGTGGGTGCGCAAGTGATTCCCTACCTCAATCGTCTTTCGGACTTGCTGTTCGTTCTGGCCCGTCACGCCAACGAGGCGGGCCGGGCGGACGTCCTGTGGAAACCGGGCGGAGATCCGAGGGTTCGTTGACAGCCGGGCACCATGTTCGTATGTTTCCCCGGCGTATTTATACCGGGGGGTGAGTGGCTGGGTTTTCCGAGGTTTTTTTCGGAATTTTGGACCCGTGCCCGCACCCCTCGAAACTGTTTTTCAAGAGCTGCCGAAGGTATTCAATGAAGGTCCTTGTCGCCGTCAAGCGGGTCATCGACTACAACGTAAATGTCCGCGTCAAATCCGATAATTCAGGCGTCGAAACCGCCAATGTGAAGATGTCCATGAACCCCTTCGACGAGATCGCCGTCGAAGAAGCCGTGCGCCTGAAAGAAGCCGGGAAAGCATCCGAGTTGATCTGCGTATCCGTCGGCGGTCAACCCAGTCAGGAGACATTGCGCACGGCGCTGGCCATGGGCATGGACCGGGGCATTCTGGTCAAGACCGATCTGACGCCCGACGATGAATTGCAGCCACTGGCCGTGGCCAAGGTGTTGAAGGCTTTGGTCGCGAAGGAAGAAGCGGAAATGGTGTTGTTGGGCAAACAGGCCATTGACGACGATTCCAATCAGACCGGGCAGATGCTGGCCGCCCTTTTGGGCTGGCCGCAGGGCACGTTCGCCTCGAAACTGGCGATCGAGGATGGGCGTATCGAAGTGATCCGCGAAATCGACGGCGGTCTGGAAACTGTATCGCTCGACCTTCCGGCGGTGGTAACGGCAGACTTGCGGCTTAACGAACCGCGCTACGCTTCGCTGCCCAATATCATGAAAGCCAAGAAAAAGCCCATCGACACGCTGGCGCCGGAAGATCTGGGCGTCGACGTGACACCCAGGCTTAAAACGCTGAAAGTGGAAGAACCGGTCAAACGCGAGGCGGGCGTCATCGTCGCCGACGTGGCCGAACTGGTGGGAAAACTCAAGAACGAGGCCAAGGTCATCTGATGAGCGTTCTGGTCATTGCCGAACACGACAATCGGGATTTAAAACCCGCAACACTGAATACCGTGAGCGCGGCGGCGCAATTGGGCGACGTTTCGCTGCTGGTGATCGGCGCGGGATGCGGTGCCGTTGCGCAAGCTGCGGCCGATATCGCCGGTGTCTCAAAGGTCATGCTGGCCGATAATGAAATGTACGCCCACGGGGCGGCGGAAAGCGTCGCTCCGCTGATCGCCGGCATGGCGGCGGATTTCAGCCATCTGCTGGCCCCGGCCACGACCTATGGCAAAAACGTTTTGCCGCGCGTGGCTGCGTTGCTGGATGTGGCCCAGATTTCGGAAATTACCGCAGTCCTGAGCGAGGACACGTTCCAGCGCCCGGTCTACGCCGGAAACGCCATGGCCACCGTGCAATCCCTTGACCCAACGAAGGTGATCACCGTTCGCGTAACGGCGTTCGAAGCGGCGGCGGACACGGGCGGATCGGCTTCCATCGAAGAAATCGCGGCGGGTGAAGACGCGGGCGGATCAAGGTTTGTCGGTCAGGAACTGACCCAATCGGACCGTCCCGAACTGACCGGTGCCGCGCGCATCATTTCCGGCGGCCGGGGCATGGGAAGTGCTGAAAGTTTTGGCATGCTGGAAGAGGTCGCCGATAAACTGGGCGCCGCCGTTGGCGCATCGCGCGCCGCCGTGGACGCAGGCTTCGTGCCCAACGATTATCAGGTGGGCCAGACCGGCAAGGTGGTCGCGCCGGACCTGTACATCGCGGTGGGAATTTCCGGCGCGATCCAGCATTTGGCGGGAATGAAGGACAGCAAGGTGATCGTCGCCATTAACAAGGACGAGGAAGCCCCCATATTCCAGGTAGCCGATTACGGTCTGGTGGCGGATTTGTTCGACGCGTTGCCGAAACTGTCGAGCGAGCTCGATAACATTTAGCTGTGCATGGGAGCCGGATATGGCTTTTGTCATCAAGAAGATCGGGATCATCGGCGCGGGCCATATGGGAACGGGGATCGCGCATGTGTTCGCGCTGGCCGGGCTCGATGTCCACTTGATCGATATCGACGAGCAGGCGCTCACCAAATCCGTCGCCGAAATCGACCATTACCTGGGCCGCCAGATCGACAGGGAGCGCATTACGCAGGCCGAAAAGGATGCGGCCATCGCCCGCATTTCCACGGGCGCCACGTATGATCCCCTTGGCGAAGTTGATTTGGTTATCGAGGCAACGACCGAGGACGAGGAAGTCAAGAAGGCCGTACTCAAGGAGATATGCCCGCTTCTCAAACCCGAAACCCTGATCGCAACCAACACCTCGACCATCTCGATTACGCGCCTGGCCGCGCGCACGGACCGCCCGGGCAAATTCCTGGGCATGCATTTCATGAACCCGGCGCCGAAAATGGCGTTGGTCGAACTGATCCGGGGCATCGCTACCGACGAGGACGCCTTCAACGCGGTTCGCGATCTGGTCGAGGTCATGGGGAAAACGGCTGTCACGTCCGAGGACTTCTCTGCCTTTATCGTCAATCGCATCATCATGCCCATGATCAACGAGGCGGTGTACGCGCTTTATGAAGGGGTTGCCTCGGTGGATGCCATCGATACGGCTCTGAAGCTGGGCACCGGCCACCCAATGGGCCCGCTTCAACTGGCCGATTTCATGGGGCTGGATCACTGCCTGGCGGTGATGACTATGCTTCACGAAGGCATGGCCGACCCGAAATACCGCCCCTGCCCGCTGCTGGTGAAATATGTGGAAGCCGGATGGCTGGGCCGTAAAACGGGACGCGGGTTCTACGACTATTCGGGTGACGAGCCTACGGCGACGCGATAGAGCACTCTCCGGCCAAGGCTTCGATTTCCTCGACCACGAGGCGGAGTTCGCTGACCAGCGGCGCCGGGCCTTTGCCGTCCAGCGCATCAAGCAGCGTCCGGTAATACCAAAGCGTCCCGTCGCGACCTCCGTTGAAGCGCGCCCACACGGCCTCACCGGTCTCGCGGTAATCCTTCAGGATGGTCCGCGCGTTGTAGAGTTTGTCGGCGGCGCTGACCAGCAGGGCCGATTCTCCGTGATCGCCAAGCCCCGCCAGATACGCGTCCTTGCGGTCTTTCCAGGGGGCTTTGGGTTCGCCGTAGGCGTCGCTCAATCCATCGACGATTTCGGCCACATGATCACCGAAGTTTGCCCGGATGCGCGCCAAAGTCGGCGCGCCGCCCTGATCCTCCACGGCGTCATGCAAAAGGGCTGCGATGGCTTCGTCTTCATCGCCGCCGCAATCGAGCACGATGGCGCAAACGCCCAGCAAATGTGAGACGTATGGGATTTGGGTGTTCTTGCGGGTTTGTCCGTCGTGCAGTTCGACGGCCATGACCAGGGCTTCGTTGAACTTGTGCGTCAGGGCCATTTACTAGGCCCCCCAAGCCGTTCAATGGATTTCAGAACGTAATTGTTGCCGCAAAACGTCGATGGGCACAAGTTTTCCCTGAACTTCGGCGTACCAGAACTGCCAGCCGTTACACGCCGGAGCCTTTTGCACAAACGCCCCGACCTGATGGATGGAGCCCTTGGTTTCCGAAGTGATCAGGGTGCCGTCGGCGCGAATGCGCGCCGAATGTCGCCTGCTGGCGTCGCGAAGCGTATCGCCCGCGCGCAACATGCCGCGTTCCACCAGCCAGCCGAACGGAATGCGCGGCTGGCTGCGCTTGGCTGGCGTCGAGACCAGTTCGGCATCATCCGCCGGAATAACCTGCGCGATGCGTTTTTCGGCAATGGCCGCGTAATCGGGATCGCGCTCCAGGCCGATGAACTTGCGGTGCAGGCGCTTGGCCACCGCTCCGGTCGTGCCGCTGCCGAAGAACGGGTCCAGCACCACCTCGCCGACCTCGGTCGAGGACAGGATCACCCGGTGCAAAAGCGCTTCTGGTTTTTGTGTGGGGTGCGCCTTCTTGCCGTTGATTTTCAGGCGTTCGCGCCCGGTGCACAGCGGCAGCAGCCAGTCCGAACGCATCTGCAAATCGTCGTTCAGGTTTTTCATGGCTTCGTAATTGAAGCGGTAACGCGATTTTTGGTCCCGGGCGCACCAGATCAGCGTTTCGTGGGCGTTGGTGAAACGCCGTCCCCTAAAGTTCGGCATCGGGTTCGTCTTGCGCCAAATCACATCATTGAGAATCCAGAAATCCAGATCCTGCAAAATCGTGCCCACGCGGAAAATGTTGTGATAGCTGCCGATGACCCACAGCGTTCCGTCGGGCTTCAAAATCCGCCGCGCTTCGCTCAACCACGCCTTCGAGAAGGCATCGTAGGCGGCCAGACTGTCGAAGCGGTCCCAGTCGTCATCGACCGCATCGACCTTGGAATTATTGGGCCGCAGCAACTCGCCTTCGAGCTGCAAGTTATAGGGCGGATCGGCGAAAACCATGTCCACCGAGCCGTCGGCCATTTTCTTCATCAGCTCAATGCTGTCGCCGATGAGAATTTGGTTCTCTTGAGTTTTGGATTTCCCTGTCATGCGGCGCAGGATGATTCACGCGCGACTCGCCGTCAAGAATTAAATGGAATCAATGGGTTATAAAGTTTTCCTGAGTCCATATGTTGGAGTCACGGCAATCAGCGACTCAATATCTTGTGAATGGGCGCGAAACTTTTTCGGTGGTATTTGGTAACGCCGAGGCGTTCCAGCCCCTCTTGGTGCGCTTTCGTGCCGTACCCGGCGTTGCGCTCCCAGCCGTATCCCGGACACTCGGCGGCAAGGGATGCCATGATGCCATCGCGCGTCACCTTGGCGATAATCGAGGCCGCCGCGATTGAAAGGCTACGCCCGTCCCCCTTGACCTCGCAGCGCGCCGGACACGCCAGTTTCGGCACCCGGTTGCCGTCCACGAGCGCCAGATCGGGCGGCGCGCCAAGCTCCGCTACCGCGCGCGCCATCGCCGTCATGGTGGCGGCCAGAATGTTGGCCTCATCGATCTCGTCCACCGACGCCAGCCCCATCCCGATGCGCGCACATTCGGGCAGCAAGGCAAACAAAGCCTCGCGCTTTTTGGCCGAAAGTTTTTTGGAATCGTTCAGCCCGCCCAGCAGCGCATCGGACATCTTCGCACGGTCCAGAATAACTGCGCCCGCAACCACCGGTCCCGCCCAGGGCCCCCGCCCCGCTTCATCCACGCCCGCGACCGTCGCGAACCCTTCGGCCAGCGCCGCGTCTTCCAGACTGAAATCAGGCGCCATCATCAATCGAAAGATTTTCCGTCGCCCACGCCAGCGGCAACGTGGCCTTGCCACTGCGCGAAAAGGTGCCGGCCGACAACCCCTTGGTCACCCGCAGAACGACGTTCTCGCCCTTCAACTCCAGAACCTCGCCCGCAACAAACCCCTTGTTGCCGCGAAGGTCCAAAACCTCTTTCTTGCCGATCACGCCGGAAATATCCTTCGTCCCGCACCGTATCATCGCCAAAACCTGATCCGGAAACGGTGCCTCCAACAGATGCACGGGGATTCTGACGCGCTGACCGACTTCGATGGTGTTCATGTTTCCTCAAACTCCCTGACAGGTTTGCAGCAGGATAGCCGGAATGGATGGAAACGGGAATCCCCGATACGCGTTAGAGAGAGATGATCTGAATCATCCGCCAGAGGAGGAGCAGTGAAAAAATGATCCCAGTTGTCCAGCCAATGAGGAAAACGGTCTTTTTCGCGAAGTTCGAAAATGCGACTCCCGACGTCAAAATCTTTATCCAAAGACGTCTTATGACCAATCGAAAAACCAGAAGTGCGACAACGAAAAGAATGACCTGTTCGGCAAGGCCCAATACCTGCAATCGTGTGAGGCCAATAAAGAGCGCTTCCCCCGCTTGATCGGCTATCGCCGGATTGATGGGGTGTTCGGAAAGACGGGGATACATTTTGTGCAGAAAAGCGGCCCCGCCAACAGCGGCGACGACAACAGCAATAATATCCAAATACGGTGATGATATGGACGGTTTTTTCGGCGAACTGCTTTGGCTTGCGGACAACTGTGCAAAAGTCAAGTTGAGAACCGGACGGGTTCCGAACACGATTATTATGATCGCCGCGATAGACAGCACGACAATTTCAAAAATCCTCAAATAATCAGTTTTCGTAAATCCCAAAAAAGAATCGGCATCGAGGACTGGGTCGGTTGTTAGGATTGGGTCCGGCGAAGGAAGCAGCAGGTAAATCACTGCCGCGATGACCGCGCCCACCGCCGCTACACGGAAACTTGGTGTTGAGGAGAAGCCCTTCCACGTCGCCACCATGGGAAAATTCGGTGTCAAGAAGATACCTCTCCACGGCACCGGTTGGGACATCATATGCACCATGAACCTCAAGACCGTCAACGTGGCGAAGACAGCCAGATAACCAACACAAACGGTTTCCCGCATAGAGCGGATGTCATTGGGTGTCAGGGATTCGATGAAGGCTTCCAACTGGGTTCTCGCGGGCTTTCCGGTAGGTGGCTGGCTTACGCATGGAAACCCTGCCGGTCTCGCGTCTCGGTTGTCAATCGGAAAAACCAGTTGGGAGGCGGGAGGTCACAGCAGCCTTAACTGATCCCCTTCGACGGGCGGTGGGGCGAAGAGGGTGGTGTTCAGATCAATCTCGCCTTCGTCGCGTTTGGCGAGGCCTAAGCGTTTGCAGGTCAAATGAAACCGTTGTTCGATGAGGTCGGCGTAGGCGCCGCTGCCGCGCATGCGCGAGCCGAATTGGGAAACGTAGAGCGCGCCGTTGCGGCAGTCGCGAAGCTGGTTCAGCACGTGGGATTCTGCGCCGGGGAAGTGGGCTTGCAGCCAGTCGGTGAACAGCTCTTTCAGTTCCAACGGCAGGCGCAGGAGGATGTAGCCCGCCTTTGTCGCGCCTGCTTCGGCGGCGGCCTCCAGGATGCGTTCGATCTCGGCGTCGGTCAAAAAGGGGATGATGGGCGAGACCAGCACGGTGACGGGGACGCCCGCGCCCTGTAGCGCCTTTATGGTTTCCAGTCTGCGGTTGGGGGCGGCGGCGCGGGGTTCCATCAGGCGCGCGATGCGGCGGTCCAGCGTGGTCACGGATATGGCAACGCTGGCCAGGCCCTTGGCCGCCATGGGGGCCAGGATATCGAGATCGCGCAAAACCAGGGCCGACTTGGTGGCCATGGCCACCGGATGGTTGAAATCGCGCAGGACTTCCAGAACCTCGCGCGTGATCCGTCGATCACGTTCCGCGGGTTGGTAAATGTCGGTGTTGGCGCCCAGCATGATGGTGCGCGGCTTATAGCTGCGCTTTCGCAACTCGCGCTCCAACAACTCGGCGGCGTTGGGTTTGGCGAACAGTTTGCTTTCGAAATCCAGCCCCGGCGACAGCCCTTGAAAGGCGTGACTGGGCCGGGCGAAACAGTAAATGCAGCCGTGCTCGCAGCCCCTATACGTGTTGATGGACTGCGCGAACGGCACGTCGGGCGACGCGTTGCGAGAAATGATCACCTTGGGGGTTTCATCAGTGATGGTGGTGCGCAAGGGTGGCGCGTCGTCGTCAACACCCCAGCCGTCATCCACGGCATACCGAACCTCGGGCTCGAACCGGCCCGTGGGATTGCCCACGGCCCCGCGTCCCTTTTGCGGCAAATCGGGCAAGTGTTCGTCCATACCATGAAATATGGGCAAAATCTCGGAACATTTCAAGAACAAATGCGAGGTCGTTTCGGTACTTCCCGGTCATTTGAATCCATCAAAACCCTACCAGTAGGTCATGGGTATTGTGATTCCTGTGCTTTCAGGACCGACTTCGAAAGCGGCGTCGACAAAATCGGGCGGGCCAAAAAACGCCTTGGCACCATTACTGAAAGCGTATCCTTCGGACGGGAACCCGATGAAATTCTGGTCGAAATCGTTGTTGCCGTTTTCGTCATGATAGATGGCAATGGCGTAGGTGCCGGGTTTAAGGCCGACAAATGCGGCGACCCCTGTCTTGGCCGACACCACCCGGTCGACAAGGTATTGCTGGCCGTTCGGAAAGGTTTCGACCGAATCGTAAAGAGCGACGTGAACCGTACCGGCTTCGGAACGAAGGGCGGTAACCGAGACCTCAAGATTAGCCGCCTGTGTTGCCGTTGTGGCAAGCAGCGCGGTGAGGACGGTTATGGCGGAGCGGCGGCGGCACGACATAGCCCGATCATGGCGGAAACAGAAAGATCGGAAAACCTCAAATATTTTTTGTGACAGTCAGCAATTTATCGGAAAAAAAAACAGGTAACTGTCACGAAATATGGAAACGCCGAAAATGGTTCCGGGAATTGGTATGTGATATGAACTTGTCCCATGCTCAGTATCGTCATCCCGACCTTGCAGGCCGAAGCGCATTTGGGCCATGCGCTGGCCGCGCTTGGGAATGCGGACGTGGTTGTCGCCGACGGCGGATCGACGGACGCGACGAAGGCTATCGCGACAAAAGCGGGCGCGCGGGTGATCGAGGCTCCGCGCGGACGCGGATCGCAACTGGCGGCGGGAGCCAGGGCGGCGGGTGGCGACTGGCTGCTGTTCCTTCATGCCGACACGGTTTTGCAGGATGGATGGACGACCGTGGCTTCGCGCTTCATGGCCGACCCCGCGAACGAAGGCAGGGTGGGCGTATTTCGATTTGCCCTGGACGACACTCCGAACGCGGCGCGCAGGCTGGAGAGATTGGTGGACTGGCGCACACGCGTGTTGGGCCTGCCCTACGGCGATCAGGGCTTGCTGATTTCGCGTTCCCTTTACGACGCCGCCGGCGGCTTTGCCGACATCCCGCTGATGGAAGACGTGGAGTTGGTGCGCCGCATCGGGCGCGCGCGGTTGGTTCAGCTGGATGCAACCGCGCTGACGTCACCCAAGCGCTACCAGGGCGGATATCTGGGGCGCAGCGCGCGCAATCTATTTTGCCTCGCCCTTTATTTTGCAGGGGTCGCGCCCGAACGCATCGAACGGATTTATCGATGAACAACCATCTGGTCGTTTTCGCCAAGGCCCCGCGCGTCGGGCAAGTCAAAAGCCGCCTCGCCGCCGACATCGGCCGCATCGAAGCCTGGGCCTTTTACCGGCGAACGCTGGAGGCGGTATTACGGCGCTTGCAAGGGCGGGGCCGATGGCGGGGGTGGCTGTTCATCACCCCGGATGACGCAGGCGGTTTCCCTTCCGGCTGGACCGTCGTTCCGCAAGGTTCCGGTGATCTGGGCGCGCGCATGGACCGGCCCATGCAATCACTTCCCCCCGGCCCGGTCGTCATCGTCGGAACCGACATTCCCGACATTGCGCGAGATCACATCGATTTGGCGTTTCGCGCGCTGGGTTCGCACGACGCCGTGTTCGGCCCCGCCACCGACGGCGGATACTGGCTGGTGGGATTACGACGACGGCCAAACACGCCGCGCCTTTTCGATAATGTGCGATGGTCGAGCCGCCACGCGCTGGCCGACACGCTGGCCAATCTGGCAGGCGGCAAATCCGCCTACCTTCTGGAAACCCTTGAGGATGTGGACGACGCGCGAGCCCTGATTAAACGAGGTGTTCCTTAAGGCGCGGCATCAGTTCGACGAAGTTGCAGGGCTTGTGCCGGGCATCCAGCTGGTGCACCAGAATGCCGTCCCAGGCGTCCTTGCAAGCGCCGGTTGATCCGGGAATGGCGAACAGGTAGGTGCCGCCCGCCACACCGGCGGTGGCCCGCGACTGAATGGTCGAGGTTTTGATTTTCTCGTAACTCAGCATGCGGAAAACCTCGCCGAAACCGGGGATATCCTTTTCCACCACCTCGGCGAAGGCCTCGGGCGTGATGTCGCGCCCCGTGACCCCGGTGCCGCCGGTGGCAATCACCGCGTCGATTTCAGGATCGGCAATCCACTGGCGCAGTTGGGCCGCGATCAGGTCCACCTCGTCGGCCACGATCTCGCGCGCCGCCAGCTTGTGCCCGGCGGCTTCCAAACGGCTCACCAAAGTCTGCCCGGAGCCGTCGTTCTCAAGAGTGCGCGAGTCTGAAACCGTCAGGATCGCGATATTTACCGCAACGAATTCCCGCTCGCCTGTAATTTTAGCCATGTCCGTTTACGATCCCTTTTGCGATGAACGTGCCGCCGTGGATTTGCTATCCAATGGAATATAGAAAGGCCGGTCACCGGCTGCAACGGCATCCAGCGACGGCGAGGCCTGACCCAGCCGGTCGCGGTAAATCCAGAGATTGGTCAAAACCCGTTCGACGAAAATGCGGGTTTCACGCGATGGAATGCTCTCGATAAACAGCAACGCGTCCTTGCCCTTGGCGTTGTTGCGCTGCCATTTATTCAGGTTCCCCGGTCCGCCGTTCCAGGCCATGGTCAACAAAAACAGATCGCCGCCCACATGAGCCTCTTTCAGAAGCATTTCGATATACTTCTGACCCAGTTCCAGATTGAAACCGGGGACGAACAATTTGCTTCGTCCGCTGCTGTGAAGCCGCCGGTCGCGCGCGACGAAGCTGGCGGTTCGCGGCATCAACTGCATCAGGCCACTGGCCCCGGCCCAGCTTTTGGCCTTCGGATTGAATTTTGATTCCTGTCTGATCAGCGCGTAAATCAAAGCGCGATCAACCTTAAACCCGCTGTCCGGCGTCCACTTGGGGATCGGATAAGCCGCGCCGTCGAAGCCGCCGCCCTGCGGGAACAAGGCGTCATTGAGGCGCACCGACAGGCCGGGCATTCCGGCGCGGCTGGCCAGCGCCATGATGCCGCGCGCCAAGGGTATGGTCGAACGGGTCGCCAACAGCCGTAATTCGCGCTCGGCGTGGGCCTCCCGGTCGACCTCGCCCAAGGCCAGGCTGCGCCGCCCGGCTGACGTTTCGGCCAAACCGGCGATCACAGATTCTTCAAGCGGCGGCAAGGTCCAGCGGAAAGACGGTTCCAGCCCGAGAATGCGTTGCGCCAGCAAACCATAGAAGGTGCGCGGATAAGCCGCGGCAATTCCAAAAAACCTGTTTACCTCGGTGGGCTGGCCGTTCATCAGATACGAGCGCGCCGCCCAAAATGCGCCCGCCGAAAGCAGCCAGGGCGAGCTGTTGGGCGAAAGGGCCACGGCGCTGAAATGTTCGCACGCCGCATCCAGTTTGCCCATGCGCCATGCCGCCAAACCCGCCGACCAATGGGCTTCGGGAATATATTTGCCGGATCGCTTGGCGGCTGCGCCCGCCCATTTGAGCGCCCATTCGTCCCGGCCATCAATGAAGTAGCGCGCGCCCAGGACCGCGCGGGCGCGATCATAGGTGTAGGCATCGAACAGTTTCTTGACCGCAGGGGATTCCAGCTGGCGTTTGGCCGCCAGGGTCCAGCCTTGCCCCGCACTTCTCTTGATCTGGCGATAGAGCGCCGATTGCTTGCGCCGTTGCACCTTGGTCATTCGTTTGCGCGGCGGCTGAGCCTGCTTTTTGGCTTGATAGGGAACGATTTGCGACCCCGACCCGACGACCGGCTTTTTCGGGTGTTTCCAGTTTTTCGGACGGCGGCGCAAAGCCAGTTTGTAGATACGCTGGGCGTCCGGATGGTCGGCGTACTCGGCCATCCAGTCTTTCAATTCCTTGTACTTCGAGCGGTACTTGGTGGGATGAAGATAACGCTGCGCCATCACGTGGCCCATCAGAACCCGGTCGGAAAGCCCGGTTATCAGCTTGTCGGCGGTCTTCCAATGCCCTTTTGCCTGCACGGCGAAAATCTTGCGGTAACGCTCGATATCGTCGGCGGACAAAATCTTCGGCAGCGGGGTTTCGCCGGGAAGGTCCGATGAAACGTTCAGGGAAGCCACATCCAGGCGATCAGACGCAAACGCCCGCCCGGCGTCCGGTCCCCATGCAGAAATGCACAGGCAAAGTCCCAAAAAACAAGCGCCGAAGCGTGAAAGCATTATTGGTTCAGTTTCCGTTTTTTCGGCGAAATTCGGGCTTCTTATAAGGGATTCTGGCTTCCACGGCAACTGAGGCCCGGCATTAAGCCGTGGATAACCCAAGGGATAAGAGCTTGGCGCGGATATCAAGAAGGTCCTGCCAGGCTGCCCTTTTTTGCGCGGGCGTTCGCAAAAGGTACGCGGGGTGATAGATGGCGGTGGCCTCCAGGGGCTGGGTCAGTCCCGCCGAGGAATAGGTGAACCACTTTCCGCGAAGTTTTCCGACGCTGGCCTTCTGCCCCAACAGGCTGTTGGCCGCCGGGCCGCCGACGGCGACAACAATCTTCGGATCGACCAGTTCGATCATACGTTCAACAAAAGGCATACACACGGCCATTTCGCCGGTGGTCGGATTGCGGTTGCCGGGTGGCCGCCAAAATACGGTGTTGGAAATGAAGACCTTGGTTCGGTCCAATCCGATGGAGGCCAGCATGCGGTCGAGCAGAATTCCGCTGGGTCCGACGAAGGGGACACCCTTGCGGTCCTCTTCAGCACCCGGAGCCTCGCCAATGAATATGATGTCGCTTTTCGCATTGCCGTCGCCGAACACCAGATTGGTCGCGGTTTTCTTGAGCCCGCAACCCTCGAAACTCTCCAGTGCCGCGCGTAACTCGTCGATGCTTTGTGCGGCGGCGGCGGCCTTGCGGGCATCGCCGGACGCGCCGTCGGCGCCAACGGCCGGAGCGGTCGGGGCGGCGGTGACTGCGGGTGCGGGCGGCGGTGTCTCTTTTTCGGGAACCGGCTCCGGAGCCTCGGCAGGCTCTGGAACCGCGAAACGGTCAACCGGAACGTCGCCGATGGCCTCATCGACCCCGGCCTCCAAATACCACTCAAGAACCTTTTTAGGCGGCAATTTGCGTTCCATGTCCCTAAGTTAACACTGCTGGGCGTTTGGAAACATTCCTTTGCGCTGTCTTGTGAGATAAAGTCGCTAAACCACTGTTGTTAAGGATGACGAATGACGCGCGAGTCGATGGAATTTGACGTTGTAATCGTGGGGGCCGGCCCGGCAGGGTTGAGCGCCGCCATCCGGCTGCGCCAACTGGCCGCCGAGCAGAACCGCGAACTTTCGGTCTGCGTCGTCGAGAAAGGCTCGGAAGTGGGCGCGCATATTCTTTCGGGCGCGGTTCTGGAGCCGCGCGCGCTCAACGAATTGATCCCCGACTGGAAAGACAAGGGCGCGCCGCTGACAACCCCGGTGGATGCCGACAGATTTCTGTTTTTATGCAAAAAGAAGGCCATTCCCCTGCCCACCCCGCCACAGATGAACAACCACGGAAACTTCGTGATCAGCCTGGGCGCGCTGTGCCGCTGGCTGGCCGAACAGGCCGAGGAACTGGGCGCGGAAATCTATCCGGGCTTCGCCGCTTCCGAGGTTCTTTACAACGAGGACGGCAGCGTCAAGGGCATCGCCACCGGCGATATGGGGCGCGGACCCGATGGCGAACCGACCGAGCGTTTCGAACCGGGAATGGAGCTTCACGCCAAATTCACGCTGTTTTCCGAAGGTTGCCGGGGATCGTTGTCCAAGCAATTGATCGAGCGATATTCGCTGGCCGCGGACGCCGATCCACAGATTTATGGCATCGGGATTAAAGAGCTGTGGGAAGTCGAGCCTGGCAAACACTCCCCCGGCTCCGTCACCCATACCATCGGCTGGCCCGCCGATCGCAAGACCTACGGCGGATCGTTCATCTATCATCTGGACAACAATCAGGTCGCAATCGGCTATATCATCGGACTTGACTACGAGAACCCGTATCTCAGCCCGTTTGACGAAATGCAGCGCTTCAAAACGCACCCGGCGATCCGCGCGACTTTCGAAGGCGGGCGGCGCGTTGCTTATGGGGCGCGGGCCATCAACGAGGGCGGCTTCCAGTCGATCCCCAAGCAATCTTTTCCCGGTGGCGCGCTGATCGGCGATTCCGCGGGCTTCATGAACGTTGCCAAGATCAAAGGCACGCACACGGCCATGAAATCGGGCATGGTCGCCGCCGAAACGGTATTCGATGCGCTAGCCAGCGGCGACGATTTGTCGGGCCTAACGGGAGCGCTGGAAAAATCATGGGTATGGGGCGAGTTGAAGAAAGTGCGCAACATCCGCCCGGCGTTTCGCTGGGGCCTGTGGGGAGGGCTGGCCTATTCGGCGCTGGATACCTTCGTGTTTTTCGGTCGCGCGCCTTGGACCCTGCATCACCACGAAGACCATAAGCAACTGAAGAAGGCAGCCGCCTGCGCCAAAATCGACTATCCCAAACCCGACGGCGCACTCACCTTCGACAAGCTGTCCAGCGTCTATCTGGCCAATGTCATCCACGAGGAAAACCAGCCCTGTCATCTGACGCTGAAGGATGCGGGCGTGCCGGTCGCCGTCAATCTGGCCGATTATGACGGACCGGAAGCGCGTTTCTGCCCGGCCCAGGTTTACGAATTCGTCGAGCAGGACGGTGAAACACAGTTGCAGATCAATTTTACAAACTGCGTGCATTGCAAAACATGCGACATCAAGGACCCGACCCAAAATATCGACTGGGTAGCGCCCGAGGGGGGCGGCGGACCAAACTATCCCAATATGTAACGCGGTACGTTATAGATTAAGCGGATGAATAAAT
>Ga0233431_1003371_pt1 | contig 19400 bp, 14 predicted proteins | sample SI_118_April2016_FD_179867 | JGI IMG/M metagenome (GOLD analysis project Ga0233431, IMG submission 179867) | Seawater microbial communities from Saanich Inlet, British Columbia, Canada - SI_118_April2016_200_MG | ecosystem: Environmental > Aquatic > Marine > Inlet | place: Canada: British... | reverse complement strand
TACAACTTTCGTTCCAGCGCCGCCCCCTGAAGGGCCCCGCCATCCACAAAACACTGACTGATCCAGGGCTGCATGGCTTTGGCCTGACCGGCAATGACGTTGTCATTTACCGGCACGTCGCGCCAGCCTAAGGGTTTCAGGTCTTCCGCGGCAACAGTCGCTTCGATTTCACGGGCCCATTTTTCACGGGCATCAGGCTCCCGGGGCAGAAACACCATGCCCACGCCGTATTGTCCGGCGGGGGGAAGCGCCGTATCTGAGTTCCGGCACACTTTTTTGAAGAACAGGTCCGGCATTTGGAATAGAATGCCCGCCCCGTCGCCGGTGGTCTGATCGCCACCCACGGCGCCACGGTGCATGAGGTTCCGCAAAATCCTGAGCCCGTTTTCAATGACGGCATGATCTTTAGAACCGTCCATATTGGCCACAAACCCCACACCGCAGCTGTCATGCTCATATCGACCGCTGTAAAGGCCCTGGGTGGGGGGATAGGCGCCCATTTTCTTTTCGTCTCTATTCATCATATAATGCTCAGAATATCCATTTTACAGAGCCGCCATCAACTGATGTCTGGCGCCTTCCATGGCATCAGGCTCGTAGATTTTTTCTCCGGCCGAATCCCGCACATAAAATACCCCTGTCAATTTCTCCCCATCACTGTTGACCTTTGCTGTTCGAATGTCAAGATCCATTCTGGAAATCACACATGCCAGATCATAAAGGAGACCGAACCTGGCACCGGACCGGATCTCGATCAGGGTAAAAAAGTCACTGTCCTCGTTGTTGATCGCGACCTTTTTTTTAACCGGTCTTTCATAACCCCTTGACAAACGGACATCTCTTTTCTCCTGGATCAGATTATCCAGCATCAGACGCCCGTCCAGGGCCGCGTTCAGATCGTTTTGTGCCTTGACCCACTGTTCCGTTTCCCGGTAAGCGTCAAGAGGGTTGGTTACCTCATAGGTATCAAAGGCCAGCCCATTTTTCAAAGTAAAGATGCTCGCAGACAATATTTCCATGTTGTTCAGGGTAAAAACGCCGGCCATTTTGCTGAACAGACCCGGTTTGTCGTAGGTGATCTGAATGACCCGGGTGACGGAAGCGCCTTTCCGTTTTTCCAGTTTCCAATCATCCGTTCTTTCCCCCAGGTTCAATGCCATGGAAAAATGGACGGCCATGTCCTCGAGGGAGGTGTTCAAAACATACCGGGAAGACGTTTGATCAATGAGATGTTGGACCGCCTCTTCTTCAAAATTCTGCAGTAACATTTCTCGAATGCGCGCTCGCTTCTGCTCAATCTTCTGGGTGGCGTCAGGCGTTGCCAGGATGCCGCGCTCCAATATGCGCTGGACCTTGTGAAACAATTCCGCCAGGAGCATGATCTTCCAGTCGCTTCGGGCCATGGGGCCGGTGGCGAAGCTGTCCGCAACAGCCAGCAGGAAAAGCATTTTCAGTAACTGCTGATCCTGGATGGTCTGGGCCACCTGGACGCAGGTTTTCTCGTCTCGAAGGTCCCTTCGCTGGGCAACGCGGGGCATCAGAAGGTGATGCCGGACCAAGGAAGAGACAGATCGAACAGATGCTTTCTCAAAACCCAGACGCTCCAGAATCACGGAAATCAATTGGGGACCCCTAACACAATGGTCCTCTCCGGATCCTTTCCCGATATCGTGCAGCAAGGCCGCCAGAAAAAGCCGCTCGGGGAATTCGATTTCCTCGAAAACCGCTCTGAAAACAGGCCATTTTTCATCATAGACGCCTTTCTTAATTTCGTTGATCACATCCAGGGTCCTCAGGGAATGGAGATCAACGGTCATCTCATGATAAAACCCGAACTGCGGCAGATTCCGGATTTTCTTGAACTCCGGGATAAACAGGCCCATCAGCCCGATCTCAAGGGCCAGCCGAATAATTTCAGGATTCTGAGGCTTCAGAATCAGATCCAGGAATAGAGCCTTTCCCTCGGCCGATCGGCCCAGGATATTCCGTTTTCGACTGATAATTTTTTTACCTTCCCAGATAAACCCGGAGCCTAAGAATAGCCCTCGCTCGTTGGCCTCTTTCAATCCCCGCAAAATGATCAGTGGATCCTTTTCCGAGAGCACCCCTTCACCCAATACAATGTGACCTTTTAAAACCGCAAATTCAGAAGAAATATCTTTTGGAAGCGACTCCATGGGCGATGAATCGATCATGTCCAGCATCTTCACCTGAAATTCTTCATGCCGGTACCGAATCCTGTTCAAATGGAGGTATACGTCCCGCATAAGCTTTTCAGGGCCTGAGATACGGGGTTCGTCCTCATAGCCTAAAATTTTTGAAATCTGATCCTGATAGGAGAGCCTGAGGCTGTCTTCTTTGCGATGGGCGAGCCAGTGGAGGTAATTTCGAATCTTCAGGAGAAAACTTCTGCTCACCGCCAACTTTCGAATCTCAAAATGACTGAAGGCCGCAAACCGCTTCATCTGGCCCAGACGTTCGCAATCGAACCAGATTCTCGCCATCCAGCTCATGAGATGAATGTCCCGAAGGCCACCCAAGCCCTCTTTCAGGTCCGGCTCCACAAAACAGCCTTCCCCCTTGTTGCGGTCGGCCCTCTCCCGCCTTGAAATGAGGAATTTCCCCAGCTGCGAATCTTTTTCCCGAGCCATGCGGGACCAGAATGCTTCCCTGTAGAGCCTGTAAAAATACCGGGATCCCACGAGAAAACGACTGTCCATCAGGGACGTGAGCATCCGAAAATCCGCCATGGCCAATCGAATGCACTCTTGAAATGTCAGGATAGAATAGCCCACTTCCAGCTTGGCATCCCACAAAGGGTAAAGGGCGCGGCGAATGATCTGCTCCATTCCAGCCGGCGGGTCACCTCGATGAATCACCATCAGGTCCACATCGGAACCCAGACAAAGCTCTCTTCGTCCGTATCCGCCCAAGGCGACCACGGCCAGGGTGCTTTCCCTATCAGGCTTGTTGCCCTGGCGAAACCCGGCCGCTATGAAAAGATCCCGAATAAATCGATCCATCAACTCGGCGTATTGATGGGAAAACCGAAGGCCTGTTTCAGTCAAAAGCCCTTTGGCCGCCAGGGCTTCCTTTTCCGAGAGAAATACCTGAACCCTTTTCCGAGATTCTTTCAAAATGTTGGCCTTAAATGGCGTCCCGGTCCTCTTCGCCGGTACGAATGCGAATGGCCTTTTCAATGGGGATAATGAAGATTTTTCCGTCCCCGATCTCGCCGGTATGGGCTTTTTCCTTGATGGCTTCCACCACCTGGGACACCAGTTCCACGGGCACCACCACTTCCAACCTTATTTTCGGTAGAAAATCCACCACATATTCCGCACCGCGATAAATTTCTTTGTGTCCCTTCTGGCGGCCGAAACCTTTCACTTCGGTCATGGTGATCCCGCTCACGCCCAGCTTGAGTATTGCGTCTTTAACTTCGTCCAGTTTAAACGGCTTTATAATGGCCTCAATCTTTTTCATACTGTACAGTCTCCTTGCTCCTCCAAGCCGTCTTTTGAAAGATCAACGGCCTGAATGGGTATGACTTTTCGATAAATTTCTAAAGGGCTTTTTGGCGCCCCATCGACCACCAGGAGATCCTTTTCAATGGAAATCCCGAACATGCGCTCATTCTCTTTCAAGTAGGGTAAGATAAGATCCCAGTCCTTCTTTTCAAGGCCCGTCACCGCGCCTCCGTTCAACTGCTGATCGTCTATCATATGGTGAGGATCGCGAACATAGATAGCACCGCCCGAAGCCAGGCTGAAAAGATTAGAACCCGGATACGGCGTCTCCTGGGGGATAATTTTACCTTGGTCGTCGAAGTTCATGCCGTTCAGCACCACGAACCCGCCCCCGTTATGGGGATCCCCCGCCATGAAAGACTCTCCCAGGTAGTCCAGGCATGTGCCGTTAATGACCACCCGGGGACGGCCCACGGCATTGATCAACGGACGACCCGCGGCATTCCCCATAACGTACACCTCGCCACCTTTGGCGCCGTACATGAATGTCTGCCCTACGTCCCCATAAATCACCATCTTGCCGGCTTTCATGATCTGTCCCAGCTGATCTTGAGCATTCCCATGTACGTGGATGGAAAGCCCATCGATGCCGGATCCCAGATAGTCCCCCGGAGAACCGTAAACGTCCATGCGAACGCCACCGGAATCGGGCCCCAAGCCGCACCCGTGGAACCGCTGGCCCTTCAAACCGAAAACGATAAATCGCCGCCATCCCCTAAAAAACGCCTCCGACAGAAGACGGCTGTCGCAGTGGTCTCCTTCCGGCGGAAACAGAGACGCATCGATAATCAATACCTTTTCATCATAAGACGGGCCTCTGAAATATTGCCGGGTTTCCCAGTCGATCAACCGATAAGCTGATTTCACATCCTCCCGGGCCAGGGACGGAAAATGGTGGAAGATGGTCTCCAGGGTCTGGTTGATCATCTGCAGGACAGACCTGCGTTTTTTGTCGTATGTGGGGTAACGCCGGTCCAAAAGGCGGGTTAAGGCGGAAAGGGCCATTTCCAGATGAGCATCTCCTTTCAACGCCCATGTTTTCACTTCCTTCAAACAGTCCATGAAATCGGAAAAATCCCAGTTCACCAATTCATCCCGCATGTATTCAAACAACAGATCATCCCGCTGCAGCTCGAAAAACCGGGATACATTAAACCGTTCTTTCTCCGCCCCTTCATCCAGATAGTAGACCCGTCCGGGAAGATACGCTCTCTGATCGCCTTCGGGGGCCTTGATCTCACGGCCGAATTTGTCCACGCAGGAGATGTGCCGCTCAGTGGCCCCACCATCCGTTTTGTCCAGATTGAAAATAAAGGCACCCCCGTCCGTATGGCTGCCTCCCCGGGCATTCCAGCACCGATCGGCCACAGTGCCCACCCTGGGGTCCTCATCTGCAAGGCTCTTGAGGGTGGCATCCAGGGCCTGCTTCTCGGAACAGATGAGCCCCACCTGCACCTGGCCGTCGTGCAGGCCGAAAACCTGGGGCCGCAGCATGGCCGTATCCGTGATGCCGATCAACTGAAGCCGGTCGTTTTCCGTGTCATTCCGGGCTATAATGAAAAACCAGGGACCGTCCGGAGACCCGTGCACATGGGCGGCTTGAATGGCCCGGTAGATTTGCTGTTTTTCATGGGGCAGTTGATCAAAATCCCGCTCCATGGTGGGGGCCAGGGCTTCAATCACATACTCCAGCGGGTATTGGTAAGTTCGGCTGTAAAGGTCAAACAGCAGGGCCGACACTTCCGTGTCCGTCAAGAACTGTGGATAGAGATTTTTCTGGCACAAATATTCCGCTACGGAATGGTAATTGGCAAAATCGCCGTTGTGCACCAACGCTTCGTTGAGTCCCACAAAGGGGTGGGCGCCCGCCGGATGCCAGACTTTGCCCTTGGTGGGGTATCGCTGGTGAGCAATCCATACATGGGCTTTGAAGTTGTCCAGTTGATAGTATTCTACCACTTTTTCCGCATATCCTACAATTTTGAGGATAAAGAAATTGCGACCGTGGCTCAACACAAAGGCATGCTGTTCACCGTAAGCGTCATAAAAGGCCTTGTTGATATTAAAACTGTTCTGATAGACAAATTCATCTTCAACCCGCCGGATCGGCATTTCTCCCAACCCGTTTTCGTCTTTGAAATGATTCAAAACTTCCGGTTTCACCCGTACAAAATACCTGAGCACCTCGGGAGGTTTCACATCCAGACCCCGAATGTCCCGGTAATCCGGCACATGGGGGATCCGTTCTGAAAAGTGAACGTTTAAAAAGGGATCAATAAACCGCTTTTCAAGATCCTTCACCACCGCGTCTTTCAAAACGGCAATCTGAAGAATATAGCTTTTTTCGAGGATATCATGGGATACGCCCAGCATTCGGGCCTCAAAACCCATGGCCGCAATGCCGCCGCCGCGTCCGTTGCCCCGGTTATGCATCTGCCTGGATGGCTCGTAAATATGCTTTCCCCTGACCGGAATGCTGCAGGCAAATCCCGTAACGCCGCAGCCCCCTTCCGTCTCCGTTTCAAAACAGGCTTTTTTGGGCAAATCCTCAACCAGGGTTTTCCTCGATTGAATCACGTTTTCTACAAGGGTATTGTTTTTCATTTCTCGCTACCATTTTTCATATAGTCCAGATGCACCAGGCAATCGGTGCGCCCCACCAGTTCATTGAGGCTTTTCATGCCCAGTTTCTTTAGGATGCGAACCAACTCCTTTCGCCAGGCGAGAAACAGGTTCAGAATCCGCTGGGTTCCCCATTCCACCTCGATCAGGTTCATCAATTCAGCGTCCGTTGAGGCAATACCCCTGGCGCAGCCCCGCCCGCTTTCGCAGTTGTGGCACCTTATGCATTCCAGGGCCACCAGGTCCGCCGTTCCTGTACAGACGCCATCGGCGCCCAGGGCAATGGTTTTGGCCACATCGTGGGGTGTTCGGACCCCGCCGCTGGCGATGACCGTTATCTTATCCCTGACTCCCTCTTCCGTCAGGAACTTATGAACTTTGGGCAGGGCGTATTCAATGGGCATGGCGATGTTTTTCTTGGCGATGTCGGGTGCAGCCCCCGTACCGCCGTAGCTGCCGTCCAGATGAATGATGTGGGCACCGGCGTAATAGCTCCCAACCGCCACCATATCCACGTCGGTGGGCGTGGACACTTTCACGGAAACCAGGGCTTTGGGATTAATGGCCTTGATCCAGTCCACATGTTTTTTGTGATCTTCCACCGAATATACACTGTGAAATGGAAAGGGTGAAAAAAGCGGATATCCCACCACGGCTTCACGCATGCGGGCCACTCCGGGGGTCACCTTGTCTCCCAGCAGATGCCCGCCCAGGCCCGGTTTGGCACCCTGGGCATACTTGAATTCAACGATCTTGACCCGTTGCAGGGTCTCCTCCCGCACTCCGAAAAGCCCGGTGGCTACCTGGGTGATCACGTGATCGTTGTAGGGCTTGAGCTCATCGGGGTATCCTCCTTCTCCGGTACAACAGAAAGTACCCAGCGTTGCCGCGGCTTTCATCCGGCTGAGCATGGTGTTGATACTCACGGACCCGTAACTCATGCCGCCGCCGTAAAAAGGCACCTCAATCCTGGCCAGGTGGGCATTATCCTTGCGCCGGTTCAACAGGACACTCAGATCCACTTCATTGTCATCCCAATCAGCCGATCCGATTTTACTTTTTCTAAAAGCGATTCGCAGTTTGTCAAAGCCCCCTTCGGAGGCGCCGATTTTGTACTCAAGGCCTTTCTCGGGAACTTTCCCGAACTCCGCCATATGCCAGGCACTGGCCAGCAGATCCGGGGGCCATCGACGATCTCCCAATATTTCAAAATCAGGGTTTCTTTTTAAGGAAAGGGCCTGCTCCGGACATATGGTGACACATGGATTTTCGCAGTCCTTACCCACACAACGATAGGCATTTTCAATCCGCACTCGACCCCTTCTGGCCACATGAACTTCATAGGGGCAAACGTCCACGCATTGACCGCAGGCCACACACGCACTGGTCCGGTGCAACCGGTACTTCCCGATGGGATTTCTGAATCGGGAAGGCGTTCGTTTTACTTCAGGCAACTGAAAAGATTCCGATTTATTCAAGTTCACACTCCTCCTCAACCGTTCCCATACCCTCAAAGGTCTCTTTGTCCAACTGGTCAAAGAACATGGCCCGGCCCACCTCTCCACGCAGACGACGTGCATCTCGGATCCCCATGGCGCCCATCACTTCAAGAAGCTGGTTATGCCAGGCCCCCACAAGATTAACAACCCTGCCGGCTGTCCAATCAGACGATGCGTCCTGAATGTCCACCGGGCAACTCAACCCTTTTTCACAACGCCGGCACATGCGGCACTCCATGGCAATTAGCATGGGGAAATCCATAAAAACACCATCGGCGCCGCAGATAATGGCCTTGGCCACATGCTCGGCCATGGAAATCCCCCCACTGGCCAGAAGGGTCACATTATCCCTGATTCCGGCCTCAACCAATTTCAGGTGGACGGAACGGATACCGTCTTTCAGAAATTTTTCCGGGTCGTCAAAACCTCTTCCCCGGAAATTCCCTTCCAGGTGAATAATGGGAATGCCTGCTCCCACCAATTGCAACGCTTTTTCTTCCATTGCCCCGGCCATGGACACCCTGGCTGAAATTAAAACCTTTGGGTCAAGGGCCATCATATCCTTCACCGCTTCATGCCAGTCATCATCAAGCGTCAGTTCCACCATTCGGCACCCCGAAGGGAGTTCTTCCACAGCCTCAGCATCCGCTGAAATGGACGGCAAAAGCCACGGACCGTATTCTTCCGGTATTTTGGCCGACATTTCTGTAGAAAGAGAGAAAAGGGTCCCCAGTCGTTTGGCCGCTTCAGCCCATCCTGAAATGGTTTTTTCACTGATCGCTCCAAACTCCGGGATCCTGAGAATAATGGGTAAAGGGATATCCAAAAGCGTTGGGCCACCCTTCAAAAGCCCGCCTTCCGGATCAAATACAAGGTGCGAAGGCGTTTTCCCGAGATCAATGGCGGTACTGATATATTCGCGGCCATGAATGCCGTCGCGGGTGGGTCTTACGATCTCGCTCATATCGGTCCAGATGGCATCGAAACCGGGTCCGCTGAAAGGCCCCGGATAGCCGGCCCCGGAGACGGGAATTTTGCCGCTGTCCGCCTGCTTCCACAGGCTGGCGATAATATTGGGAGACCAGTGTTCATCCCCCATGGCCATAAATTCGGGGTTAATGGATTTGTGAATCAGTTCATTGGGGCACCCCTGCACGCACCTCAAGCAGTTCATGCACTCATTATCGATGGATTCCACCATCTGCCTGGCATTCAAACCCCGATGATCGTAAACACCGTAAACGCACTTTTTTTTCACGCAGACGGGGCATTTGAGACAACCCTCCTCCCATGCGATAATGCCCGATTGGATCAACGGCTGAAAACGGCGGGGAACGGTTTCCGTATGGATCACATATTTGGACGGCATAATAAGTCCCCCCTATGCCCTGTCCAGGGCCGGTCTGGGATAGAGCCCTGCCCGTTTTACAATTTCGCCCACAGCCTCTTCCCATTCAATGGCCATGATATGAACGCCGCTCACGCCTTTAAGCTCTTTTAATCGAGAAATGGTTTCCACGCAGATGTTGATCCCTTCCTCCCGCTGTTTATCTTTGGGAACCCCTTCCATGCGTTTGATCACATCATCAGGGATATCCATACCGGCCACTTTGTTTTTCATATATTTGGCCATACCAGCCGACTTAAGCGGCGTCACACCACCCAGGATATACGTTTTCTCGGTCAATCCTTTGTCAGCGGCCATGGAGAGCCAGGTCTCAAAGCGATTCAGGTTGTAAATGCACTGGGTCTGAATAAAGTCGGCCCCGGCCTTGATCTTTTTGGCCAACCTGACAATTCTGAATCCTAAGGGGTCCGCAAATGGATTGGCGGCGGCGCCGATAAACATATCCGGTTTATGATCCAGGGAATCGCCCCCCGTAATGACGCCATCGTCCCGCATCCCCTTGACAACCTGAACAAACTGGATGGAATCCAGATCGAAAACCCCTAACGCTTGGGGCTGATTGCCGAAAATCTGATGGTCGCCGGATAGACACAGCACATTGCGAATGCCTAAGGCCGAGGCTCCCAGAATATCCGACTGGAGCGAGATGCGGTTCCGGTCCCGAACCACCATCTGCAGTACCGGATCAAGACCGGCGGTCTTAAGCAGCGCACAGGCGGCAAGGCTCGACATGCGAACAATGGCCGTCTGATTATCGGTCACGTTCACCGCATCCACCATTCCCTTTAGCAATTGGGCTTTTTTCAATATCACCTCAGGGTCTGCGCCTTTCGGAGGACCGCATTCCGCTGTTACGGAAAATTTACCCTGAACAAGAACGTTTTTTAGCTGGCTTTCGTGGCTCACTTTTGCTGATCCTCCCTGATAATCTTTCTGGGGCCCCCGCCCTGTTTCGTAGACCAGTCTTTGGGGGGGTAAATTTCTTCCAGCCGGTCCAGTGCGCCGAATTTGTCCAAACGATCAATGATCAACTGCCAGGCACACGGTATGTCCGGGTTCACCTCACATTTCCCGTCCACGGACCCACCACAGGGTCCGTTTAAAATCTGCTTGGAACAGCGGGCCAGGGGGCAGATGCCGCCGAAATCATACAGCATGCAATCCCCGCATCCCAGGCACGTTTCAGCCCAAACTCCCTGGGCCTTTGTTTCGCCTAAGAATTCGGTGTTAAGTCCGGGGATAATGGGCACTTCCGGATACATGTCCGCCACAGCCTGAACGCCTGCGCCACACCCCAGCGAAAGCACCGCATCATAAGGGTCGATGGCTTTATCCAGTTGAATCACGAACTCCATTACGCACTGCCGGTCCAGGGTCATTTCTTCAATGACCACATCCTCAGCATTCATTCGGGCGGCCATGCGCAGGGCTGATGCCAGCATGGCGGTTTCCTTTTCACCGCCTGACGCGCACTCGGCAACGCATGAGCCGCAACCCAGCACCAATATCCGCTTGTATGGGGCAATCATTTTTCTGATCTCTTCAACAGGCTTTTGTTCTCCTGTGATCATATCCCTTTCTCCTCATCATCTAGGGCCTCGGGACCCAACGCGGGCGACGGCCCCAGAGCCGAAACCTTATCCATGATCTCTCGGGCCAGAACGGCCAGGGGTTTGGGGTTGTCCTTTGAACAGACAAGCAGCCCCACCCTTTCTCTTTCAAGACCGATCGCTTCAATGATCGATCTTGTCCTTTCGATCCGCTTTCTTGCCCTTAGATCCCCTTCAAAATTGCGACAGGCACCTGTCGGGCAGGCGATCACATAGGCAGCGTCGGCAAATTCTTCCAAGGCCCGGAGCAGATGGACCGGTTCGACTCTTCCGCTGCAGGGCATTGGAAAGAGTGAAATGACGTCGCCACAAGCCTCTTCCAGAGCCTGTCGATCCTTCTCTCGGCTTTCAGGGACATTCTGACAATAAAAAAGCGCCAATTTGCGCCTCTTTGTGTTTATCATTTCCTGGATGAATCCTTTCTAATATGGGTAACCGTTCATGGGTTCAAAGATTGTCTGTTCGCTGGTTGATTGATAGAATCGCCCCCCTTATGGAAAACAATAAGGGAGGCGATCCGTGTTACGGTTATAGTGTTAATGGGGGTTATAAAGTTGACAGGTACTTATCCAGTTCATACTGACTCACATGGGTTCGGTAACCGTCCCATTCGATCTGTTTGTTTTCAATAAATTTATTAAACACATGGTCCCCCAGAACGTCCCGGACCATTTCACTCTTTTCCGTGGCCAGGAGAGCGGCATACAAAGTCCCCGGAAGATCGGTGATCCCGTGAGCCTTTCTTTCGGCCGGGTTCATCTCAAAGATGTCTTCTTCCACGGGTGCCGCCAGTTCGTATTTGTTTTCAATTCCCTTAAGACCCGCCCCCAGCATCACCGCAAAAGCAAGATATGGGTTGCAGGCCGGATCGGGGGACCTGAATTCAATGCGGGTGGCATTTTCCTTGCCGGGTTTGTACATGGGAACACGAATCATGGCGGAACGGTTGCGCCGGGCCCAGGATACATAAACCGGTGCCTCATAGCCGGGTACCAGGCGTTTGTAGGAATTGACCCACTGATTGCAAACCGCCGTAATTTCAGGAGCATGACGCATCAAACCGGCAATATACTGCCTGGCAATGGTGGACAGGTTGAATTCATCGGATGAATCGTAAAACGCATTCTTGTCCTTCAGGAAAAGGGACTGATGCACGTGCATGCCGCTTCCGTTTTCCCCGAAGATGGGTTTGGGCATGAAGGTGGCATAAACGCCGTTCTGGCGGGCGATCTCTTTGACCACCAGGCGGTAGGTCATCATGTTGTCCGCCATGCGCATGGCCTCCTGATACCGAAGGTCAATCTCGTGCTGGCTGGGCGCCACTTCGTGATGGCTGTATTCCACCTGAATCCCCATGTCCTGAAGGGCAAAGATGGTATCTCGCCTCAGGGAGCTTCCCATATCCACAGGCCGGGAATCAAAGTATCCTCCCTTGTCCAGCACTTCCGTGCATTTGTCGTCCTTGAAGTAAAAATATTCCGCTTCGGGACCCACATAGAAAGTGTATCCTTTCTCCGCAATTTTCTTGAGAAGCTTTTTGAGCACATACCTCGGATCTGCTTCATAGGGGGTTCCGTCCGGATGCAGAACATCGCAGAACATGCGGGCCACGGGCCGGTCGCCACTTCTCCAGGGGACTAGCTGAAAGGTGGTGGGATCCGGTTTGGCGATCATGTCGCTTTCCTCAATTCGCGCAAAACCTTCAATGGACGAGCCGTCAAACCCCATCCCTTCGGTCATGCCTTCTTCCAATTCGGAAGGGGTAATGGCAAAGCTCTTCAGTACCCCCAGTACGTCGGTGAACCAGAATTGAACAAAGCTGATATCCATTTCCTTTACAATTTTTCTCACATCATCAAAAGACTGACAGTTCATTTTTTTTCTCCTTGTTTAAAACGGTTATCGGTTGCCGGTTTACGGTTTCCGGTTGACTGTTAAAGTTTTTAATCAAAATTTACCAGGTGACTGTGCAATTGCGGTGCCAAAAGAGCGAACCGAAGGCAAATAAATTCAAATACAGGAAGAAAAGGATCGTGGCGACAGGTAATATTTATGAGGTGTATCAGCACCTTTCGGCGGAGGGGACTTACCACCAATAAATTGGGAAAGCTTTAACATTTCACGGTCGCCGGGTCACATTTTTTGCATCCGCAACCGGAAACCGTAAGCCAGAACCAGATAAAAACACATTTATGTCGATTCATCAATCGAAAATCCACAAAAATGTATGCGATATGGGGAAATCATTCCACCGTAACGCTTTTTGCCAGATTGCAGGGTTTATCGATATCCCTTTCAAGGAATTTAGCGCAGTAATAAGCCAACAGCTGACAGGGGATTACGGTCAGCATGGGTGTCAAAAAGTCCAGGAAATGCGGTATCTCGATGATATTGTCCGCTAATTCCCTCGCCTTTTCATATCCTGGGGCGACAATGGCACACATATTGCTGTTTTTGCAATCCAAAACTTGAAGGAGAAAACAGATTATGAGTACTGGAGATACTGCTTTTTTATTGATGTCGGCAGCCCTGGTCATGTTCATGACACCGGGTCTTGCCCTGTTTTATGGGGGAATGGTACGGAAGAAAAATGTCTTGGGGACCATAATGCAAAGCTTCATTGTCATTGCCCTAATAAGCATCGAGTGGATTCTTTGGGGATATAGCATGGCCTTTGGACCTGATAAATTTGGAATAATCGGGGGCCTGGAATGGTTCGGGCTTAGAGGCGTAGGTCTGGAACCACACCCCGTGTACGCTCCCACCGTTCCGCACCAGGTCTTTATGATATATCAATGCATGTTTGCGGTGATCACGCCCGCCCTCATTACGGGTGCTTTTGCTGAAAGGATGAAATTCGGCCCTTTTCTTCTCTTCAGTCTTTTGTGGGCTACATTTGTTTATAATCCACTTGCCCATTGGATCTGGGGTGATGGTGGTTGGTTAGGCCGTATGGGCACCCTCGATTTTGCCGGCGGCGTTGCGGTCCATTTAAGTTCCGGGGTAGCGGCATTGGTGGCTGCGGTAATGTTGGGAAAACGAAGGGGCTACGGTACTGAAGAGATGAGACCCCATAACCTCCCCATGACGCTTTTAGGCGCCGGCATCCTCTGGTTCGGCTGGTTCGGGTTCAATGCTGGGAGCGCCTTGTCAGCGGGCCGGTTGGCGGGAGTTGCTTTTGTGGCAACCCATATAGCGGGTAGCGCCGGAGCGCTTACCTGGATCGCAATCGAATGGAAACTGCACGGTAAAGCCACCACTCTGGGAGCGGCCAGCGGGGCCGTAGCCGGCCTTGCAATGGTAACTCCTGCCGCCGGTTTTGTGGGGCCTCTATCCGCGGCCCTGATCGGTGTAATGGCGGGGGCAGTATGTTATCTGGGTATTTTAGCCAAGAACAAATTTCACTATGACGACAGCCTGGATGTGGTAGGCATCCATGGCGTCGGAGGGGTATTCGGGCTTCTGGCGGCGGGTCTTTTTGCCAGCAAACTCGTGAATCCGAACGGAGCGGATGGACTTTTCTTTGGTAATCCCTCTCAATTGGCAATTCAGGGTTTAGCTATCTTCGTTACCATCGTATACACATTTGTAATCACCTATATCCTTTTCAAGGTTGTGGACAAGTTCTTCGGTCTCCGTGTTTCAGAGAATGACGAGCTTGTAGGACTGGACCTGAACCAGCATGAAGAGACTGGCTATGAATTTTAAATCCGGATACCAAAACAACATAATGGAAAGGGAGAAGAGATATGAAAAAGATCGAAGCAATTATCAAGCCGTTTAAATTAACAGAGGTGAAAGAGGGGCTCAGCCGCCTTGGCGTTCAGGGTATGACTGTGAATGAGGTAAAAGGATTTGGGCGTCAAAGGGGGCACAAAGAAGTGTATCGTGGGGCGGAATATCAGGTGGACTTTGTGTCCAAAGTCAGGATTGAGGTGGTGATGGAGGCCGGCCTGGTACAGGAAGCCGTAAAGGTTATTCAGGAAGCGGCGCGGACCGGCCAGATCGGAGACGGTAAAATCTTTGTAATTCCGGTGGATGAAGTCATCCGTATCCGTACGGGTGAAACCGGAAAAGCGGCAATATAGTTTGTGCCTGAACGAAAACTAGGATTTTCTGTCAAGATTAAGGAAGGTTGAAATTTTAACCGCAGGAATATATCGATATGATATTTGCATTTGAAGAACTCAAAAAATCCAGAAAGCAGTTGCTTTCCATGTTGCTGACATCCCAGACCATGGACAATTTTCAGGCGCATCATACCGGAAATATGGATCAGTATTTCCGGGTAAGCCTTCAGGAGAGCCAAGCGGGCCATCGCCTTTTCTCGAAAAGGACCCCATTTGCCTTTTTAGCTGTGGGAGGTTACGGCAGAGGGGAGCTTTCGCTTCATTCGGACATTGATGTCCTGATCCTGTTTGGTTCAAAGATCCCGGGTTTAGCAAAAGGATTGACGGAGGAGATTTTTTACCCTCTGTGGGACCTGGGCCTTGACCTTGGATATGGGACACGCACCATCAAAGATTGCATAAAGCTTTCCAGGGATGACTTTGAAGTTCTCACCTCCATGATGGATGCCCGCTTTTTATGCGGTGATTCCCTGCTATTCCTTGATCTGATAGAAAACCTCAAAAAGAAGATTATTTCAAAAAGAAAACCCATCTTTGCGAGATGGTTGGAAGATTTGTATCAAGTCAGAATGGATATCAAGGGTGATGCCAGTGTTATACTGGAACCCGATCTGAAAGATGGTATCGGGGGCCTGAGAGACTATCATTACATCCTCTGGTTAGCCAAAGCGTTTTTTGATCTGGCAGAGCCAAGAGACCTGGAATACTCGGGTAAACTTTCCCATAACGAATACAAGGCATTGAAAGATCGCCTTGATTTCATCTGGCTTGTTCGAAATCATCTGCACCAGTTATCCGGGCGGAAAAATGATCGGCTGAACTTCGAATATCAGGAAAAGATCGCTTTGAGACTGGGCTACCAGGATTGCAGGGATCTGTTGGCGGTCGAACAATTCATGGGAGATCTCCACGCATCCATGGCCGACGTCAAGTCCTTGAACCGCACCTTTATTAAATCCCATCTTCCAAAAGGGCGAGGCCCTTGGAAAGAAGCCGAAGCGCTGGATCTGGTCAAGGGACTTCATACTTATCAGGGAGAAATAAGATTCGATTCAGCGACAGTCATTCTTTCTGATCCTCTCATGCTGATGACCGTATTCGAACAGAGTTTACAAACAGGGTATCCTCTTTCCATGGAGGCACGCAGACTGGTTTCGGAGTTTCTGTCCCTCCTAGATAATAACTTCAGAAGATCGGAGCAAACAGTCGGGGATTTCCTCAGAATCATAAATGGCGGCCACGCATTTGATGTTTTGATCCAGATGCAAGAGATCGGTTTCTTGTCGTCCTTTGTCCCCGAATTTGGAAAGATCGAAAACCGGGTTCAATTTGATGCGTACCATACGTTTCCGGTCGGGCGACATTCCCTTGAAACGATCAGGCGCCTTAAGGGCATCAATAAGCAAAAGGAGATGCTCCTCCTTGATATTTTTCTGGAACTTCCCGACCCCGAGCCGCTTTTTTTAGCGGCGCTGTTCCATGATATCGGCAAGGTTGGCCCGAAACATGCTGTAAGAGGGGCGGAAATAGCCCGTAAAATTCTGGAACGTATGCATTACCCCGGAAAAGCAACTGAAAATGTTCTTTTCTTGATCAGGCGCCATCTCCTCATGGTGGAGACCGCCACACGAAGGGATCTCAATGACGAAAAGTCGGTGGTACAGTGTGCCCGCATTATCGGCAATCCTGAAAAACTCCGAATGCTCTACCTGCTCACGTGGGCCGATTCGATGGCAACCGGCCCCGGAGCCTGGAACGATTGGATTTCCAATCTGGTTCAGGAGCTCTTTTTCAAGGTCCTCAATATCCTTGTTCGGGGTGAACTGGCAACCGACGGTGCTACACAAAAAGTTCAAGAAACCTTAGATGGGATTCGTCGGATATCGGTGCGAGATGAAGGCATAGATCCGGATCCTTTTATTGAGGTGATGTCACCAAGATATCTACTGGTCAGCACGCCTCGGGATATTGTTCGCCATATTGGAATGGCTCAGGGCATGAGGGAAGCATTGAAGAATGACACGGTGCCGGTTTTCGCCTTTGATGCCCGTGAGAACCCTGTGGAGGATTGCTCTGAAATTACATTTCTGGCGAAAGACAAGCCGGGGCTTTTCGCGGATATGGCCGGTGTTCTGGCCCTGAACAGTGTCGACATCCTCTCCGCCGATATCTATACCTGGAGAGACGGGACCGCTGTGGATATTTTTAAGGCAACCAAACCCCTGGACCCCATTGACCCGGATAGAATCTGGCAGAGGGTGAGACAAGACCTGGAACGGTCTTTTAAAGGCCAACTTTCCCTGGCCTATCGCCTTGGACAAAAAAGGGCCTCATCCGTTCTCTACAACCATGAAAAATCCGGTCGACTGTCTCAGGTGGTTATGGACAACAGCTCTTCTGACTTCTTCACCCTGATTGAGGTATTTGCGGATAATCAGGTGGGCCTCCTTTACATGATTACAAAAACGTTGTTTGATCTCCACTTGGATATCCGTATTGCCAAGATCGCCACAAAGGGAGATCAGATCGCGGATGTTTTTTATGTGCTTGATTTTCAAGGGCAAAAAATTGAAGATGAAGCGCATCTGAAAGAGATCGAAGAGGCGTTGCATTATCAACTGATTCAGGAATGAGACACAAACCCGCTTTCCTCCCATGAAACCACCGGCATTTCCCTTTCGGCCACCGCCCATGCCTCCGCCGCCCCTTCCGCTGCTCCGGGAACGACCTTCGGAACCTGTATCGCTGTCAGCCTGTAAAGGTTTTGCGAAGTTTGACATTAATCATTTTTGTGGGGTATTCTCGACCGCCTATATGGGCCGATTCAAACCTTCCTCTTAGAAAAACTATCGGTTTTTGAAAGGACAAGATTCCAATGACGGATGATATTGAAACAAGATCTTCTATAACAATAGGATACAGCGCTTTCAGGCTATTTGACGAATGCTACGAGTATAATGAGAATGCCTGCTATATAGCCGATACACCTGAATCGCTGCGGGTGTTCCTTACCGGCGCCGACTTTTCTGTAAACGATTATGAGACCGTCGCAATTACGCCTTCTGATTTACTCGATGACTTCGGTTGTTCAAATTTGGAATATGCTCTGGAGCCTGAAGCCTTGTCGAGATTTGAGAAAGAGGCTGAGACTTCCGGTATCAGCTTTACGGTAACTCCGTATGAAGGTTTCTTAGGGCAACAACCCGACCTGTTCATTGTCCACATCGGGTCATCGAAACAAGCCCTCTCCGACTCTCAATCTCTTCGAATTTTATCTGAAACCATAAAAGACCTGGAGCGTTACGACGGTTTTTATAAGCGGGAAGCGGTCGATGCCGCCATTGGGCTGAGGGATGAGATAACCCCTGCTCTGATTGATGTTTTAGAGAAAATTATCATTTCTCCGGATGAATACGCCGGCAGGGAGGATTATCATGCCCCTGTTTACGCAACTATGCTGTTGGGTCATTTTAAAGAGGCAAGCGCCCATAGCGCGATTGTGGAAGTTTTCAGTCTTCCGGAGAGTCTTTTGGAAGGCCTTTTCGGTGATCTCGTTTTTGTGGACCTGCCGGCCATTCTTTTCAGAACCTGCGGCGGTTCTTTTGATGAAATTAAACCCTTGGCATTGAACAATAAGGCGCTTGATCGTTCTCGACATGCGGCATTAAAATCAATGGTACTTGGTGTGTTGGATGGAGTTCTTGACCGGGATGAAACCCTGGCATTTTTTTCTTCCCTGTTTACCGGTGAGGAAACGGATTACCCCTCCGATTTTTGGAATATTATTGCTCGGTGTGTTTATGACCTGTATCCTGAAGAGCTGATGGACACCATCAAAAAAGCGTACTCTGATGAATTGATTCACCCTTTTGTGATTGGTATTCAGGATTTTGAATTGGCTTTGGAGCAGGGAAAAGAGGAATTTCTTGAGGAACGTAGGTTTTATGAAAAGAAAAGATCAATGGATGATCTTCACAGCAGGATGTCATGGTGGGCCTGTTTTAACAAAAAAGAGGATGTCACATTAAACAACTTGTCGAAGCCGAAACGCAAATCGAAGTTCAAGAAAAAGAAAAACAAGAAAAAAATGAAGAAGGCTTCGAAAAAGAAAAACCGCCGATGAAAAGTGCCTTTTTACGATTGTTCCCACCAAAGATTCTCGAAGAGGAAAATATTGCCTTGTCATGTTCCCTTGTTTGATTTTGATCTAAATGTACATACTGCTATCTCTGTCAGGCGGGTCACCGCTAAAATTAACTTCAATATCAATATGATACTCAACGATAATTTCATCTCAAAAAATCTGCTCCCTGCCAAGATTAATCAGGTTTTGACAAAGAGCACTCTCATGGACTATTCTCAATCTATATCAACCACGCCAGACTTGAGATATGAAATCAATATCTCAGGTTTATCCAGTTACCCCGATTTGAATATATCACAGACTTTTGACCCGCCGATATATGGGTATATTGTCAAGATATAACCATTTGGCTGAGCCACAAAATCATTTTTTGTCCACGTTATTTTCTTGTGCCGGTGTTTCTATCCAATTTTCCAATTTCATGCGAGATCTCCTTTGTTTCCCTGTAGGGTTTCGG
>Ga0233431_1003369_pt1 | contig 19406 bp, 16 predicted proteins | sample SI_118_April2016_FD_179867 | JGI IMG/M metagenome (GOLD analysis project Ga0233431, IMG submission 179867) | Seawater microbial communities from Saanich Inlet, British Columbia, Canada - SI_118_April2016_200_MG | ecosystem: Environmental > Aquatic > Marine > Inlet | place: Canada: British... | reverse complement strand
AATGACATCTAATAGTCTGAAACATTTGAAGAATTTCCGATTTTACAAAAATAAAATTTGCTTTACGTCAACTTAGTGACAACTCCCCCGGAAAACCCTTGTAAATATTGAATTGGGACATCCTCCACCATTTTACCTGTCCCTCGTCAAAATCATATCGGGACAGAAAATGGCCATATTCTGGCCTATATTTTCATGAAAAAGAGAGGCACTTTATTCAACTGTTGATTTGTAGAAATTAAAATTGGGGTAATTGGGCATGAATTGCTGATTTTAGACACAATTAAATCTTACGAATTAGAATAAAATGACTCTAAGCTGCTCTATTCCAATTATATTTGTGATGAAGACCCCCCAATATTGGTAAGGAAACGACATTAGGTTTTCCGGTAGGTTTATCATCAACTTTTCGACACAACGGTGAATCCCGATTCAAAGACAAATGACATCGGTTTTTATTGTAGTATTCGACATATTCTTTAGTCAAACGCCGAAGATGATCTTCATTAAAGACGATAACATGATTCAGAAGCTCAGTTCTGACACTTAAAACGAAACGTTCAGCCACCCCATTTTGCCAGGAACTCTTGTAAGAAGTTACCTTCGGGATGATACCAAGTTGTCTTTCCAGAAATCCTTTAACACTATCTGAAAAAAAACTGTCCCGATCCATAATGAGATATTTGGGAATCTGATCGAAAGGAAAGGCATCACGGAGTTGTTGAATCACCCAATGACCACAAGGCTGGCTTGTAATATTGAAATGGCGAATCGTTCTTCTCTTGTGATCAATTATAAAGAAAACGAAAAGGATGTTGAAGATAACCGTTGGAACAATAAAGAAATCCATCGCTGAAATCATATCACGATGATTCTTCAGAAAAGTCATCCAGGATTGCTGTTTCTTTTTATCAGGATGTAATGAACGATATCTTCTTAGGTATCTGGATACGGTTACTTCTGAAACATCATTAAATCCCAGCATTAATAATTCTGAATAAATTCTTGGTGCTCCCCAATGATTTTCTTCAGCCATTCGATAAATCAAATCACGGATTTCTTTATTGACCCTTTTTCTACCGGGTTTCTTGTTTTGTGTCGATATTTTGGTCCAGTGCTTCTTGAATCGTCTTTTTTGCCAGTCAATGACAGTTTCTGGTCTGACAATGATCAGGTAGTCGCTCCATTTGATGAATGACTGTTTTAATACAATCCAGAAAGAGCGATCAAGGTTTGTTATTTTCGGCTTTGTTTTCTTCGTTTGATAATTCGAAAGCTGTTGACGAAGGGCAAGATTCTCCATGATCAACTCACTTTTTGATTTGCTGACTATTTGTAGGAACTTGATCAACAATATGAAAAATCAGATTAAAACTCGATAGGTTCACATGTGCTTTTTGAACAATAATTTGGATAAAAAACTCTTGAAATATCGTTTTTGGAAGCAGAAATCAACCAGGATTAATGCAGGCTATGTATCTGAAATTACGCTATGATGTATTTTTGACGAGGCACAACATCACGGCGTATTGACACATTTTTTTGAGAATCTTATTTCGGCAAAATTAACGCCACGGATTCAGGTATTATTTTTATTGCTTAGAAATGTGTCCATTTTTACTGGACCACTTCATTGTTCTCTTATTGCGATTATTTAAGCTACTTCAATATGCAATTTTTTCCCAAGAGCTTGCGCAAAGTTTTCAAGTGTAGACAATTTAATATCATTTGCATGATTCTCAATTCTTGAAATTGCAGATTTTTTAGTATTTAGTTTTTCTGCTAACTGATCCTGGGTCAACCCTGCTTCTTCACGTGCCATTTTCAGCATAACTCCAATTTTAAACGCTTTATATCCAGTATCAAATTTATCGGCAAATTTTGAATCTTGAGCTTTGCGCTTGGCGATGTATTTTTGTAAATCACTCATTGTGATTGCCTCCTATTAAAATAAATTTTTTTCCTTTCCTCTGCGGTTTGAATAAACTGCCGAGGAGTTTTTTAACTTTTCTTTTGAAAAGCATGGTTCAATACAACTAACTGTGGACCATCAAAAAAACCAAGTAGTCTAAAGATATCTGATCCAAAAACAATACGAACTTCCCATATGTCTTCTGTATTGACGAGCTTCTTGAAGTATTGAGTCGGGATAGAAGGTAGTTCTTCTATTAAGCTTAGCACCCAAGCAACTTTCTGCGACTTTTTTGATGGTAGTGAATCGAGGAAGTCTTCGACTGGGCATTTACCTGACTCTGATTTATAAAATATTATCTCTTTCATACTTCATTGTTAACATGTATGTTAACAATGTCAAGAAAACGGGGTTATCATTGAAGCAAACACCGGCATCAGTCAGTTTCGCCAGAGCGGCAGGAAAAATCGGTCTAAGTGCATTTGGTACGGGCAGCATGGGTAATCAAACCTACTTTGAGTTTTAAATCGATGAAAACAGCCTTTGCTACCATTAAAGGATTTGAAGTTATGAGAATGTTTAGAAAAGGTCAGTTCGATATTTGGAAATACGACCAGGGATTAACAGGAGAGATCCGTCTAATCGAAAGACAATTTGGAGTCTATTCAGCTGCATAAGCGCATGTGTCCTCAGAACATTTTTAAACTATCCAATTTTTTGCAACAGAGCCTTTTATTGGACCACTTCACTTTATCTGCGCTTAATTTTCTAAACTCTCCGATTCTTTTTCAAAATGCTGATTTAACAGATTTTGCAATTTAATAATGGATTCCAGAATGAATTCAGATTGAAGTTTATCGTAGTTAATATCCAAATTAACATTTTCGATTTTACTTAATTGTTTACGATAGGCCAGGGCATTCGTTAGGATCAAGTGGTTTTCAATTTCCAGAATTTTCATAACTTCAGCAATAATGGCTAGTTTCTGACCATAATCATAACCTGTATTCTGAGAGAAAGTCTCAATTAAATCAATTTCTGGTATCAGAATATAAGTTTCGCTTTCTGTGCGCAATGTTAATCCATGTTTTTCAAAAACACTTAGGAGCCGTTGTGAGATATCACTATTTAAAATTTTTGGAACGCTTGGTTTTACAAAGGGTTTATGCGGAATAAACTGAATAATTTCACTCTGAACAAACCGCCATAGTGTATAAGCTTTGTTATTTTGTTCTTCAATACTCAAGTTCTTATAAAAGCGTTTCGTTTGTTTTAAAATAGTTATGTACAAATGCTTGGATAATTTTTCCGATGTCAAATCCTCTTTATAAGGAAATGAAATACCTACAGAATTATTAATTTTATTATTGATCTTTTTCTGGATTTTTTCCGGAATCACATATTGCGAACTTTCAAATTCTCTAATTTTACCCTCTGTTTCCAAAACTTCAACGACCTTAGCATATTTTTTAAATAGAAATTTACAATCTTTATGCTTTTGCCTGATTTGCCGGATATGGGAGCTGACAATCCATTGCGCTAAAGGTAAAGTCATTTCATCAAAATTGGTATCAAATGATTTAGCTTTACGGTTCCAGACCGCCAAGTCTTTCGGAATGGTAAAATAGATAAACTCATAATTGGGTGAACCCGGTAAAACTTTAGGTGTTTTAAGGGTATAGGACTCTGCAGCTATACCCTCATGATTACTGAGTATTTTCCAGTTTTCACCACCGATAATGGTTCCAGGCTCTATTTCACCCTGTAGCTCATTATTTAAATAGAACCCTGCCGATGAAGAAATTGGAATCCAGTAGTGCTGATCGATTTCCCTTTGGGGAATGATATCTCCCGAAACTGATTCTGAAATAAAAAGGAATTGTGCTAAAGCAGTTTTTGAAACATTTGCTTGCGTCATTCCAAAATGATTGATGATTTGATTTAGAGATTTTATTAAATTAGATCGAATTTGTTGAACACTAACTGATTTTGCAATATCAATTATTTTAGGTGTTATATTGGCTGTAAATCTGGTTTCACCAATAAAATTTTGAGTCATACCCACGATTTTTTTGTTATAGGATTTTAGTCCGGTTTTAATCGTTTGAATACTATTCAAAAAAGCATTCAATTTATTGACATCCACTTCTGTTTTTTCTTCAACCATTGATAAATTCTGAACCCTGGTAATAAACTGTTGCATCCTTGATACAGAATCGTTGAACTCATTTTCACTTTTGGCTGTGACACGGGCAGCTTGTTGCGCGACCTGGGCCAATAATCGATTTGGCCGCTTCAGTTCAAATAATTCTTCAAATACAGTCAAATATTCCTTCAAATTAAACTGATTGGAATCTATCTCCTTTCCAAAAAAATTCTTAACCTTTAAAGATTCCACATGTTCTTCGTTTCCCTTTAATTTAACTTTTTTAAACATGAATTTTTGTTCAATAGAACTTAACATGGCTTGAACTCTACCCTGATAATTCCTGGGATCAAATAAACCAATGCCGCCAATATTTACCGGTAACTGATCATTCGAAAGGGTTTTGATTACCAAAGCACTGGTTTTATTCAGCCAGTTAACCCACAATTGCTGTTTTTTTCTTAGATATACGTCTTCTGGTCCGGAAAACTTGGTGGCAGGAAAAACTTTCCCCAATATACTATATAAAATATCTCTATATGTCCCGGCATTGATTGGTATTTCAGCCGGCCAGACAAATTTATAATTTTTCGCCAAAAAGGCTTTTAAAATCGTCCAGGTTTCATCTTTCCACTCCACTTCTTTTTTCTTTTCAAAAATACCAACGATCAATTGCGTATTCAGATTTTTTAGCAAAAGTGAGACTTCTTCCCATATCTGCCTCTGCAAAAAAGCATATTTGAAGAGCCGTTGTTGAATTTCTGTAAACAATTGAAAGTATATTTCTTTTTCCTGTGCAAAATCTTCATCTGGTATTGAAATATCTTTATAACTCCTAAGAAAAATATCCATAGGAATCTTCAAAAACAGGCAGGTATTATCCTCAGAAACGACAATAGAAGCAGATCGGATAGCATCCTGACTAACTATTCCTTTATCACCGATCAAACCTGGTGCCTGCATTTTACATATTGCCTGATCATTTACAATGACATCAACTTCATTGTTGCAATGAAAAAATACATCCTTACCAGTTTCTCCTTGTTTAATGATTTCAAAACCTGAGGAAAAAAAACCGAGTTCAACATTATCAAGCAATGGTTTACCAATTACGGAAGATAATTTCTTGGTCAATGGGTAGGATTTCAACAAATTATCTATAATTTTAACTATTTGTGAATCGAAGTCTATTGCCTTAAAAAAAGTATTATTCTGTATCGGCATGGTGAAATTTTTTATCGGTTTTTAAATATTTGAAAATAAATTTTAAATGTTTTTGTAACTAAAATGAGTTTTTATACCAAGATTTCTATTATCTTTTTTTACAGTGATCGTAGTCAACTTTATAAACAGTAACAGGTTTGGGAAACGCTTCAGAAAAATTAATTAAGGTCAAATTAAGCATATAACTATTTCCGCTCCACTGTGCTGACACAATAAGAAACATAAGCCCCGGACAGGAATTAGCCTTACTTTGAAGACTATCCCTACTCAAAGTTTTTAATTTCATCATTGAACTGTTGAAAAATCTTTTTGTAAAAGTACTGATTCAGAAGACATTTATGAAACAATATCCAATTTTCTGATTGTTTTTAAAATGGCCAACTGATGTCATCGGATTTCAAAAATAGCCTCAAATGGATGGTTCCCTAACTGCCAGAGGAATGCCGAAGAATGAAGAGTAGTAAATTACAGCCTAATAAACTGTTATCATTTGATTTACACTTTAAAGAAAGGAAGATTTATAAAGATGGGATCCTGGAAAGTTTACGAAAAAATGGTTATTTACGATATTTCGTAAATAATTTTATTGATTTTAATGCCCAGCTTTTTCATTCTGGAAAAAAGAGTTGTCAGTTTTAGCCCAAAGTGTTTTGCAACGCCGGAATCACCACTTACTTTAACTGTTGGGGCGTACCAATTCTACCAACTTTTATTGGCGTTAAATATCAATCTTCAAATTAATCTTGTCACAGACATTATACCCTTGAAGTATACTCTTGTATGTTCAAAATATTATTTACACTGTAATCCCGTGCTACTTCCGCATTGCCGACCTGAATTTGTCTAAAAACTCACCCACACTTTGTAATTGCCTATAGAATCTATGTTTGATAGGTTTTCGCTTTTTTGTTTACATCTGGATTCGAAAATCAAATGGAGGAAAAATGGAAGCAGTTGAGGCATTGGCTTTGGTATCAGGTAAAGTGGAAAAAGAATTACTATTGAGAAATGAATACTTAGCCGTGGAAAATGAAATCTTAAAATCAAAACTCAACAAACCTCCACGGTTTAATGACCATGAAAGAATCCGTTTAGCTAAAATCGGAAAACAAATAGGTCTTAAGGCGCTTAAGGAAATTGCATGTATTGTTAAACCGGAGACAATCTTGGAATGGTTTAGAAAATTGGTGGCGAAAAAATTCGATGGTTCCAAGTTTAGAAAAATTGTTGGGAGACCAAGAATTGATCATGAACTGGAAATCCTTATCATTCAGTTTGTCGAGGAAAATCCAAGTTGGGGTTACGACCGAATCGTTGGTGCTTTATCAAACATCGGATACAAGGTAAGTGATCAAACCATTGGAAATGTCCTCAAGAGAAATGGATTTCCACCAGTTCCAAATCGCAACCAGGATACCACGTGGTCAAGTTTCATAAAAAATCACCAAGATGTCATCGCTGCTTGTGATTTCTTTACGACTGAAGTCGTTACTCCATTTGGCTTAATCACATATTATGTTTTGTTTTTTATTCATATCGGTTCCAGGAAGGTTCACATTGCGGGAATCACTCCTCATCCCAATGAAGTGTGGATGAAACAAATAGCTCGAAATGTCACGATGGCTGACTGGGGTTTCTTATTCAATTGCAAATACTTGATTCATGATCGGGATACTAAGTTTTGCAAATCCTTCCAATCAATTCTAGTATCCATGGGCATAAAACCAATACGATTGCCACCGCAGTCGCCCAAAATGAATTCCTATTCTGAGCGATTCGTCAGATCCGTAAAAGAAGAATGTTTAAGCAAAATGATTTTCTTTGGTGAAGACAGTTTAATAAAAGCTCTTGTTGAATATATTGATCATTATCATCGGGAAAGGAATCATCAAGGAAAGCATAATAAGTTGTTGTTCCCCGATCAAAAACTGATAGGCAACAAGGGAAAGATAAAACGCCGTAAACGACTGAACGGAATGCTTAAATACTATTATAGATCAGCAGCTTGAAGAATTACAGGTGAAAAAAAGTGTTAAAACACACTGTGAATCTTTGCTATTATTGGGTTTCAAAGGAAAATAATATTTTGACCATATAGGATGAAGAATCCGCTGGTGTTGACCTATAATCTCATATTTTGATCTACTTACTAAATCTGCCAACGGCTGGTTGCAGTCTGTCACAATACCAGTTTCTGGTTCACCAAGCGTGATTCCGTCTGCGGAATCCTCAAATAGCCTTCGATACTTATTCTCATTCACTTTTCAGTCTTCATCAGCCTGGTTACGATTTGTAATATCATAGTGTTGAAGTACAACAAATAGTAGGTTTTTCCTGTCATCCAATATAGGGTAGCCAAACACTTCAAGTTCTAGCTTTCCGCTTTTCTCCGTCCTTGTCCCGGTTGAACTTGATGAAACATCTAAATCAAAGAATACTTTCCAACAAACTGACTTTTTTTCATTGAACAGCTTTTCAAGATGAGGGATTACCCTGCCATCTTTTATGGCTTGATCCTGGAAAATATTATACGTTGATTTGACAATATCCTCTTCTTCAACTCCAAACATTTCACAAAACTTCGGATTTGCTTTTGCTATGATACCATCAGGATTATAAAGGCACATGCTGGTTGACGATTGGTAAAATTGTTGAGAAAAAATCAATTGACTTACCTTGAGTTCCTCTTCAATTTCTTTTCTGGCAGTTATATCCCGGGTAACTGATAAGATATGCGACTCCCCACCTATTTCAATGATGCTGGCTGACATTAGTGCAGTTTTAAATGATCCATCTTTGCATCTGAATTTTGATTCCAGATTTTCAACATAACTACTTTTATTTAACCCTTCGACGAGTCTCTTTCGATCCTCTGGGATTGCCCAAATATCTATTTCAGTAGACAGTTTTCCAATTGAATCTTCTCTAGTGAAACCAGTTAGACGGGTAAAACCTTCATTGATGTCCACATAAAGGCCGTCTAACCGATTGATATTCACTGCATCAGGACTTGTATGAAAAGCCAAACGGTACTTTTTTTCACTTTCCTGTAATTTTTGGTTAATCTGTTGCTTTTCTTTTTCAATCTTCTCTACGTATAATGCCATCTCCAGTGTTACTTTCAGATCTCTTTCTTGAATCGGCTTCAACACATATCCAAAAGGCATCGTAACCTTAGCCCGCTCGATCCTTCCATGATCCAAATATGCCGTCGAGAAGATCACTGGAATCCCGAATCGATTTCGGATGACTTCAGCCGTATCAATACCATCTATCTCTCCCTTTATTCTAATATCCATCAAGATAATATCGGGCTTATCTACCTCTGTTTTCTGAATCGCTCTTTCACCTGTATCGACAATGGAAGTCACTTCGTATCCTAGACTCTGCAACTGACTCTCAATCTCCATTGCGATAATGGCTTCATCTTCTACGATTAGTATTTTAACTTTTTCCATAATTAAAGTTTCGATGTTGAATTTGATACTGTTTTATTTCTTAAATTAACAATGGATTTCATCTTTTTTCAATGACTGGTTCTTTCTGTTCATAGGGCAATAAAAAACTAAAGGTTGCTCCCCCTTCCGTATTATTCTCTGCCCATATCTTTCCTTTATGTGCCTGGATAATTTTCTTACAAATAGCCAAACCAAGTCCGGTGCCACCAGCACCTGTGTTTGTCTTACTGCTCTGAACAAATTTATCAAATACTGATTCAAGTTCATTTTCAGGAATTCCGATACCTTTATCTTTGATTCTGAGCGTCAAGGCTGGGATCATATCATTATCAGTCTGTCCTTTCCCTTCAGGTAGTTTTTGTTGTTTAAATGAAATGATAATAGATTGATTAGGTGATGTAAATTTAAGTGCGTTAGATATTAGGTTTCGCAATACCTGACTGATTTTAATGTCATCACACATGACAATTGTTGAATATTTCGGTTTTTTTAGCTCAAGATATATCGATTTCCCATCAATTATAGAAGAGAATTCATTGATCAGATTTTTAATTATATCAGCCAGTTCGGTTTTTTCCATTTGATAGTCTACCCGACCCGATTCCAGTTCTGACAAATCAAGTAAGTTATTTATCAGCACCATCATACGATTACTAGCCGAAATAATTTTTTCAAAACTATCCAAAGTTTTATCTTTAGCTGTATTAAACCGCCTAATTCCGATTTGAGCAAAACTAAGTATATGGTGCATAGGAGTATGTAACTCATGAGACATGTTGGCCAAAAACTCACTTTTTAAATGATTTGCTTGTTCTGCATCCTCTTTGGCCTTTTTGTATTCGATTGTTCGTTCCTCAATCTTCTTTTCAAGTTCATCATGTGAATTTTTAAGCGCTTCTTCTGCCTGTTTGTGCATTGTGATATCATGATCAGTTCCAAAAATACGCGTTATATCCCCATTGTTATCTCTTTCTACTTCACAATAAGAATAGATTGCTTTAACTTTTCCATTGATAGGAACGGTCCGGTATTCCGATTCATAATAGTCGTTTTTGTCCATTAAACTATTAACCAAAGCCTGTGTTTCTTTGGGACTTTCTAAAATTGACAACCATCCCGAATCGGGGACCTTTCTATCAGGATATTTTGTTTTATTAATTCCTAACAGACGAAAATACTCATCGGACCAATTTGCCGTTTTATTAATATTATCGTAAACCCATGTACCCATTTTCGCTATCCGGTGCGCCCTTCTTAAATTAATCTCAGATTCTTTGAGTGACTTTTCTGTCTGTTTATGTTCAGTGATTTCTTTGTTCAACCGGATTAAAGTTTGATGAGTCGTTTGATGTGCAAAATAAGATAAACCACCACACAATCCAAATAAAGCAGTATATGTAACCCATTGCGTGATATTAACAGTTAAAATAGGAAGGGGTAGCATACCGTGGTTTTCCGCAAAAATTATTCCGTATACTGATAAAGAACAGAATATCGTAGTCACCAGTAGCCCTCTTAAGTTCAATAATAACCCTGCCCAAATAATTATCAGAAGATAAACTGCAGTGGTTGGCGTTCGGATGGTTCCCAAACTGATAATTGACACTGTTATCAAAAGTATAGCTATAGAAACCAATCCAACTGCTACCAGCGTAATATTACCATGATACATCCAAAAGCGCATTAAAAGCGCAGTTATTAAAATTACACCATTGATAATCAAAGTTGAATTTGGGATTTCTCCACCTACTAGATTGCCAACAAAAACCAAAAGGACAAAAATAATGACCACAATTAGTGATGCATTAAGTAAATTTATTTGTTTTGTTTTTAATTCATCATCTGCAAAAACAGGAGGAGTAAACCATCTCTTAAATTGAAATATCATAAAAATACTTACTTTTTTACTGCTTAATGTTAACAAGGAATTTGAAGTTCTAAAGATGAATATCAAGTCAGATTTTTTCTATTTCTATGACTCTAAATTAAATTTAATAACAAATTTTGTTCCCTTTTTTCTTTCCATTTCTATTATCCCATCCAGCTGGTTTTCAACTAAGGTTCGAACAAGTTTAAGTCCCAGACTGCTGATATTTTTCCAATCTAGCTCGGCAGGAATCCCGACACCATCATCCATAACTACTAATTCAAGTTCATTATCAAGCTTCTTCATTCTCACTGTTATTTTACCAGTTTTTTCCTCAGGAAAAGCATACTTTAAAGAGTTTGATATCAGTTCATTGATAATTAAACCTAAAGGAGATACCTGGTTAATACTGATTGGTATTTCATCAATACTAGTATTCAGTTTTACCTTGTCTGAGGTAACGGAATATGTTTGAAAAATGGAGGCTGTTACTTTAGATAGATAGGTTTTAAAATCAATATTGGATAAGTTTTCTGATCCATGAAGCGATTCATGAACTGCTGACATTGCATAAAGTCGGCTTTGACTATCATTCAGTATTTGTTTAATTTGATCATCATCTATAGTGTTCGCCTGAAGTTTAAGCAAACTATTGATAACCTGCATATTATTCTTAACCCGGTGATGAATTTCCTGAAGAAGTATTTCTTTTTCTTTGAGGGATGTTTTTATTTGTTCATCTAATCGTTTTTTATCGGTAATATCGCGAGCGATTCCAATTGTATAAATATGGTTTTTTTTGATGGGTGGCCCTTTATGGATTCTAATTGTCTGAACTTTGAAATCTGCAATAAAAGCCCTTCCTGAAGCCTGAATTTCAATCCTTTTATTTGATTTATTGATAAATGGTAATTCAATTGACTGAGAAAATTGTTTTCTGGTGCCGTCTTCAATCTCTTTAATTTTTTCTCTTCTTTCAACGATGACCTGTCTTGCCGCATCTTTATATTGATCCGGTACAAAATCTAAGAAAGATTTCCCTCTCAGATCGGCCATTTTATATCCATAATCTTCGACTTTCTTGTTTATCTCAATGATAATAGAATCAGGATCAATGATATAAATAACATCATCTACCGCGTCAGTCAGGATATCGAATAGACGTAATCTAGCCTCTAATTCATCTTTGAGTTTTTTATTTTCTATTTCGAGTGCTTCGTAACTAGTTTTATCCATTTTTACTTAATATTAATGTTGTCCGTTTTTTTCTTTTACCGTTATTGTCCATTTTCATAAGCCCTTGGTTAGTGAAGTGGCCTAGTAAAAATAGACACAAAATTAAGATACATTGGAATTTTGTTCACTCTCAAATTTGCTAGGTATATTGTACCAGCATTTCCTGTTCCACATTAAGTAATAGATTATTGATATCGATGATAAGCGCTACAGTGCCATCCGCCATAATTGTTGCGCCAGAAATGCCGTCTATATCTTTATAAACTTTGCTAAGATTTTTAATCACAGTTTGATGTTGATCGATGACATTATCAACCACAAAACCAATTTGATAATTACCAATTTCAGTAATGACAACTTGTTCAATTTCCTGTTTTTCACTGTTAATATGGAATTGATCTTTGAGTCTGATATAGGGGACAATCTGCCCTCTGACATTAATGACATGTCTACCATGAGCTGCTTCGACATCTTTTTGAGTAAGTTCAATACATTCCTTTACAGCAGCCAGTGGAATGATAAAGTTTTCGGGACCAATACTTAGCAAAAGGCCATCAATAATTGCCAGGGTCAATGGAAGCTTTAATGTTATTGTACTACCTTTTCCGGGGTTACTGTCCACGTCTACCGTTCCTCGTAAAGCTTCAATTCCCTTTTTCACCACATCCATTCCCACGCCACGACCAGAAACATTGGTGACCTTTTCTGCTGTTGAAAATCCCGGCATAAAAATGAGTTGATAAATTTCTTTGTCGGTCATTTTGGAATCTGGAGTGATTAATCCTTTTTCAATGGCCTTTTTTCGTATTGATTCTACCGACAATCCTGCACCATCATCTTCAACAGATATTAATACATGGGCCCCTGAGTATTTAGCGGATAAGGTGACAGTACCTTGCTCCGATTTATGGTTTGCTTTTCTAACTGCTGGTGTTTCAATACCGTGGTCAATACTATTGCGAAGAATATGGACTAAAGGATCATTGAGTTGTTCAATAACAGTCTTATCCAATTCAGTATCTGCTCCGTGAGTAATTAAAATAATATCTTTACCCAAATCACTACCTAAATCTCTAACCAATCTTTTAAATTTATTAAAAGTTGTTCCGAAGGTTAACATTCGAACACTCATGGTATTGTCACGTAATTCAGCGGTTAGTCGTTCAATTTCTTCAGCTATTGTTGTCAAATCACTGTTCATCGTATAATTTGCGATTTGTGATAATCGTGCCTGACCTGTAACAAGTTCCCCTACTAAATCTACCAGTTTATCAAGTTTCTCAGAGTCCACACGAATACTGGATGATACGTCAACTTTTCTAACAGTATTTTTTATTTTTTTTACAAATTGTTGTTCAGCCAGGGCTGAATTGATACTACCACTATCAACCATTCCTTCATTAATTAGTATTTCTCCAACCGGTAATTGTTTTTGTAGGGCTAGTTGCAATGAATTGGCATCAATATCTCCCCTATCCAATAATATGTCCCCAAGTTTTTTTTCATCAAAGTCGATGTCTAATTCTTTATCCTGCCCGATTTTCTGGATGTTAATTTCACAATTGTCGTCAACAAAAATAAAGACATCCTGGATAGCACTCATTTCACTATTGGTCCTTAAAATAATGTCCCAATACGTGTAGCAATGTTCCGGATTGATTTCATTTAGGTTAGGGATTGATTCAGTATGAGCGACGATGACACATTCCCCAAGTTCCCGTAATTCGTTCAGGAGTAAGATAGGATTGGTTCCGGTTGCAAATAATTCTTTATCCGGTTTAAATCGAATTCGATAAACGGTGTAGACACTGGATTTCGTAGTTTTTATATCTTCTTGTAATTTTGTATCGTTTTTTACTGTTTTATTACTGGGAATTAAACTTCGTATTGCAATTGTAATTTCGTTTCTTTTATCAATGATCTCTTCATTTTCATTACCCGGATCATCCAGCATTTTTTTGATATGATCGTGAGCAGCTAGTGTCAAGCTGATTAATTCAGTTGAAACTGGAATTATATTATCCCGCACCAGGTCGTATACATTTTCGATATCATGGGTAAAGGTAACAATTTCATTGAAATCAAACATAGCGCCTGAACCTTTAATGGTATGCAGAGCCCTGAATGCTTTTGATATTAACTCAGTGTTATCAGGGGACGCTTCAAGTTCCAGCATACATTCTTCAATTTCAGCCAGTTTTTCATAAGCTTCTTCTCTAAATACCTTTTGATTGTCTTCTAAATTCATGATTTATCCTAAGACTTTTTTAGTTACTGCGATTAATTGTTCTGGTTTAAATGGTTTTACAATCCATCCTGTTGCACCGGCATTCTTACCTTCCATCTTTTTTTCTGCCTGAGATTCTGTTGTTAGCAATATTATTGGCACAAATTTATGTTCCGGTATTTGTCGAATTGCTTTTATTAGTTCAATCCCATTCATATTTGGCATATTTAAATCGGTAATGACCATATCAATTTTTTTACCTTCCAGTTTTTGGAGGGCATCAGCGCCATCAATTGATTCGATTACCTCATAACCAGAATTTTTCAATGTAAATGTTACCATTTGGCGCACGCTAGTCGAATCATCCGCAGTTAAGATTATTTTGCTCATTACAATACCCCCTTCAAATTCAAATTTAATAAGTGGCTACTTTTAAAACAGCATTTGCAATAGATTTCAGAGGAAGAACCTGCCTGACACCACCCAGATTAATTGCTTCTTTTGGCATTCCAAAAACAACGCAACTTGCTTCATCCTGTGCTATAGTATGGGCTCCGGCTTCTTTCATTTCCAGCATCCCTTTAGCACCATCATCTCCCATTCCTGTCATTATCACACCACACGCATTTTTACCAGCGTACCTGGAAGCTGATCGAAACAGAACATCGACTGATGGTCGGTGTCTTGAAACCAATGGGCCATCCTTTACCTCTACATAATATCTGGCGCCACTTCTTTTTAACAAGACATGTTTATTTCCAGGCGCAATTAAGGCAAAACCTCTTAAAACTGAATCATTATCTTTAGCTTCCCTAACAGTCATATGGCAAATCGAATTTAATCGATCGGCAAAGGCTCTGGTAAAGCTTTCAGGCATGTGCTGTACAATCACAATACCCGGGGTATTGGCTGGTAATGCTTCCAGAAAGGTTTTTAATGCTTCAGTTCCACCAGTGGAGGCACCAACGACAATTACCTTTTCGGTGGATTGAATCATCGCTTTGGATGTTGCTTTGGGAAGCATCGCATCAGCTGTCAGTTTTTTTGTTATTTTTTGAGGCTGACTTCGAGTCACGCGCTTAACATTAACCTGAGCTGCCGCCTTGATGATATCACATATGGTTATTTTTGATTCTTTAAAAAATTCCTTTGTTCCTACTTTGGGTTTGTGAATGATTTCCACGGCGCCATATTCAATAGCTTTTAATGCAGTTTCAGAACCCCTGTCCGATAAACTGGAACATATAACAACAGGAATGGGATGTTGTGACATTATTTTCTGTAAAAATGTAATACCATCCATTCTAGGCATTTCTACATCTAAAGTTATTACATCAGGTAACTCTTTTTTTATCTTTTCAACAGCATAGTAAGGATCAGCAGCTGTACCAATTACCTCAATATCCTTGTCTGAGTTAAGCAAAGATTCCATGGCTTGTCTGACAATAGCTGAATCATCAACGATTAATACACGGATTTTTTTCATAGCCTTTTTAAGTATGTATTTTTTGATAAACTGTGGGAAAAACAGGTTTTAAAGGAACATCAAATCCTTGAATGGACTCTGAATGTCCTTGAAAAAAATATCCACCTGGTTTGATAGTTTTGCAAAGTTTTCTAATGATGCTTTCCTGTGTGGGTTTATCAAAATAAATAATAACATTTCTACAAAATACGATATCTACTAATTTATTCAATGGATAATTATTATCCATAAAATTCAAAATTTTGAATTGTATTTGCTTTCTAATTTCAGGGACAATTTTAACTAAATTTTTATTTTTTTCTTTACTTCGTAATAGAAACTTTTTTTTCAACGGATAAGCCACGGGAGCAACCTTGTCTTCACTATATACTGCGTTGCTGCCAGTCGCTAACACCTCCTGAGAAATATCCGTTGCTAATATGGAATAATTCAACTGTAATTGTGGATTTTCATCAGCATAATTTTGAATAACCATTGCTATGGTATAAGGCTCCTCTCCTGTTGAACAACCAGCGCTCCAAACCTGCAGCTGATTATGTATCCCTTTCCATGATTTCGTGATTTCAGGTAAAACGGTATTGGTAAGGTGGTGAAAATGCTCCGGTTCCCGAAAAAAATCAGTTTTGTTAGTTGTAACTTTATCAATGAAGAATTTTAGTTCAACTGCTTTGCCTTCAGGGCTAAATAAATAGTCGCAATAGTGTTCAAATGAATTGAGATTCAAGGCTTTTAATCGTTTTTGAAGCCTGGATTCCAGTAATATTTTTTTTACTGGTGGCATTTTAATGCCAAAATCATTGTGAATAAAATCACTCAAACGATTGAAATCTTTTTCTTTTAATGTGATAGAGTTATTCATAAATAGTGTTATGATTCAGTAGTTTATTGATCTGTTGTAATGATGACTTGAAATCAGGAAACAGGTTTTGATTGATCCCACCTTTTGGTTTAAGGCGCAATTAACGGATATTGCAAAACCAATTAAACTGATTGAAGCCGGCACTTTCAATGTCCCTTTTTATTTCAATGGGAAAGCTTCCACTCATTGAAATGTCCTTTTTGAGAATTTTTGCTGTTTCAAAGGCAGAATATAAAATTTGAATACCACTTAAATCTATTGATTGAAGCCTTTCAAAATTAATAGCAATTGATTGTGCACTATCAAAGGCTTCTAAAAGGATATTTTTAAGATATTCAGAATCCAAAATGGATACTGAGTCTGTTAGAATTAGAGTCCCCGACGTATTGTCTTTATTCGGCAGAAACTTTATATTTTCAGAGGATTCCATGAATTAAACCTGTGCTCAACAAATAGTGTGAATTAAAAAGGATATGTTATGGTTGAATAACTGCCTCTATATATAAAAAAAATTATGGAAAAAAAAACTAAGTTATATAGCTGTGGAGCCATTGCTATTTTACTATTAATCAGACAAAAACTCCCAAAAGAAATACTAAAATAGTGTCACATTCTCTTCTTCCTGACATTCATCGGTATCAGAAAACAATACCTGGGAATGAATTTGGCGTTGTTTGGACATTGTGTACATCTCTCTTATGGATTCCAACTCGAAATCAAGCGAATCAATTTCTTTGTCGCTATCTGATAGCCTATCAATCGTCCTTTTTAGGTGGCCGGTATGTAAATCAAGACTTTTAGTCACTACTTCGATTTGCTGTTGTGTACTATCCTGAAATTGAATACTCGAGAACGCTTCCATGACCTCACTGGCAATTTTTTTACTACTTTGACTGACCACATCAATCGTTGAATTGGTAAGTTGATCAAGATTTTTATAATTTTGAATTGAATTTTCCAACTGGTCTTTAAAGTTGGATAACATCGAGGTTTCCTGGTTTCGATGCGCTTCATTCACTTTGTTATCAAAAAGACGACTGATGCTTCCTGATATTAGTTCAATAGTTCTTGCAATTTCTTTACTAGAATCCTTTGAAGTTTGAGAAAGAGATGCGACCTCGTCGGCAATCACACTGAATCCTTTTCCAAATTCTCCCGCATGGGAGGCATTAATTTTAGCATTAATGGCCAAAATTTTAGTTTGAATACTGATATTATCAATTTGATCAGTCAGGGATTTCATATTTTTTGTTTGATGAATCAAGGCTTGAGCATTTTTATGATCCTTCTCAATCTCGGTCAGCCGGTTATCAATATAATCTTGAAAGTGTTGTGTCATATTCAACTGGTCAGAAACCGTCGTTTTGGTTTCTTTCGTTAAATTATCATACTCATGAAATCGTTCTTCAATTGTTTGATTCAAAACGCCTACCGCTTCATGGACCGATGTTAATTTATTAATCAATTCCAGTGCAGCCTGATCTGTTTCCGTCACTACGCTTTCCAAATGGCTTTGAACTAACTGGTAAGTTTCCCCAATGTCCTGATGGGTTTTTATTAGTAATTTAACACTCTTCTGTTTCAATTCCAAATCAATCTGCTTTTTCTCAGTTTGTGAAAAGGTAGAAGTATGGGCTTCGTTTGTCTCTGGAATCTTTTCAGTTTCAATTGGGACATCAACAGATTGTTTTTGATGATATGGTAATTCTTTATCGATAGATTTTGCATCCTTTTTCTTCTTTGCTTCATAATAAAGCAAACCGACCATTAATATCATGCCAACAACTAATAAAAGCTGATTACCAATTATGGGAATATACTTGGTAATTCCCGCACCTAACAAAAACCCTACTATTGTAAATAACATAATTTCAAAGGATAAAAGCGTTTTCATATTTTCCATTTAACCTGCAATTATTATATTTCACAACCTTATCTATAGATTGATAGAAGATCAAAAAAATAATTCATATTATTAATAAAGTTAATGTATTGCAAATAAAATCAAGACCGCTAGTTCTTCCAATTATCCGAGCAGTGACCATATCTATTCATCTATGTTAATTGAAATTTGGAATTGGATTCTATTTGAATTGTTCATCTCAATTGAACTACCAAACTGTCAAATTGCTCTAAATCACATTATTTCTCGCATAAGAGACTGCAAATTAGCTCGCTCATTACTGCTTTCCAAATAATACAAATCTTTATTCATTTTCCAATTTACGAGCACTTCTTTTCGATTATTTTTGCTACTTACATTCGCATAAGCAGCTCGCTTATAATGGATTATTTTAATCTGTGATAAAAAATATCCATGCTTCATAAGTCTTTTTATAATTGCTTCAAAGGCCGCACTGCTGGGAGAAACAATATAAAAATACAGCTTATGCTTTTCTGATTCAGTCACTTCGAGATATTCAATCTTCTTTAACATATGCTCCATGAGATCGGTTCTATTTTCGCCATAAACTTTATCAAAAGGACTTATATGAGCAAAATAGGTAAAATCACTGAGCTTTTTTATTATAAAGGCTGTGCAACTTGAAACGCCATGTGTATATAAAAATCGATCATCATCATTTCTTCGAAATTCATCCATATCCACTTCTATCCCAGAATCTATGCTAAGTTTTCCTTTATGATAAGATTCCCTTTCCTGTGATAGGGCCTTTTCCAGTATTTCGGTTAATTTCTCCGGATGCTGCTTAAAATAATTGGTAAACAGTTCTTCTTCATCTATTTTCGAAATAATCAACCATTCACTGCCTAAAAAATTAAACACTTCAAAAGTGCTAAGTACTTTATGGCCTCTATAGTCAGTTACTTCTTTATGACCCTTTCGAACATTAAATTTTGCTGCAATATTCTCCTCTGCCAATTGTTCCTTCAAAATTGTGGACTCAGTAATAAATCGTGAGTCTGTGAGCATGTATTTGCTCCTGTTCACTAGAAAAATTTCATATGTTTTACCAATTTCTTGAGCCAGAC
>Ga0233431_1003367_pt1 | contig 19411 bp, 10 predicted proteins | sample SI_118_April2016_FD_179867 | JGI IMG/M metagenome (GOLD analysis project Ga0233431, IMG submission 179867) | Seawater microbial communities from Saanich Inlet, British Columbia, Canada - SI_118_April2016_200_MG | ecosystem: Environmental > Aquatic > Marine > Inlet | place: Canada: British... | reverse complement strand
AAAATCAATGACCCACAGGGGGTTTTACGTGTTTCTGCCCTATTCAACTATAAATTGCGTGGCAAGATGACCATATGGGAGGTCACCGGTGTATTGATGGGTCGAATGGATACATATATGAAAACGGATATCGGTCAATATCCCTATCCATTTACTTTAAACGCAGATGAATTTCAGCAGACATTAGATAGTAAAAAGTTTAAAGTTCCTAAAGACTTTAATCAGGAGCAACGTTTAAAAGAGGAAATGCTTGAAACAGGTTGGGTAGATGAAGGAGATGGTGATTATTCGATGCGTGAAGATCACAGTATGAATTTCGTACTTGAAGTACTACCTAATCAAAGCCCTGACAGTATGATTACTTACATGGGAGCAACGAAACTTAAACGTTGGAAAACCAAGCAAATTATTCCTCAAATCAGCACTTCGATTTCTTCCGGTATCGATTGGTTTAATGTAGATATTTCAATGACCATTGATGGGAAATTATATGATCTCAAGCAAATCGTTGAAATGTGGAAGAAAAATGAAAAAGCGATTGAATTGAAAAGTGAGGATGGCAAAAAAAGTGCCGGTGTCGCTGTTATTGACGAAAACTGGATCAATAAATATGCACCCATTTTAAACCGCCTTATTGGTACCTCCAAAGGTAATAAAAAACCTTTAACGTCGGAAGAAATAGAAAAAGCAATTGCCGAAGAAGAGCAGAAAAAGGCGACACTACAAGTAGATAAATTTCAAATTGGATTACTGAGCGAGTTGGAAGCAGTTGCTGGTATTCGGGAAAGTGATGACGAATGGAAAAAGATTTTGAATAAAATTAGTTCTTTCAAAAAATTACGTAGTCAAAGAATACCCAAGGAAATCAATGGAAAATTAAGAAGTTATCAAAAAGAAGGCGTGAATTGGTTAAGTTTTTTAAATGAATTTGGATTTGGAGGTATACTCGCCGATGATATGGGTTTAGGAAAAACTTTACAAACTTTGACCTTTTTAGCGATTCTTAAAAAGAAAAGAAGCAAATTACCAAATTTAGTTATTGCACCCACTTCTGTAGTAACGAATTGGATGGCAGAGGTTCGTAAATTCGTACCCCATTTCAAGGCTGTTCTACTGCACGGACAGAAACGAAAAGAACATTACGAGGAGGCAAAAAAGGCAGATTTAATTATCACAACCTATGGTCTATTACAACGGGATCTGGACTGGTTAAGTTCACTTGAGTTACACGTCGTTATTTTGGACGAAGCTCAAAACATTAAAAATGCCCGATCCAAAACAGCTCAAGCTGTCATGCAACTGAACGGGAAACGGCGGTTAACACTAACCGGGACCCCCATCGAGAATTCAGTGATGGAGTTATGGTCTCAATTCAACTTTTTAATGCCAGGATTTTTTGGCAGCTTAAAGGAATTCGAAAGGGACTATGTCAAACCGCAATCCAGATCTAAATTTAAGAAAAAGCAACCTAATCATAATCTTTTAAGGAGACAAACCAGACCTTTTATCCTTAGGCGATTAAAGCAAGATGTAGCTAAAGAATTACCACCTAAAACTGAACAAACACTAATGTGTGAGATGAACGAACAACAGAAGCGATTGTATAATTCAATTCTTGAAATTGTTCGGCAACAGGTTAAAGAAAAAATTTCAGCAGGTGGTGTTAAGGGAGCCCGTATTGCCATCTTTGATGCGTTATTAAAACTACGGCAAATTTGCTGCGACCCACGTCTCAGTTCCCTGGCTGGTAATGATCCACCACCAAGTGCAAAATTTTCACTATTCATCGAAACCTTAACCGATATCATTAAGGAAGGACATAGAGTCCTGGTATTTAGTCAGTTTGTGAAGATGTTAAATTTGATGCATGCAGAATTGAATCAACATCAAATACCCTTTTTACAGTTAGATGGGAGTACTAAAAACAGAGAAAGTTTAGTCAATAAATTTCAACAAAATGACGAATATCCTGTTTTTTTAATCAGTTTAAAAGCAGGAGGCACCGGAATAAATCTGACCGCTGCTGATTATGTTATTCATTATGATCCATGGTGGAACCCTGCTGTCGAGGCTCAAGCAACCGATCGCGCTCATAGAATTGGCCAGAAGAATCATCTATTTGTTTATAAATTAATCACGCGCAATAGTATTGAAGAAAAAATAATTGAATTACAGAACAAAAAAAGAGCCTTGGCAGATAGTGTCGTCGGTGCATCTGATCCATTAGAACAGATGCTGAATATTGAAGATTTAAATGATTTATTTGCACTGTAATACCTTAATATTGACAATTTTTCCGATCCTATTTAGTTTCTCTCAGCTCCACCATTAAATAATGTAATCTGTTTTTACTGACTAAAATAAAAAAAATATGGATAGACAACCAATAACACAGGAAGGATTTAACGACCTTCAAACCGAACTGAAAGATTTAATAAAAAACCAACGACCTAAGATTATAGAAGATATCGCAGAAGCCCGTGCACATGGTGACCTAAAAGAAAACGCAGAGTACCATGCTGCTAAAGAAAAACAGGGTTGGATTGAAACCAGAGTTCAACATATCAACTACCTGATCGCAAATTCTGAAATAATCGATGTTACAACGATGAAATCAGATAAAATACGATTTGGTGCTACTGTTACCTACGAAAATAGTGAGACAGAAGAGGAAACCACCTGGAAAATAGTTGGTGAAGAAGAAGCTGATTTTAAGCAACAAAAAATATCAATCAAATCACCTATTGCCAAAGCACTACTTGGAAAAGAAGAGGGGGATGATGTCTTGATTCATGTACCAAAAGGAAAAATAGAAGTTGAGATTACTGATATTAAATACATTTAGTTGTATTTGATAGCCAATCATCATAAACTGCCCCAAGCATTATTCGGATATATCTAAAGTTTGATAAATCCCCCTGGTCAAATAATTGAGTGAGTTCTTTCAAGGCCTGGGGGATATATTCAGCAAAATGGGTTTTACCTTTCCGACTTAAATAGCCATAACTCCCCAGTGATCTTAAGCGTCGTAGCAAAATAAATTGATAGAGCTGATTTACAAAATCAGGAAAATCTATTTTCAATTGCTTTTCTTGAAAGTAAAATTTGATTATTATGTCTCTTTCCCGTTGAGACAGACCGGATCTGGAGCTATATAATAAAGAGCCCAGGTCATAGTATAATGATCCCATCATCGCCGATTGATAATCAATAAACACCGGTTGATTGTTAACCCACATGAAATTTCTTGATTGAAAATCCCGGTAAACGAAATGGTGGTGATCTACAATCATCAAACAATCCATTAGTCGGTTAAAATCAGATAGTACATTACTGGATATTAATGAATGATATTGAAATTGTTCTAAAAATTCCGTTTTGAAATATTGTAAATCTGCTTTGTATATATCAAGGCCCATTTGACGGCTTTGAAGGAATGATTTTAGGCAGCCGTTATTAATACCCTGCATTTCAATCAGAAGCAGAATGACTTTTTGGTAGGCATCTAGGATAAAAGATTGATCATTTGCTTTCTCTCCATATAAAACTTCTGCCAGGGTATGGTGACCAAGATCTTCAATGATATAGCCGGAAAAATCATCAGCGGCTAAGTAAACTTCGGGAACAGGGATCCCTTTTTCTTTTAAAATTTCGCTAAGGTAGAGAAAATCTTTATTTTCATTGATATCAGGTGACTGGATGTAAATCGCTGAGATAGATTCGAATTCTGCTCTATAAATACATCTATCCGATCCATCTCCTTTTAATCGAGAGATTGAATAAACATCTGAGTTGAAATACCGTTTTAGTAAGTTGTTGTCAGGAGCCATGAATAGATTTTATGGGTTCCAGTGAACAGCCTGAAAAAGTTGCATCGGATTAATTGCCGTTTTATTAAATCGTGTTTCAAAATAAAAAAGAGAGCGATCTTCGGTACCAAAAGTTCCTACGATCCCCAATGATACCTGTGAATCTATAATATCATTCATCTGAACAAAAGTTTCGCTTAGGTTTCCATAAACAGAAAAACAACCTTTACCATGATCCAGGATAATTAGTTTCTGATATCCTCTGAAAGGACCTACAAAAACAACTTTCCCCTCAAGAATACTCAGCGCTTCTTCTTCAGGTGACGTTTCAATTAATAATCCTCTCTTAAACAGTGACTTTCCAATGGTAGTTTTTGATTTGAAGTTTTGGATGAGTTTCCCTTTTACAGGAACCGGTAAATCATGTTTATGTTTCCGAAACCCTTGAAATGAAATTGCTTTTTTTTCGTTATGCTTCTTATTTTCTAAGTCAAAAATTACATTGTTCAGTTTTTCTATCTCTATTTGAACTTCCCTGAGATATCTGGTTCGTATCACTTGATCTTTTTGAATATGATCAAGGTAAGTTAATTGCTGTGTTTTTTCAAATTTTAATAGCTCCTTCTGTTCTTTCTCCTGCTCAATTAGTACCAGATACTCCGAGTATTGCTGACCTAATTTCTTTTGCTGTTTTTTATATCGGTTTTGATTCGCCTCGTATTTGTTTAACAAACGAACGTCAATAGAGGCACTGGTTTCAATCAGATGTTTGTTTCGATAAAAATGCTGGAATGTTTTTAGGCCCAAAAATGGTGTTAAATCACGAATTTTCTTAATATAAAATATGGCGTAAAGTTTTTTTTGGATAAATACTTTATCTTGCTGGATGATTTGAACTAAATAACTAATTTTACCTTTGGTTTCTTTAATTTCGTTAAGAATTTTATCTTTATTGTAGCCTAATTTTTTTATTTTAGACTGAGTTTTGTTGATGTTTTCACCAATAACTTTCAAAAGTTCAAGAACCCTATATTCACTTGTTTTAATTTTTTCAATGACCTGGATGGTGTCTTTTTTTTCATTGATCAATCTTTGAATTTCAGAATTTCTGGATGTGATTTTTGAATCAATAGAATCCTGTTGTGCAAATAAATTGAAACCGAATAGGAGCGGAAAGATTGAAACACAGCAAAAAGTGAGGTATCTCATTATTTTCATGACTAGTTGTCAGAAACATTCAATTTTTAGAAGCTGACTTTTCGAATAATATTGTTTGTTGCCAAGATGGAGGAGAAAATGCCAAGTACTATCAAAAATACCCACAAAATCAACAATTGCTCAATCTGAAAAAAAGTTGTTAAATGAATAATTTGGTAGGTAGCCTCATTATAGGTAATTCCTGCGATAACAAATTGATAAAGAAAATAAATTACCCCCAATGCGGCGAAATAACTAAAAACGGAAATAAATATTCCTTCCAATATATAAGGCAATCTAATAAACCACTTACTGGCTCCAAGTAAACGATAGATACCAATTTCTTTTTCTTTAATTTGTGTAGCAATTTGAACGGTGTTTTTGATAATGAAAGTCACACTAACGATCAATAAACCCACCAAAAAAATGCCAATAAAGTTTGAGATCGCAAAAAAAGTCTCAATTTGATCTTTAGTTTCTCTACCAAAAATGATTTCTTTCACTCCTGGAATGGCATTTATCTTATTTAACTCTTTATTATTTAAGGGTTCCGGACGATCAATAGAAAATTCAATGATTCCCGGGATATCTGTTAATTCGACTTTTTCCAGTAGTTTTCTGGCTTCACCAAATCCTTCCAAAAGATCCTGTGCTGCTTGTTTTGATGATATTAGATTTATGCCGTAAACACCCCATACACTTTCAATCACCCTAATGGCATCCTGCTGGTTAACTTTTGATACTTCAGACTTTAAAAAAACAGAATAGTGACTTTTTTGGAAATACAGCTGGGATATATGAATAATATTTTGATAAATTAATAAAAAGATACCAATTAAAATTAATGAAACGCTGGTTGTTATTATTCCTGAGAAAGTAACCGAAAAATTTTCTTTTATATTTTCAATTGCCTGACTAATTGCATTAATGATCATGAAAATTACCTCACCTCAATCAAACCGGAGTTTTTTAACAATACTGTCTTCTTTTTATGAGATTTAATTAGGTGGATATCATGAGTTGCAATAATAACAGTAATGCCTTCTGCATTTAGTCTTTCAAAAATATTAAAAATCTTAAGTGCCATTTTCTGATCCAGATTCGCTGTTGGCTCATCAGCCAGAATTACATCCGGTAAATGAATAGCGGCCCTGGCGATAGCGACCAACTGTTGTTCTCCACCAGATAAAGTTTCTACATTTTGATCCAATAGATGTTCGATATTAAGTTTTAATGCCAGTTCATTTAATTTATAATCAATATCATTTTTTGATGAATTAGCAATCTTTAAAGGGATGCTGATGTTTTCTCTGGAAGATTTGTTTGTCAGTAGTTTATAATCCTGGAACACCATACCAATAGATCTGCGGTGATGGCGTATTTTTCTCTTCGGGAGTTTATGTACGTCATAGTTTCTATAAATAACTCTACCTTCATTCGGCGTTTCAGTCCCAAGTAATAAATTGAACATGGTCGATTTTCCAGCACCGCTGATACCGGTTAGAAATACAAACTCACCTGAATTAATAGTCAAATTGATATCGGTAAATATTGGTTTTTTACCTAAAAAATTTTTTTCGATATCGATATATTGAATTAAATTTTCTTCAGACACAATTGTGTTTACAGTTTTAAATTTAGTTTAAGTGTTAAAGTGAAGGATTTACCCATCACAAATAGTGCTTTTATAAATATCTTTATTCATCTAATTTTAAAATAGCTAAAAATGCTTCCTGCGGAACCTCCACAGAACCCAATTGCTTCATTCTCTTTTTACCCTTTTTTTGTTTTTCCAACAGTTTTCTTTTACGACTGATATCACCACCATAACACTTAGCCGTAACATTTTTTCTAAGGGCACCGATTGATTCTCTGGCAATAATTTTACTACCAATTGCAGCCTGAATGGCGATCTCAAACATTTGCCTGGGAATTAATTTTCGCAATTTTTTTACCAATTCCCTACCTTTATAGACAGCCTTTTCTTTAAAAATAATCACTGATAAGGCATCAACAACTTCACCATTCAATAATATATCCACTTTTACCAGATCAGCCTGGCGATAATCTTTTAATTCATAATCAAAAGAAGCATAACCCTGGGTGAGTGATTTGAGTTGGTCATAAAAGTTATAAACGATTTCACTCAATGGAAACTCGTATTTTAGTGATACTTTATACTCTCCCAGGTAATCCATTCCTTTTTGAATTCCCCGTCGTTCTAAAGCTAATTTCATAATGGAACCAACGTACTGGCTGGGTATGATTATTTGACTGTCAATATAAGGTTCATCGACATGATCGATTTCCACCAAAGGTGGTAACTGACTTGGGTTTTCAATTTCCAGCATTTCACCCTTCACCATGTGAACCTGGTAAATAACTGTCGGTGAGGTGATCAATAAATTAAGTCCAAATTCTCGTTCCAGACGCTCCTGTACAATCTCCATATGAAGCAATCCTAAAAAGCCACAACGAAAGCCAAAACCCAATGCTACTGAGGATTCGGGTTCATAAGCAATTGCAGAATCATTTAAAACCAATTTGCTTAAGGCATCTTTCAGATCCAGATAATCATTTGATTCTACCGGATAAATACCGCTAAAAACCATGGGTTTAATCTCGGAGTATCCCTGCAACATTTCTGCAGCTGGATTTTTAACTGATGTTATCGTATCACCAATTTTAATATCACTAATACTTTTAATGGAAGCTGCTAAATATCCAACTTCGCCAGCTTTAAGGGTTTCATAATCTTCCTTAAAAGGATTGAATTTGCCCAATTGTGTTAATTGGTATTCTTTATCAGTGACCATAAATTTGATTAATTCCCGATGACTTAATATGCCGGTTTTAATTCTAAATAAAACCACAATTCCAAGATAGGGGTCAAACCAGGAGTCAAAAATCAAGGCTTTTAAGGGATCTTCACTACTTCCCTCTGGTGGGGGAATTAATTCAACGATTTGTTCCAACATTTCTTCAATACCAATTCCCTGCTTGGCACTGGCTCTAACTGCATTTGATGCATCCAGACCGATAATTTCTTCAATTTCGCGTGCTACCTTATCAGGATCTGCAGCTGGAAGGTCAATTTTATTCAAGACCGGTATAATCTCCAAATCATTGTCCAAAGCTAAATAAACATTGGCTAATGTTTGTGCTTCAACACCCTGGGCTGCATCTACGATCAGTAAAGCCCCTTCACAAGCTGCAATCGACCTGGATACTTCATACGTGAAATCAACATGACCAGGAGTATCAATGAGATTTAACAAATAGGTTTCTCCATTTTTTGCCGTGTAATTAATCGACACAGTCTGTGCTTTGATCGTAATACCGCGTTCTCTTTCAATATCCATACTGTCAAGATATTGCTCCTGAGATTCTCTCTCACTTAAAGCACCTGTGAATCCAAGAATCCTATCTGCTATCGTCGACTTTCCATGATCGATATGAGCGATAATACAGAAATTTCGAATATGTGATTGTGGAATCGGTTTTCTTTTCACTTAAATTTAAATATACAATAGGTTAATTAATTATTGCCCGGTTCGCATCGCAAGTTTCCCGGTTCTGATGGACTCTAAAACTTTAAATTGTTTTAAATCATTAAAAACCATTTCAATTTTCTCTTCCGTTCCGGAAAATTCCACGATTAGAACCTCATTCCTCGAATCAAGCATCCTTGCCCCATACAGATCCACCAGTTCATTGATTTTAGGAATATGCTCCCCACTATACTTTAGCTTTACAATGGCGAATTCACGCATTACAGCTTGTGATTTATCCAGATTTTCTGTTTTCAGTACGTGAATTAATTTTTGAGACTGTTTTCGAATCTGTTCTAAAATTGCTTCATCACCCGTTACGACAATCGTAAACCGACTAATACCGGGAATATGAGTATGCCCAACCGTTAAACTCTCTATGTTGTATCCTCTCCGTGAGAATAAAGTTGAAATCCGGCTTAAAACGCCTGGTTTATCCTCAACTTCTAGGGTTATGGTTTGATGCTGATCCATAATTATTTTATTTGAAAAATTCTAAGGAAAATACAGTAGCAGATAATAATATCTGCTGCATATACAATAGGTTATGAAGCAACAGAATTCAAAGAAAGAAGTGCGGATTTAGAAATATTTTCCAGATCAAAATCTATAATTGTAGGTACTCGACTCTGTACTGCCTTCCTTATCGTTGATCCGATTTTTTCTGTACTTTTTACATCAAAGCCCTTACCACCCATTGCTTCTGCAAATTTAGTAAAACTAACGTGTTCAGAAAAATTATGAGTTGTATAATGGCCGTTATAGAATGATGTTTGAAGCTCGCGGATCATGCCTAGTCGATAATCATTTAAGATAATAACAGTTAGCGGAATCTGGTTTTCTACCGCAACAATAAATTCCTGCATGTTCATCATAAAACTTCCATCTCCGGAAAGGCTGACAACAGGGGTATCCGGATCTGCAAACCAGGCGCCAATAGCCGCCGGAAGACCAAATCCCATCGTACCCAGACCACCTGAGGTAATTAGAGGCAGGTGTTTTGGATTGGTACAATAGTGATTTGCCCACATTTGATGCCGCCCAACATCTGTACTGACATGAATATTCTGATCAATATTCGACAATTCGTTAAATATGGTTTGCATCACTGGTGCAGCGTCTCTGATGGAAAGTAGAGTCCGCTTGTTATTATTTATTTTCCACGGTGTTTCTAGGCCAAGATTTTTTTCTTCCAGCCTTTGAATAACATCAGCTAACACCTCTTTAATATCACCGACAATTGGAATATCTATGGGGATTGTCTTTCCGATTTCGGCCGGATCAATATCCAAATGGATTATTTTTGCGTTTTTTGCGAAAAGATGTGTTTTCATGATGGAACGGTCTCCCAACCGTGTTCCGATAGCAAAAACAACATCTGCCTCTTTGTTCACCACACGATTGGCAATGGTATTCCCGTGGGTACCGATCATTCCGATATAAAGTGGGTCATCTTCCGCAATAATGCCGGTTCCCATCAATGTTCTGACAACTGGTATTTGAGCCAGTCGAATAAATTTTAAAAATTCGTTGATAGCATTTGACAAATAAATACCGCCACCAAATAAAACGACCGGTTGTTTAGCTTTTTTTAAGGTTTTAATAGCTCGTTTTATTTGCCCGACATTACCCTTAATTGTGGGATTGTAACCAGGTAAGTTAATTTCCGACTGAAAATTGTGTGCAAATTTTTTATTAAGGACATCTTTTGGGAAATCCAGCAACACAGGTCCTTTTCTACCGGAATTAGCGATGTGAAAGGCAGATTTGATAGCAGGTACCAAATCTTCTGCATGTAAAACCAATTCATTGTGTTTTGTGACAGGCATCGTAATGTTGATACAATCAACTTCCTGAAAAGCATCAGTACCAATCATATTAGAAGGAATCTGCCCAGTTAATGCCACAATAGGCACTGAATCAAGCATGGCATTCGCCAAACCGGTAACCAGATTAGTTGCTCCAGGCCCTGATGTCGCTAAACAGACACCAGGTTTTTTTTTAACCCGGGCATAGCCATCTGCCATGTGAATAGCGCCTTGCTCATGGCGGGATAATATATGATTTATACCAGATTTTCTAAGTTCCTCATATATTGGTAAATTAGCGCCACCAGGATAACCAAAGATTGTGTCGACTTTCTTAGTTTTCAAGAGCTTCACCAGCGCTTTAGCGCCGGTGATTTCCTGGATTTTCTGTACTTTATCTGACATAACGACATGATTTAAATCGGTTCAGATCAAGAAATTTCAGAAGTAGCCAATGGTTCATGGGTTTCTTCAGTGGAAGGAATTTCTTCAGTTACTTCTGGCTGATCGACGTATGAGTATGTTTTCTCATATTGAAAACCTGTACCGGCTGGAATTAATCGGCCGATAATTACATTTTCCTTCAACCCTTTAAAAGTATCTAGTTTTCCCTGAATTGAAGCCTCTGTTAAGATCTTGGTCGTTTCCTGAAATGAAGCTGCAGAAATAAATGAGTCGGTACTTAAGGCAGCTTTGGTGATTCCAAGCAATAATGGTTCACCAATAGCTAAACGTTTCTCTTCATCTATCAGCACTGAATTGACTTTTTCCAGATTTGATTTAGAAACAGCTTCTCCAATTAAGAAAGAGGAATCACCCGGTTCAATAATTCTAATTTTACGCATCATTTGACGGGCAATAACTTCAATATGTTTATCGTTAATTTTTACACCCTGAAGTCTGTATACTTCCTGAACCTCATCAACCAGGAATTTATGGAGCGCCTTAACTCCTTTCACTCTAAGAATATCATGTGGGTTCGGAGAACCATCTGTTAGAGGATCACCGGTTTTAACAAAATCACCTTCGACAACAATAACGTGCTTTCCTTTGGGTACCAAATATTCTTTGGTGTCACCATAATCAGGTCGGATGATAATTCTTCGTTTTCTTCTTAAATCCTCACCAAACTCAACATAACCGTCGATATCAGATATTTGACAGGGATCTTTAGGTGACCGTGCCTCAAAAAGTTCAGCAACCCGTGGTAAACCACCAGTAATATCTTTATTTTTGGTAGTTTCACGCGGTATTCTGGCTAAAATATCACCGGGAAAAACTTCATCATTTTCACCAACCATTAATTCTGCTTTATTTGGAAGATAAAATCCTGAATGAATTCTACCATCTTCCCGTTTGATATCTTTACCGGTTTTGCTATTTTTGAAAACAATCCGTGGTTTAAGGTCATGGTCAGGGGATTCTACAATCACACGCCTTTCATAACCAGTATCTTCAGCTTTTTGAATCTTTAAACTTTTTCCACTAATAATATCATCAAATTTTACTTTACCGTCGACATCACAAATGATTGGAATGGAGAACGGGTCCCAACTGGCAATCTTATCACCTTTCTTGATTTTAGCTTTGTTGCTGAAATTTAAAAGAGCTCCAACTGGCAGTAAATGTTTGTCCAATTCCCGGTCACTTGAGTCAATAATGGACAGTTCAGATTTTCTGGACTGTAATATGTACTGACCACTTCTGTTTTTTACAACTTTCGCATCTTTGAAGCTTAACACTCCATCTTGTTTTGCTTCCCAAAAGGTTGCTTCAACTTTTCTACTGGCAGTACCACCAATATGGAAAGTACGCATGGTTAACTGAGTTCCCGGTTCACCAATCGATTGGGCTGATATAACACCAACAGCTTCACCAACACTAACGTTGGTTCCACGAGCCAAATCCCGACCATAACAAGTTGCGCAAATTCCATTTGCATTTTCACAACTCAATACTGATCGGATTCTAACTTTTTCTACGCTGGAACGTTCGATTATTTCCAGATGTCTTTCCTGAACCATTTCGCCAGCTTTAACAATCACTTCTTTCGTATAGAGATCAATAACATCTTCCAGAGTATACCTTCCCAGAATTCGATCACTTAGATTTTGAATAATTTCACCGTTTTCCAGTAAGGCTTCAATTTCAATACCTTCTGTGGTTCCACAATCCAAAGAGGTAATCACACAATCCTGGGCAACATCAACCAAACGTCGTGTTAAATAACCGGAGTTAGCAGTTTTTAGTGCGGTATCTGCCAGACCTTTTCGAGCACCGTGAGTTGAAATAAAGTACTGGGATACATTCAATCCTTCACGGAAATTTGATGTAATCGGTGTTTCAATAATTTCACCGGTTGGTTTGGCCATCAACCCACGCATTCCTCCAAGCTGCCGACTTTGATGTTCAGAACCCCGTGCACCGGAATCTGCCATCACAAAAATTGGATTCGGGATCATAAGTCCATCACCACCAGGCCGTTCTTCAGCCATCGCTGCCCGCATTGCTTCACCTACTTCATTGGTAATTTTGGACCAGATATCAATAACTTTGTTATAGCGTTCTCCGTCTGTGATGATACCACCATCATGCTGTTCCTGGATTTCTTTAACTTCTTGAAATCCTTTCTCCAAATGCTTTTCCTTGGCATCAGGAATGATCATGTCAGACATACAAATAGAGAAACCAGCTTTCGCAGCGTGGTAAAAGCCATATTCTTTTAATCCGTCCAACATTTTTACTGTATTAACGTTTCCTGCAATACGGTAAGATTGATCAATTAATGCTTCAAGATCTTTCTTTTTGATTAAGCGATTAATACTCTGAAACGGAATTTCATTTGGCATAACTTCATAAAGAATGACCCGGCCAGAAGTTGTTTCCACCATTTCACCATTTAAACGAACTTTAATTTTTGCCTGTAAATGGATAAAACCATTCTCATAAGCCTGCACAACACTATTAGGATTCGGAAATACTTTACCTTCACCAATAACACCTTTACCAGCACGTGTCATCCAGTAAACACCAAGCACCATATCCTGAGTTGGCGTCATTGATGGACGACCTGTAGCAGGAGATAGTATGTTGTTGGTAGACATCATCAAAACTTTCAATTCCAGTTGTGATTCAATCGTTAATGGTAAATGAACCGCCATCTGATCGCCGTCAAAGTCCGCATTAAATGCGGTACATACCAAGGGATGTAAGGTTACAGCTTTACCTTCAATCAGGACTGGCATAAATGCCTGAATACCAAGTCTGTGAAGGGTTGGTGCTCTGTTTAACATAATTGGATGATCAACAATCACAGAATCAAGCGCTGCCCAAATTGCAGGGTCGTTATTTTCAACCATATTTTTAGCAACTTTGATTGTGGCAGCTTCGCCCTTTTCAATTAAATAGTTGAAAATAAACGGTTTAAACAGTTCCAGAGCCATCAATTTTGGAATCCCGCATTGATTAAGTTTTAATTCCGGTCCAACCACAATTACAGTACGCCCGGAATAATCAACCCTTTTTCCCAGCAGGTTTTGTCTAAACCGGCCACCTTTACCTTTTAAAGAATCACTTAATGATTTTAAAGGTCTTTTATTGGTACCTAAAATTGGTCTTCCCCGTCGGCCATTATCAAACATGGCATCGACAGCTTCCTGAAGCATTCGTTTTTCATTTTTGACAATAATTTCAGGCGCATTTAAATCTATCAGTCGTTTTAAACGATTATTTCGGTGAATAACACGTCGGTATAAATCATTCAGGTCACTGGTTGCAAAACGCCCACCTTCCAAAGGAACCAGGGGTCTTAATTCCGGTGATATGACAGGGATCACATCCAGGACCATATTAGCCGGATTAATCGTAGAAGATTTAAAGGCTTCGACAACTTTAAGACGCTTAATAATTTTCTTTCTTTTTGCTTCAGATGTTGCTTCTCTTAGCTCTTCCCGCAATGAATCACTTAATTCATGAACGTTTAAATCTTCAAGCAGTTCCTGAACGGCTTCCGCTCCCATACCCGCTTTAAATTCAGGATACTCTTCAAGTAATTGACGATATTGCTCTTCTCCAACAACATCTGTTACCATTAACTCACTGCCACCCGGATCCAACACGATATAAGCATCAAAATATAATACTCTTTCTAAATCTCTCAGGGTCATATCCAGGATATTACCAAGTCTGCTAGGTAAACCTTTTAAAAACCAAACATGAGAAACCGGACATGCCAATTTGATATGTCCTAATCTTTCACGACGTACTTTTGATTGAATAACTTCCACACCGCATTTTTCACAAGTGATTCCACGATGTTTCATTCGTTTATATTTTCCACAGATACATTCATAGTCGTTAACCGGACCAAATATTTTTCCGCAAAACAAACCGTCCCGTTCCGGCTTGAAGGTTCTATAGTTGATGGTTTCAGAAGTTTTGATTTCTCCATGAGACCATGATGCAATTGTTTCGGACGAAGCGAGACTAATCTGAACCGCGTAATAATCTTGCGGGTCAATGTTTTCGTTATATAGTAATCTTTTCAAGACTAGCTCCTAATTTCAGGGTAATTTAAATATATGTTAATCAAATTATTAATAAAGAATAAAAAGTATATTTTAGGTTATCGTTGTATCTTGTTCAAAAAATCCCTTATCTTTTATTAATTGAAAATCGAGGCAAAGCGATTTTAATTCGTTAATTAACACTTTAAACGATTCCGGAATGCCTGTTTTGGTATCATGATACCCTTTGACAATTGCTTCATAAATTTTATTTCTACCAGCCACATCATCTGATTTCACTGTCAGTAGCTCACGCAAGGTATAGGCTGCGCCATAGGCTTCCAGAGCCCAAACCTCCATTTCTCCAAACCGTTGGCCACCAAACTGTGCTTTACCACCCAGTGGTTGTTGAGTTACCAGAGAATAAGGACCAATGGAACGGGCATGTAACTTATCGTCTACTAAATGATGCAGTTTCAACATGTATAAATACCCGACAGTTACTTTTTGATCAAAGCGTTCACCTGTTCGACCATCAAAAAGATACATCTGACCGGTTCGATCATAATTCCCGATGTCAAGCATTTTATGAATATTTTCTTCGGTGGCACCATCGAATACCGGTGTTGAAATGAAAAATCCAGCTTTGAATTTCTTAGCAAATTTGATGACACCCTCATCATCAAGGGAATCTAAAAATTCGTTAATATATTCAGTATCATGGATGGTTTTTATCATTTTTTTAATTTCTGGAACTGGAGACTGATCTTTCAACATCTGGTTTACTTTATCTCCCAGTCCTTTGGCTGCAAGTCCCAAATGTGTTTCCAATACCTGCCCGACATTCATCCGTGAAGGAACCCCCAATGGATTTAAAACAATATCCACAGGACTACCGTTCTCCATATATGGCATTTCTTCCACGGGAATAATTCTGGAAATAACACCTTTATTTCCGTGTCGACCAGCCATTTTATCACCAACCGAAAGTCTTCGTTTCATTGCCACAAAAACTTTGATGGCGCGAATAACACCTGGTTGTAAATCATCGGTTCTAAATTCACGTTCTTTTTTACTTTCAAAAATATTATTTAGCATTTCTATTTGAGATGCTGCATTCCTTAACACAACCTGAAGCTTGCTATTATTATCCGGGTTGTCCATGGCAATATCGACCCAGGCTTTAATTGGGATTTTTTCAAATGCTGCACGATCAATTATTGATTTAGCCGGGATGATTAGCTCATGGGTTTCCGGTGACAGAATATCATGTGCAATCGGCTGATTTTCCAGTTGTGGCAGCACGATATTAGCCAGATTGTTCTTAACAATTCTGATTTCATCATGGTAATCCGATTGCAATTTTGCCAATGTTATATCTTCAATCTCCAAAGTCCTGGCATCTTTTTCAACACCACGGCGATTAAATACTTTTACATCGATCACGACGCCTGAGATTCCCTGGGGCACTCTCAAGGAGGTATCCCGTACATCACCGGCTTTTTCACCAAAAATAGCCCTTAATAGTTTCTCTTCAGGGTTCAATTGCATTTCGCCCTTCGGAGTTGTTTTTCCGACTAGAATATCACCCGTTTTAACGTAGCTACCAATCCGAATAATTCCTGAATCATCGAGATTTCTGAGTGTGTGTTCATTAACGTTGGGAATATCACGGGTGATCATTTCCTTACCCAGTTTGGTATCTCTGGCTAAAACTTCCAATTCTTCAATATGAATCGAAGTGAATCGATCTTGATGCAGTGCTTTCTCACTGACTAATATTGAATCTTCATAGTTGTATCCATTCCAGGGCATAAAAGCGATCAGGATGTTTTGGCCTAATGCCAGCTCTCCACTTTCACAACTACCACCATCAGCAATAATCTGTCCGGCTTCAATTCTGTCACCGACAGATACCAAAGGCCTTTGATTCACGCAGGTGTTTTGATTCGATCGCTGATATTTCCTTAAATGGTAAATATCCACATTCGCTTCAATAGCAGCACTATCAGAGGTTAAATCTACTTCAGCCTCTACCACAATTCTTTCTGAATCAACGCGATCAATGAAACCGGAACGCTTGGCAATAATACAGGAACCAGAATCATGGGCAACCTGGTATTCCATTCCCGTTCCAACAAAAGGTGCTTCGGGTTTTACAACCGGGACAGCTTGTCGTTGCATGTTTGAACCCATCAAGGCTCTATTGGCATCATCGTGTTCCAAAAATGGAATTAGTGAAGCAGCCACAGACACTAGCTGTTTTGGAGAGACATCCATATATTCAATGTCTTCTTTGGCAATCATTTTAAATTCACCATTGATTCTGGCCTGAACCAAATCCCTAATGAATTGATTATTTTTATCCAGCAATGCATTGGCCTGTGCTATTTTATAACGTCCTTCATCAATGGCAGACAGGTATGCAATTTCATCTTTTACTTTTGTTTCTTCTACTTTTCTATAAGGTGTTTCTATAAATCCAAATTCGTTAAGTCTGGCGTAAGTTGCTATTGAAGAGATTAGACCGATATTAGGACCCTCTGGTGTTTCAACCGGGCAAATTCGACCATAATGAGAAGTATGCACGTCCCTAACTTCAAAACCGGCTCTTTCACGTGTCAAACCACCTGGTCCCAGTGCACTTAATCTCCGTTTATGGGTGATTTCCGAAAGAGGATTGGTCTGATCCATAAATTGAGAAAGCTGACTGCTACCAAAAAACTCATTAATAACAGCAGACACAGGTTTGGAATTAACAATGTCATGCAACATCATTGTTTCCGTTTCCTGTAAAGACATTCTTTCCTTAATGGCTCTTTCCATTCGAATTAAACCAATTCGAACCTGATTTTCCAGCAATTCTCCAACACCTCTGACACGTCTATTCCCTAAATGATCAATATCATCTACCGTTCCGCCTGCACCATCTTTTAATCTTAAAAGATATTCTACCACAGCCACAAAATCTTCTTTCATCAGTGTGGTTTGATCAATATCGGTTTCACGGTTTAGTTTTTTATTGGTTTTCATTCTTCCAACTGCTGATAAATCATAGCGATCAGCGTTAAAAAACATATTCTGGAGTAGGTTTTTAGCCACTTCGATTGTCGGTGGATCACCCGGCTTCATTTTCTTGTATATCTCAATTAATGCTTCATGGGTTGTGTTTACTTTATCTGAGGCCAGTGTATTTCTGAAAGATGTCCCAATTGTTTTATTACCAATATACAGTAATGAAATTTCTTCAATGTTATTTTCTAATAGCTGTTCTAAAATTTCTTCCGTAATTGGTGCATTACTTTCAACAATAATCTCACCATCTTCTGCCATCATATCATTTAGACTATATCTACCTAATATATCTTCAGAGTTCGTTGGAATTATTTCAATTTCAGCATCTTGAATTTTTCGGATAGAAGCTTTTGAAATTTTCTTCCCTTTCGCAACGATTACTTTCTTGGTTTTTGGCTCGACAATATCGTCAAAGGCTCTTTGGTTTTGGGCCGATTGAGCGTCGAAGTATTTTTTATAAATGCCCTTATCCTTGGCTTTTCCAAGGGCACCTTTTAATATAATTGTTTCTGTGTAATAGAAAAGATTCAATAACTCCGGACCTGAAAAACCAAGTGCTTTTAAAAGAATGGTTCCCATAAACTTTCGGCGACGGTCAATCCTGACAAATAAAAGATCTTTGACATCAAATTCAAAATCAACCCAGGAACCCCGTTGTGGAATAATTCCGGCTGAATATAGCAGTTTCCCGCTGGCATGACTTTTCCCTTTATCATGACTAAAGAAAACACCAGATGATTTATGTAACTGGCTGACAATAACCCTTTCAGTTCCATTAACAATAAAAGAACCGGTCTCTGTCATCAGAGGAAATTCCCCCAGATAAATTTCCTGCTCCTTAATATCATGAATACTTCTTTTATCGGAATTTTCTTCCTTTTCCCAAATGATTAATCTTAAAGAAACACGAATAGGGGCTGCATAAGTAACGCCTCTGATTTTACATTCAGATTCGTCATATTTTGGATCACCCAAACGGTAAGAAACATATTCCAGGGTGCATGTGCCACCAAAATCAGAAATAGGAAAAACAGAGCTAAAAACAGCTTCCAGCCCTTGGTTTATCCGTTTTTCAGGTGGTATGTCTTTTTGTAAAAACCAATCGTAGGAGTCCTTTTGGATTTTTAAAAGAGAAGGTGGATTAAGAACAGTGTTGATTTTTCCAAAATCAACTCTCGGTCGTTGTATACGAGGATTTACATTCATCTGCAACTCTTCGGAAAAACCGGAAATATGTACTTTCCAGTGTATTTTATGATAAATGAAATAATTGAAAAACTATCAATAAAAGTTAGGTAGTCGAACGACACTCGACATTACGTTTTTTAGTCGTTTTATTTAAAAAGATTATGTTTGAATAATAATATGTAGAAAAATACTCTTTAAAAACAATGACTTTAAATTTTGGGGAGTAGAAAACAGAAATATTTTAATAAATACTAGGAAGGGTAATTTCATGATTTTTG
>Ga0233431_1003364_pt1 | contig 19418 bp, 31 predicted proteins | sample SI_118_April2016_FD_179867 | JGI IMG/M metagenome (GOLD analysis project Ga0233431, IMG submission 179867) | Seawater microbial communities from Saanich Inlet, British Columbia, Canada - SI_118_April2016_200_MG | ecosystem: Environmental > Aquatic > Marine > Inlet | place: Canada: British... | reverse complement strand
AGCGTCAAACATGGTGCGGAGAAGTTCGTCCATAAGTGCCTTGCTCAGGGTTGCCCCTGCCGCTGCAACTACAGAGCCACCAGATAGAGCACATGCCGCAAACATACCGCGCGATTTATTGGCTACCGCTGCGGAGGTTGCAATCTGATATGCCCCGTTAAAGTTCACATACTCGATATTGCGAGCAATGATCTGTAGGTTGTAATTGATTTGAAAGGCGTTTTCGTCCTCTACGTTATTTTCTTCCCCCTGTGAGTTAATCCCAGACAAGCGACCCTGGTTAGAGAGTTTCACATAACTCAGGTTAACCGCTTGCTGGAAAATCTGCGTTACGTTTTTGACTTGTGCGCGGACGGCTTCGGTTGCGGTGGGTGCGGTTAGTGAAGCAGTTTCGGTTAACGCTGGTTGAGCAGCGGCAGGGAAGTCATATTCGCTGGAGCACGCAAACTCAAAATTGCCAGTTTGTTTGCCTCCTGTGAGACCTCCGATCATGCTTAGGAAGGGGAAACGACGTACATCTGCTGTGAATAGTTCAGCAAAATAGTTAGGCAAATTCCAAATAGTGCCTTGTCCTGATATCTGTGCCATTATTAATTACCTCATTAATTTAGAATTATGCCCTCCGCAAATGCAGCTTGTTTCACTTTGATAGCCTCTACAGGGCTTATATCTTTTGCATCTTTGAATTTCTTCTCCCAGTCTGAGCGATTATCGTCAGGTGGTGGGGGAGGGCTTGGCGGTGTGCTTTTATAAACTTTTTTAGGCTCTCCAAACAGGAAGTCCATACTCTCCTGTAATGGTGTCACCTGTTCTGATAATCCCTGGAGAGTATCGTCTTCTCCAAGTTTTACCTTACTCATATCAACGTGAGCCAGAACGCTTGCTGCGTTTTTTGCTCCCATCTCCATGACCTTAAGCGAGGCGTTTGCCAAGACAATCTTTTCTTGATGACTTGCCATATCTCCATCGTATTTTGTTTGGAGTTCTGAAAGTTTTCCTTTCAGATCGTCCACACCTTCTACGCCTTTCAGTTGTTCCTGGAGAGCGGTTACATCATTATTGCGACCTTCGAGTTGTTCTTTCAGAGTTGATATCTCATCCAGCTTTGTATCGAATTTCGCTTTTGCTACATAGTCGCCAGATGAAAGGTTGGCAAGTTTTACATCCTTATTATCTTTCAAGGCCTCTTGTAGCTGCGCGAAAAGGTCTTCGCTTAAGTGTTCTTTCAAGAATTTCATTCTATAGCTCCATTAGATTTAGTTTATATGTCGGTCTACTCCGACTTGATTTTTCCTTGAGTTTATATCCCTTCAAGGTGGGGTAACAAAAAAACCACGCTCTGACGATCTTCTGTCAAAAAGCGTGGCATAATGCCCTACTTGGTTAGCTGCACCCCGCCCAAAGGCGTTGTGCTGTGTTGCCATTGTAGCATATTTTTACATTTTCACAAAGTCCCCTTTATTTCTTTTTCATACCAGGATGAATATTGTCTACAAAGTGAATATAGTAGTTTTAGAAACTTAATTATCAAAAACGGGGTAGATGTGGCTTCGAGAGCGTCAAGCCTTTTTATAATTTCTATTACTTCTTCATCGCTCATGCTATACCTTCTCCCGTATATATTGGCGCGGAAGCCCCGTTTGTCTTATCAGGTCCCTTGCTCTTGCTTGCCACTCTCTGACCTTAGCGTATTCCTGTGCGCCATCAAAGCCATCCGCCCGTTGCGCTTCCATTCGTCTCTTCCACTCCCTGATTTTGCGCTCAATTCTGCGTTGCTCTTGAGATGCTTCGTATATGGTCATTTCTTGCCCGTTATAGGTTACTGATTTATTAGCGATGTCGTTTAGTTCCGCCTGCTTATAGACTTTATCGCTAATGCCAGCGAAGAACGGGAACCAAGAATGGCGGCAGTTGACTCCGCTAAGACCGAGCATTGTTCCGTAGCCCGTGCTTTCCACGAAGTCAGGATATTTAGTACCAGTTCGTGAGTAAATCTTACCTTGCCATTCTGCGTGCTCAGGCCTTGCTCCAATATGGGCAGACACTTCTACAAGATCGCTCCCTACTTGGTCGGCACGTGCATTTTGCATAACCCCGACCGTTTGATTAACGCCTGTCAATACCGCCCTTCTCATTGCTACGTCCAACTTGTCAACATGCCCCGATGGATAAGTGACAGATAGACCGCTTTTGCCTACTTTGTCAATTGCTCTGCGTATCGCTTGGTCATAACCGAGCGTGCCTGTTGATACGTGAAGATAAGCAATATCAGCGGCTTCTATAAAAAGACGTTGAGAGGCGTTCGCAGTTGTTCGGGTAAGGTTCGTAAGTATTCCGTTCGTCTTTATATATCCCGCCGTGATTGCCTCTATAACCGATGGAGAAGCGGAGAGCGGCGGGGGAGTAAGCCCAGCTTCCTTGTATATGGCATCGTCAAATCGCAAAGCTGTTACCCCCGCTTTTTCGAATGTGTCCCTAAGAACTTTCTCACTTTGCCCTGTGATTATGGCGAGCCTTTCTATTGTCTCTTCGTAAACTAAGCCAGATTGAATTAACCTTTGAACTTGCCAGGATGCACTTGCATAATTCACGTTGCCAACGCGCCTAGCTATATCGTTCAATGTCTCTTGCTGAAACACTTCCCAAAGGTCAAGAAAATCATTCGGGATTTTGTCTATCTGGCTTGCTGTTAGCATTAGATTTCTTCGCCCTCGCCCTCATCCTCTTCATCTTCAAAGAAGTTGGGTTCAGGTTCTTCTGATAACAATCGGGCGTTTGTTTCCTTAACTATCTCGGCGTATTTTGCCTCTGCATCTTCTTTGGTCAATCCGTCCTGTTCCATGATCTGAGCGACAATCGTATCTGTAGCCTTGCCACCTGTACGGATAACGCCGATTTCTGCATCTTCTTTTTTGTCATTCGGGAGACCGTCATTCCACTTGATAGAAATATCTTTTTTCTCTACTGATTTCCCTTCGTATCCTACTTCCGAGCATAGGGCGATTGCCTCTTTGAATGACCTATCAAAGCGGTTACGGATGCGCCGGACTTTTGTTAGCGGGTTCACGTAAAGAAGCCGTAAAGCCCGACCAGATAACCCAGAGCCTTTGAGACTGTCACGGTCAAATATCGCTGAACCCATCTCGGATAATACCGCGATAAGGTCTAATAGCAATTCGATTTCTTGGAATGAGCTTTCAAGTTTACCGTCCCAAGTGACGTATTCGACTGCGGGGTCTTCCTTGCTGTTGCGGTGATAATAATCACCCATCTTTAAGAACCACTCGCCAGTTTCTTCGTCATAAGTCAGGGCAGATGTTGGGCCAGAAAGGGAGGGGTCGGCGTGCTTGTCTAAGACGTGAGCTATCTTTTCAAGTCGTACCTGGAGTTCTTCGACTAGGCTTGCGAAATCATCGTAATCGTCAATGGCAAAAATGGTATCGCTTGTCACCACATTTTGGGCTGGAATAATGGCAAAACTCGAAAGCCCTGTGTCTACTCTTTCAAGCTCCGAGACTTGCTTTCCGATAACGCCCTCCTCGTCTTCTACCTCCACAGGTTGCCCGACAAAAATTGCATCTCCGATAGTGCCTTTTTCAACGTACTTTCTCCCGCGCTCGTAATGCCCTTTGTAATGGATTTGATAATCCAAATATGTGACTTCTTTCTCTTTCCCGTTCTCTATAATGGTCTCGGTGGAAGTCCAAGCGATAACGTGCTGCGTGATTTCTTTCAGGTTCATGGGGCTGGTAACAGGGAACCAAAACAAGGGGGAGGTGATACCGATATACGCTTGCGCTTGGGTTTCCTCATCATCTGCACTTGGTATCCTAATAGTTAGAAGGGCATCCCCATACCTCGATGCATCTATGGCTGCCTGCGCCCCGATGTTATCAAGATCGCTTAAGTCTTTGATCTGCTCAATTACTGTATTCTTTGTTTCGTCATCCCCTGCGCTAATTGTAGGAGGTTCAACAAATAAAAGGTCGGAAGTTTTCAGCGATACTTTTTTATAGAAATTCACTAAGAACTTATAATCAATTACTCGAAATTTATTGCCAACCAAACTAATAATATGGTTGTATTTTTTGCGGTCAAAGCCTAGTTTGTTTTTAAATCGCTTCCGATTGTCTGCGTACTTTTTCAATCGCTCTGTTTGGCTATGTGGCGGCCACTCCTCCCCTTTATCCAAGAATGATAAACTCGTTAACATTTCCATAATTATTTCTCCTAATTTCTTACTCTGGCAAAACCTGATTTAACCAGATAGCTATCTTCCTCGTGTGCATAACGACCCGCTGCAATAAGGTGATCGTTTTTGCCAACAGGCGTTGGGGGGGTAACCGGTTTTCCGTCCCGTCCCTCTTTCCATTTATATTGTCTTACCTCATTATGACCGTTAATACAGCTAAGGTCAAATATAAGTTTATGCTGTTGCATCCATTGGATACCAAAATTAACGCTTCCTTGCCCCTTCTTTGCTCCAACCGCATTGATTCTGTTGTCCCGTAATTCCTTGATGGATTTAGGCTCTGCACTATCACAGACAACCCTATGATGACCGACTATAGCGCGTATCTTGTCTGCGAGTTCTGGATTTGTTAGACCAAGTTCGTAAACCTCTGCGAAGATGTAGATTTCTTTTTTCTTGGTGTCTATATGAGAAGCCCACAAGGCTGCCTCATCGTCAGCAAAACCGAAATCAAGACCGAAACGTAGTTCTGTGAATTGGTCTCTCATGCCTGACAGATCGCGCAATTCGTAGTTTTTAAAAATGACGTTACCGAGTACGCCCCAATTTCCTAGAGTATAGACCTCGTAAAAATACTTGTCCTCTTCGTTCTCCAAGTCCTCAATATCTTCAGGGGTAAGAAAGAGATTATCTTTATAAGTGGACTTGATAATAAAAACATTTTCTCCATCAAATATGGTTTGCTTATCTATCCATGCGTTTGGTTGAAAATGCTCTGAGTAAATCCAGTGGTCTTGCAGGATAGGATTAAAAGAGAGTGTTAGGCGCTTCTTTGTTTCTGGATCACCACCACGTTGACGCTTATAGAGAGCTTTGATTGTATTTCGACTTGTTTCTGTAGCTTCTTCAATCCAGATGTCGGTAAATACACCAACCATCGGGGTAATCGACTTTACTTTTTCCGCATCGTCCAATCCCTTAAAAACTGCCTGATACCCGTTTGTACAAGTAATGGTTCCTAGAGTTTTTGGTAGTTTCTGAAATAGGTGAGTAAGATTTCCGTCAATGATAACTTTTTTTATTTCTTTGAAAACAGAATCGGCCAATGACCCGCCAATATGTCTACATGCGAGATAATTTCTTCCTCCGGTCAGGAGGTCATATACCGCTCTTTGCGCTAAAAATACAGACTTTCCAGAAGAAGACCCGCCATAAAAAATTTGCGTGCGGGTCATATTTTCGAGATGAGGAAAATAAATCTCGTTTATTATATCCTTAGTAAAATAAGCGTCTCTTTCCTTGATGTACACACTCGTTCTTTTTACCCCGCTTCTGTCCCGCTTTCGTCTTTCCTTGACAGCCTTTGCTTGCATAACGGCATTACTCATCCGAACCGATCACCTTATCAGCTAAAGAGCCGAAAAACTCAGCGAATACTTTACCAACATCTTCCCCACCAGCTATACGGTCAAGATATTCGTCCGGTAATATGCTCATGTCATAATTCATGTTTTCTAACTTTTTAGGCGCATCCAACCCCAGCAAATCACAACGCTTATTGATGCACCACTCAATACCACGAAGAAAAGCAGGGTTTCCGCTTTGCCCCTTCACTATCATTTCTTGCCTGATTTCTTTATCTCCAGCCTTGATAGCCTTTTTCGTTTGCTCATCTTTCAGGCTTTCAATCCATGCAGACCAATACTCTATCTCGAGCGCGTCAATCTTCGCAAGTTCTATATTCTTTCGCTCGTTTATATCGTCAACGCGGTCAACCTTCCATTGCTCTTGGATGACTTTTAGGTCGTTGCTTATCGTTTGCTGTGATAGTCCTAACTTATCCCCTATCTCAGACTGTAACTCTCCACGCAAATAGAGACGCGCAATCTCTCTGCGGTCTCTTTCAAGTTGTATTGGTGGTCGCCTTTGTCCTTGCTTCATACTAATCCAAGATACTATTCTTTTATTGCTGCTTTAGTGGGCTTTGCCATAGTCTACTCTATCCGCTTTATTTCGAGAGCGGGGAACGCTTCGCTCATTCTCTCTAAAATCACGCTGCAATACTCAGGACTTATCTCTACCGCTCGGCATTGGCGGGATAGGTTTTGTGATGCAAGCATTGTTGTTCCTGAGCCTAGAAATAAATCAACAATTATTCCGTCTGTTTTTTTTATAATCTTTTCAATAAGCCCAATCGGCTTTGGCGTAAGATGTAACGTGTTTATTTTTTCGCCATATTCGTTATTATGCTCTATAAAATCGGTTTGCTTATCCTGCACAGTGTTCCACGATAAAATAGGCTCCCATTTTGTTGTCCCGCGTGCAGGATTGTTTCCTTGTCCGTTTGGTTTATGCCAGCAATACACCATATTAGGCGGTAATACTTGCCACCATAAACCGCTATGCAAAGAGCCTGTAAAAATATAAGCAGGAGATTTTTTTATATTTGAAAACCAACTTTTGCACCAGTCAACATAATTCTCGATTGTGTCCCATGTGTCCTTTGAGATATTATATGGCGGGTCTGTTACAAACGCGCCCGCCTTCTCCCCACCCATAACCCGCTCAACGACTGCGGGGTCTGTGCAATCGCCGCAAATTAATTTATGCGTTCCCAATTGCCATAAATCTCCCAGCTTCACGCCCCATTTTTCTAGCAACTCGGCTGCCCTGTCAATTTGCGGCTCTGCGTCCATGCTTTCGTCAAGACCTAAATCAAAATCATTTCCTAGTAATTCATCTTCACTAAACCCCGCATCAAAAAGCGTTTCTACTTCAAAATCATTCGCTAGAATATCCCAATCCCAAAACCCGCCCGCTTTGTTTGCTATCAAGTTAGCCAGCTCTGCCGTCTTCTCGTCCCAATCCACGCGGCGGTAAGAATACTGTTCACCGTGCCACTCGTAGAAGCCGATTGCAAGCGTACCTGCTTCCGTTGGCTCATCATATTCCTTGACGATAACGGGTTGCAAGATACCGCTGATAATTCCTTCTATTGCTTCCGAGCGTTGGTTTCCGCCTATAAGCTCATCCGTTCTGACGTTGTGGACAATACCTGATAAATCCCCATAAACGCGCAAGTCTCTCTTTAATGCTTGCGCCTGTGCTTTTGTTATCTTTCTCGGGTTTTTGTGATAGTGCTTCATTTTTTTATTATTCCTGATCCCGCTCCAAATTCACAACGGGACATACTTGCCCTGCCTGCACTTCTACCGCCCCGATTTCGTTCTTATCTACAGCAAAGCCAGTTCTAAAAATAGGAATAGCCTTTATCCCTATTTTATCCCCTGCTACTTTCGGGGGTGAGTGAGTGGCTTTATTAAATCCATTATCCAATATATCTGGATAAACCTGCGTTTCGTAATGCCACAAAGTATCATTATGAAAAGTATCAAAAATGCTTGGCGGGTCTTGTGAAATGTCGAAGCCATCGAGATAAATATCAGCCCCGTTTTTGTGATACGCCTGTAGGACATTCCCTCTGGTAGTCAAACTCCATTTTATCCAGTAGTTTTCTGCGTTTGGATTTCTGCCTAGTATTACATCCCTTTTATCGTCCTTATCGTGTCCGTCTGTATAAAATCCATTATCTCGAATAAAGTATGCATAAACTGAAACATAAAACAAAATGCTTTGCCCTGGGAAGGACATTTTTATAGCGTCAAAGATAAACCATTGCCACTTGTCGGGCACTTGGGAAAATCCGGGGGTTTCGCCTTTGTCCTTCCATAGAGGGATTGTATTCGGTACTGGGAAGTTATAGGGTTTATTTTCGTCAAGCTCGATGTGCCAATATGTTTTGTCTAGTTCGCTAGGCGCGGTGACAGTTCGCGCAATTTCAAGTGGGAATTCAGGGGCAGGAGGACATAGAGAATTTAGTACTTCTTCTGGTATTTGAGAATGATCTATCATCCCGTTCTCTGTGTAGTCAATCCATCCAAAGCTTTCCTTCGTGTTCTCTGTAACGATGTGTAGATAATTCCCCTCTATCCTGTCGCCTATAAATATCGCAGACTCATAAGCGTCGTGATCTAAAACCTTTCCTTGACTATCCCTGTAAACTTTTACTTTTCTAAAACCACCATCGCGAGTATAGAATAGCTGCGCAAGTCGATTCGGGTCTGGTAGCCACACGGGCAGCTCAGGCGGTGCGACCCCTTGAATGTCAATGTAAGTCTGTCCGTTATACTCAATGGCAGAGTAAGCATAACCACCCTCGTATTCAAACTTTGCCCAAGTGTCATCCGCACCTTCCACTTCAATTATATCTACAATTTTGATAACTGCTTTTGCAGAGTGTTCCCCTAACACATTTTCAAACTCAGTAGTCGGGTCTGTTCTAATTCTAAGATTTGGTCTACCATCTGAGACAACACCTATAATAACACTAGGCACTTCCCCGCTTATCGCCCCGCGCACTCTGTCTGTGATCGCTTGCAAGTCGTCTGCAAGTTGATTTAGTGCATGATCTGTAATGCTCATTATAAACTCCTTCGTTTTCTTTGTCTGTCTAGTGACTGCCTTATTTCCCCGCACATTGGGCAATCTTTATTCCACTTCATCAAACCATCGCCACAATCAAAGCAAGAACAAGGAAATCTGTCAAGACAATCTGTTTCTATTTCTGCAAAATATTGCGTATCTTCTAAATTGTTAATTCTGAGAAAAAAACGAAAAAACAAACTTGATAACCATTTCCTGCCAATATCGAAAATGTTTTCCTGTACCATGCTAACTCCTTTTTATTACAGCCCCGCCATAAAAATGGGATCAAGAATTACAACTTCTTTATAAACACCAATAACTTTATTGTGAGCATTCATCAAATGAAGACCGTGCTTCTCCGCTGCGGTTTCGCTGCTAAATTCTTTTTCTTCGATAATGTTGTCATCTTCATCGACAAACAGATATGTGGTCAAATGAAACATAATTTTTATCCTGTTCTCGGACAGCAACGTGCCGCCCAACGGTATAACTCAGGCGCACGGCGGCTGATAACCGCAACTTGGACACGCCGAGATTGCTGATAATTTCTGCCCACGATACCCACAGGCGCAAGCCGTGTCGCTTGCAGTGGATGTTGGGCTGCCCCAATCAATCCAATAGAGCGATTCGCCAAACACTTGCCATTCGTAAGCTATCCGACCCGCTGCTTCTTGAATTAGCGGGTCATTGTAACTCTCTCCCGTATAATGGACTTTGTTTTTGTGCATAATTTTTATTGTCATATTAAGCTGCCCAACGGTTGCATCAGCGGTTTGCGGGCTTATAGCCATCATTACCTTTTTAATATTTCAAAACGATTTATTACAGCCCCGCCATATTTGATTTGACACACTACGAAAAACCAATTAGGCGGGGCTTGTAAACGATTTTACCACGTGAAGGTTATTCAGGTTTAGCGGCGAGTTACCTATACTGCTCTGCGCACGCATCGTTTATGCAGACGAAAAACTTTGGCAAGCCGCACTCTTTGCACTCGTCCGCTACAACGGGGGTTGGGCGGCTTCTTTTTATATAGGCATTAAGTGCGGCAATATCTTCCCTGAGAGCTGCTATTGTTGCGTAACCAGAGTAAAAATGGCTGTACGGATTTGACCTGCCCTTTTTCACTTGTTCATGGATCAGCGCAGCACAACCAAAACAAAAATAAATCTCTTCCTTTTTATGATTTCGTATATGAACATGCTCTGCGTTTACCGAATAATCATCATGGCAGACGTGGCATTCAAAACCCTCGTCTTCATCTGGTGGACTTTGGCGCATATATTCTAATGGCATTTTTTCTCCTTTAACTTTGACGACAGTTAAGCCGCCCAACGTTTGCTTCAAATGCCCGGCGTGTTAGCACCGGGTTGCTGTTTACTATTACGATTTCTTGCAAGACTCAGCAGGCTGGAGCACAGCGGAAGCCGGGTCATTTTGCAAGCCAAGTTCGGCGGCTCGTGTGGCATCGCTATAACCGTCTGCATAACCACAAGCAAACATTCCAAGCTGCGCCATAATCTCAGGCGTTGGTTCAAAATCGACCGTCACACAAAAGTGGTTAATCATTTCCTGTACTGGATTATTCATTGTTTCTCCCAGGGTAGCCGCTGAACGTGGTCGTCAAGCGCGGCTTATTAGCCACACCTAGCGAGAATAATTTACTTCTCTTTGGTTGACTTTTCGGCATCAGTTTCAGCCGTCGCTTGCACGTGTTGTTGGGCGGCGCACATATACTGGCACAGTAACTAAGTGAGAATATTTCTCAGCAAACTTTCGGCTAGTTATCAAAACTCTTTTACCTTCTGAGCTTGTGAAGAAATTGCCTAAATCAATACTGGAATAACCACACTCCCTATTCATGTCTTTTACACGCACCATACATATAACACCTGTATTTTTAAACATTTTCATTTCTCCTGGAGCCGCCTAACTAGGTGATATGCGGAATGTACATCACATTTTTAATATTTCAAAACGATTTATTACAGCCCCGCCATATTTGATTTGACACTGACGAAAAACCCATTAGGCGGGGCTTGTAAACGATTTTACCACGTGAAGGTTATTTCAACTCGTGGGTTGTTCTTGTCAACGTATAAATTTATGTCAAAGCCAACAATGAACTTGCGCCGATCATCTACCAATATTCCAGCCTTGACCATTCCATCAAGAATAAACTTTCGTGCAAAGTCTACGTTATCCGCGTCCTTCCTAGCATCCTTTGTGTAAAAATCAAAGCGTGGCTTTAGTGGATAGCAATCATCAGGCAATGGGTTTTCTCTTGAGAGAAACATCACCACGAGTTCGGTCTCATTTCTTTTCGTTGCAGCAGCCGCAAACTTACTAATTCTCTCGGTGTTTATGTACTCATTCAACGATGTAAACTCACCTTCAATAATAAATTTTCTGCTTGGCATATTCCCTTCCTTTTACCCATCGCTCAATATTCCGATGAGAAAACCCGACACACTCAGAATAAAATAATGCCTGATCTGACAACAACCACTCAGCCGCGCTCCTATCTCCACGCATTGCATCTTTCGCAGCTTGGCCAAGGACGGCCGCCGCAAATCTGACATAAGGGTCTTTGACAGCTTGGCTTAGTGTTCTGTTGTCTATTTCTTTCGTGGTTTTTTTAGGCATACAGCTTGAATACCTTATGACATCTCCCCCGCGCCTGATTGACGCGGGGGAAGTAACTATTACCTTATGCAAATGGGTCTGATTCGGGCGGGAAAGCTTCATCAACACTTAAATCACCACTGATTTCCTCTGCTTGATTGTATACACCACCTAACTCACCAACTACAGGCGCTTTTTCAAGCAAATTTTCTTCGTTACCTTTCCAGCGGCTATCGTTAGCCCACTCTTTTGCGGATTCATGCAATTCACTCATTCGAGTATACAAATCATCGCCAACATAAGATTTTTCAATGACAGTCTGTGACATTTCAGGAACATAGAGCGACATAGGCGTTATCATGCTTGACTTTGGCTTTGTGCCTACTTCAATTTCCACAAACTCGCCAAAAGTTCCAACCAATCTATAGAAATACCACGCTGGCATCCCACCAGCTAAGTCAATGCGAAGCTGTCGCGTTTCTTTGTCCCAATCTTTTGTGGCCTTCTCGAATTTATCTTTTGTGCTCTTGCCCTTGTAGGACAATACCGCTGTCCCCCACTCTTTGATTTCTTTGATTTCTTTGTTTTCCTGTGTAGCAAGAACAACAAGAACCTGATTGTGAGATTTGTTATCTGCTTCAATCCATCGAAATCTAGCACTTACCGGAACGAACAAAATACTCCGAGAAGCCCAAACATTTCCGAAAAATCTTTCCTCTACATTAAAACCACTTGGAAGACCGCCACGCTCTGAAAATGCTGCATCAAAGTCTTGACTTTCCCATCCCCCAAAATGGCCTACGCCGCCAACTTGGGATAAGGCTTTGTTTCCATTGCGCCAATAAATAACAGGTGCATAAAAAGGAAGCTGGATACCGTCATCTCTTGCGGCAGGATTAATTTGTTTTGCGTCTTTTGGTGCTGTAATCATTTTGTACCTCATTGAATAATTTTGATAAGAATTGTGGTCATTGCGATTCGTTGTATATCTTTTCGTTTCACCTTCCTTTCTTAGTTTTACAAAGAGAGCAGGACGGTTTCGACACCGACCGCGTGCAGGAGGAGGGCACACGCGCACTCCGAATTGATTTATGCTGTTCTTGTGGGGCTTGCGGATTCGAACCGCTCGCTGCTGCTTTAACCATGTGGGTATATCTACCCGCCCCGTGTCGCTACGGATTACGCACCGTAGCACTGCGTTTCGGCGACCAAAACATCCCATCGGGAATATTATTTGGCGAAACCACTCACTTCAAACAGCCTTTCCCTTGTGGTGCGGGTGCTGCCTTTATCGTCCATGCGCTTATGCGCCGCCGCCGAATTCATACCGCTTGTGCCGTCATTGCACCAACCAACACAGCAGCATGATTTTTATCATAGGCTTTGAGAGTCAACAGTAAACTTACAGAAGCCTGTCATGATATTTTTATTTAGCCACTTCACGCTCTCGCCCATCTCAGGGACGCGCTTGGTAGCGTTGTGTGTGCTAAAAGTCTAAAATTTCGTCAAGCTATTGCGCTTCACAGTGTTCGCAAAGCGGCGGGCTAGTCGTCAAACCAGTGTGTGCTTCATCGGGGCAAGCGCAAAATTGTGCTGCCTGATTGCGCCACATGTGCTCTTTTATCTCTTTTGCTTCCGAGATGATCGCCTTTCCTTCTTCGCTGTTAGGATTGCCGCTACTAACAATCCCTTTCATGTCACGAATTGCATTCTTGCTCTCGCTAGAAAGCCAAAATCCGAAAGGTAGTGGTTGATAGATTGGGTCAACCTGATATACGCAAGTGAGAAGCTCATAAAACTCGTTTTTCTCAGCAGCAACCATTGAATGAGTGTCCGCACCAATCTCTGATGGCCTAATCATGCCGCGTGCGTTTTTGTTTGTTCTCATACTCTCTCCTTACACAGGCGGCTGACCCTGTTTAGTGGTCATGTGACCGCCTGTGTAACACTATTCTACACTACCGATACGGCTAGTTCAAGATGACATTTGTTACGTTAGTTTCGTTATTTGTCACGTCATCAGCGGGTTTGCAAGAACACTTTTTGCAAGACGGATAAGGATAATAAAAAATTTGCCAATCACCACGCAGTTTCGACCATTTCAATCCGCAAAGAGTAGTCTCTTCATCATCTTTCAATTTATGAGATATAAATTTTTGCGTTCCTGCGTAATTCCAATTTGCTATACAAAAACTCATCCTTCATTCTCCTTTACTTCATACCTTTTCGCTTCGCAGTTGTTCGGGCAGCTTACCAGCTTCGATCCGCGCGCTTCGTCTACGGGGTTCGTGTTCATATCTGTGCCGCAATGGGGGCATTTCATTCTAAGACCACCTCGTCCGCCCTTCCCCTTCGCACGCCGCACACCACTCTTCACCATCGTTAAAATCTCCATTCATCAAAGCGTCTGGATGGTGGCCGCAAGGTAGCGCGGATGGATCGGCTAGGCACTCAAGCGTTTTACGCCACTTATCTTTATAAACATTCAAAACCAACGAAGACAAACTACAATAATGAACATTTTTATTTCCACCAACTTGCCTTACTTGGCGACACGCCCTCTTTTCAGGGTTGCAATATTCGCCATCAGGCACTTCAACTTTTACGAAGATTTTCATTTTAGACTCCAAAACTGACCTTCCTTTTTGTCGCGTCCTTGAATGTGGTTGTGTTCGGCATCCATACTAAATCAACTGACCCCGTTGGACCGCTTCTGTGTTTCGCCACGATCAACTCGCGCTCGTTCGTAATTTCATCGGGGGTGAAAACAAACATTACAATGTCTGCATCTTGCTCAATAGAGCCACTTTCTCTAAGGTCAGATAAAACGGGTCTTTTACTCGCTCTCTGCTCAACCGCTCTTGACAACTGTGCGGCGGTCAATACGGGAACATCAATCTCTCTTGCCAATATCTTCAACTGCCTTGAAATATGGGAAACTTCTTCAACCCTGTTATTTTTCTTTCCTTCGGCGGTCATAAGTTGCAGGTAATCCATAACAATCAAGTCAAGCCCGTAAAGCATGTGAAGCCTTTTGCATTTCGTTCTCATCTGTAATGGCGTAATGCCACCCGTGTCATCTATAAATATATTTGAGTTTTCAATCTCGCCTATAGCATGTGTAAACTTAGGCCACTCATCATCTCTAAGCCTTCCAGTTCTCAGTCGTTGCCCTTCTATACCCGTCATTTGAGAAATAAGACGGTTTACAAGTTGCTTCTTTGACATCTCTGCAGAAAATACAGCTACATTCTTTTTTGCGTCTATTCCAGCCGTTCTTACTTCATCCATCAAGAAAGCCGACTTACCAGTACCAGGGCGACCAGCCACGACAATCAAGTCTGACCTCTGGTATCCAATCAGCAGTTTGTCAAGGTCTTTGTGACCTGTAGAAACATTAACAAGCTCTTCGTCTGATTTCCTGCTATTTTCTGCTATCTCATCATAGGAAGAAGAAACAATATCTTTAAAAGTCGAAATCTCTGTACGCTCTGATCTGTTTACAACCTTCTCAACAGAAGCAACAGTATCATTTATCAACTCGCTATCTTCGCTATGTTCTGAGATATTTAGAAGCTCATTCGCCGCATTGCGAACGTGCCTGCGGATAGCACAAGCCTTGACCACTTCTGCGTGGTTTTTAATGTTGAATGTGTCTACCCCCGCCGCGCGAGCCATCAACCCAGTTAATGCCGCTTGGCCGCCAAACGCTTCAAACTTACTATTCAACTCGTTCCCTACCGTTATCATGTCAATGGGAATATTCTTTGAATGAAGCGATTTATAGGCAACCCACAACCAGTTATATCTTTCTTCTTTGAAATCAACAGGATTTACAATATCCGCTGCATCAAGATAAGCGTCCGCGTTATACAGCACCGCGCCTACTACGGCTTCTTCTGCTTCAATGTTGAATAGCTCCATGAGTTATTTCCTTTTTGGCGCGGGTGTCCAATCTTTTACTTTCTGAAATTCAGTAGGTTCTTGTTTCTCTACAGAACCGAGCGTATCTGTTTCGCTCATCGCTGTAGGCCAGAAACGATCTATCTTCTCAGGGTTCAGCCAAATACCTTGCTTTTTTCTGAAATCGTCCGAGTTCCACCACTTCACGAATTGCTCGATAGTGAAGCCTGTCTCTTTCTCTTTAGCCACTAACTTTATGTGATAGCCGCCCCAGGGGTCTTTTTTGCTATCCCACGCCGGAGCAATCTTCAACGCCGCTTCTACCCGTTCGCACATGTCACTTTCTGCTTTCAACTTTGCGTTTAGTTCAGGGTTGTTATATCCAAGAAGATCAAGGGTATCATCCCCTACGCGCTTCGGCTTTGCAAACTCAGGCTCTAGGGCAAGAATAAGCGAGTGCATAAATTCATCAGAAATTCTTTTACTAGAAAGAAATTCACGGATATTGAAATCACTAAATACACTGTCGAATGACTTTTCAACTCTTTTTTTCCATCTCTGGTTTGATTGCGTCATTCTTGCTCCTTCAAGGCCTCGTTTCTTGCTAACTGGATTTCAGTATACAACTCATATCAATATGTATGATGTGTCGTAAAATTTGCTTAGCTTTATACATTGGTTTCATTCTCAACTCTCCTTTTCTCTAATCCTACACCACCACTAACCAACAGGGTAATGACGGATGTCATCAGGGGTGGGTTACGAAGGTAACGTTGGTAACGGCATCCAGTGGGTAACGTTACCGTTCGAGTGCTGTTGCCTAAATGCTAAATACCACGTATCGGGTTTTTGGCTGTCGTCATCCCAATATCCTAAACACAGCACATCCATAGTTCCACCTTTGGTTATAGCAAGAACAGGCTTTCCCACTTCCGGCAATCGATCTTCTACTGAAATCCAAGAGCTTTCTTGCTCTAAAATAGCAGCAAGCCTATCAATATATAATTTGGCTTTCTTCTTCCAATACAGTGCTTCTACTTTCCACTCTATAAAATCGTCTTTCATCTTTCTCTCCTTAGATACACCAACTACCATTCTTTTAGTAGTTTAGGTTTTTAGTAGGTAGTACTTAATTTTTGATGCAATTATCCCAGAGCGGCTCTGGCACTTCTCTCTTTTTCTTTCTAAACCTATTAGGGTTTAGGTAATCACTTCCTATTAGGGAAGTTTTAGAAAGCGAGTGGATGGCTAATCCTTAGAAGAGGTGCGATTAAGATTGCGAATCTCCACATTTGGGTTTTCCTGGTATTCCTGTTAGGGAATTCCTACCCGCCAGCCTGTTCTTCGGCTTTGTCGCTGGCAATAATTCTGGGATGCACCGCAGCGGTGAACTTATCTGTAACAGTGGGGATCGGTGTTCGCCCTGCTGGTCAACCCAGCTTTGTCCTTGCTATGAAGCCTTCGCGCCCGATCCCATCTGCGCTATTACGTTGTAGCCCTTGGCCCCTTCCCCTATTTTTATGGGCGGTTACCGAATCGAACGGCATCCTTTCACACCGAAGCGTGACTGTTCTACCATTGAACTAACTACTCTATAGTTATTTACCTAACGTGCTAATCTGCCGCACCAACCCGCACTCGTCGCACACGCCATCTTTCAACTTGGGCGCAAGGCAGGTGCAGAAGCCCAAACACTCATTACATTTCTTTAGCAGATGATCAATGTTGTTTGCAAATACGCGCCTGTTGTATTTATGGAAATGTCCGTGATATGAGTTCCCATCTGCTTCAAGGTGATCGCATTCTTTCAAGTCCTGATTAGATTGAACTTCGCAAAACTTACCTTCTGGAATTTCGTATTTTTCTGCTCCGTGTGTCATCTCTTCTCCTTTATTTGATAATAAAAAGACCCGTTCTTTTCGTAATCTGTGTCTGGGTAGCCCTGAAACAAGTAAAACGGGAGACGCAGACTACGAAAAAAATAGGTCTGGTTATACTTGTTTCTATGGCTTGCGGCTACCTACCGCTCGGCAACATTGCGCCGACTGATTACATTATACATTTTTTCTAGCCTTTGTCAAATCGAGTTTTCTTTTTAGTGCTCTAAGGGTTTCTGGATGACCTAAAACCCTATCGCCCATTACATAAACATCAGGGTTAGGCTTATGCCTTATAACAGATATTAGTTTTCTTTTTGTGAGCGGAGAATAATAGCGTTCGTATAGTTTCGTAAACAATCTCTCTTTCAAGGAACGATTAACATACTTTAGTGTTTTGCCATCTTCAACAGTCAGGTGTATATTTTCGATCATCTTCATTCCGTTCATTTGTTCAATCATCTCAACTCCTTTTTGAAAACAAGGCTATTCCTTATTTTCATATATCGCAATGGTGCCGCCCATGATCTGCTCATAATCCCAATTACAGCGCAAATCGCATACGACAATGCGGTACAGAATAAACCAGTACAGCACTTCCCTGAATATTGGTGAGTGTATGTTTTTATCCGGCATCTTTCCTATACTCTAATACATATTTTTTTGCTTCTTCTTTTGAAACGCTTTTTTCGTCCCATTCAAGATACACATCGCCATCAAGAGTGTCGATAATTTTGCAAATTAATTCCTTTTGCTCTTTGGTATCCCTTTGTTGCATAGCGGAAAAGCTCATACCAAGATTGATATACCTTTTCAACAACTCAAACGCGGTATCATCGGTCAATTTCCAAGATTTTATAGTTCCCCATTTAAGTGTTATGTAATCAGGGTTTTCTATTATCATTTCTGTTCTCCTTTTACCAACAAAAACAACATCCCCTTTCCTTTCTTCTGATTTCTGCAATTCGGACAGTTGTCTATGATGGTCATTTTGGCGACCATCCAGCATATCCATTTCCATACATCCACTCATCGTGAACCTTATCAATAGAATCTGATTGCTCTTGTTCTGAGTAAGATTCCCATTCTTCCAAAGATATACTTAATTCATCGAGCATATTAAAATCTTCTTCGTAATTACCGCAGTAAAAATGTATCTTGTGATTCATCTCTATTTCCTTAGATAAAAATACAACTCTTTGTCAATCTTGCTTATCCCAACGTCATAAACCTTGTACTGCCTGACTAGCTGCTCCCTACATCGCGTGTGCGCAACTTCCAACTGTAGCGTGTCTGGGACAGTGACCTGTACGGGCTTGTCGCAATTAGGACAATTTTTCCAATTTCGACCGTCACAACAAGGACATGCGCCCCACTCGTATTCATCATACTCTTCGTGATAACCGAAGCAGAAGTGACCTTCTTGGCATCCTTCATATTTGCAATTGCCAAGTTCTTGCAGCACTGCGGGGATGACGGCGTGGGCGAATTGGAGTTCGGGGGATTTATCTATCTTTGCAATCATCGCATCTCTTTTCATCGTCTAGTCCAGTCATAATGCTTAGCGCATACCTAACCTTGTAGGTTCGCAAAAGGGTTGTTAATTCATGCGTATCTTTATACTCAACTTCAAGGTCAGCTTGTAACTCTTTCAGTCGCTTTATTTCTTCCTTCAATATTTCCGCATCTTTATTCATTGGCTTCCTTTCCTACAAAAAAATAAGTTCTTCTGACCTAGTTGACCAATCGCCCATTACCAAGCCTCGGCTTCTGCGCGGGTTATAAAGTGATGAATGCCACCTGAACATTCATTCCAGCGATTGTCGTCCCATTCGTGGCAATGTACCTCCTTACCTTTTTTATATTCTGTTCTTTCATTGTATGTGTCTGTGATGGCAATATGATTATCAGGTAAAGCATTCCTGTCCCTGTCATAATGCCCAAGGTCTATGACGTATCTTGCTCTACACTTCCTGCCAGTTGCATTTGACCTCTCTGAATTGTCTTGTATTTGTAACTTTACAATAACTCCATTGTTGCACTTTTTCCAACCAATATATGCACCTGTTTCAGGAGCAACGTAAGTTCTTGCAATAATTAACGATGTTTCTTTGGCATCCCGCAAATTGGCATTCTGCAAATTGGCATTCTGCAAATAGGCTTTCTGCAAATCGGCTTTCTGCAAATTGGCATTCCGCAAATCGGCTTTCTGCAAATAGGCTTTCTGCAAATCAGCAATCTGCAAATTGGCATTCCGCAAATCGGCATTCTGCAAATTGGCATACTGCAAATTGGCATTCCGCAAATTGGCATTCCACAAATCGGCATTCTGCAAG
>Ga0233431_1003363_pt1 | contig 19432 bp, 18 predicted proteins | sample SI_118_April2016_FD_179867 | JGI IMG/M metagenome (GOLD analysis project Ga0233431, IMG submission 179867) | Seawater microbial communities from Saanich Inlet, British Columbia, Canada - SI_118_April2016_200_MG | ecosystem: Environmental > Aquatic > Marine > Inlet | place: Canada: British... | reverse complement strand
CTAGAAAAATTCTAGCACATAATATCTGTACTGTTATAAATAAAAAATATGGATTTAATATATTAAATATTGAACCCATCGTCAATTAAAAGTCGAACATTAGGTTAATATAGGGTTATTATAACGATTTATAATAAATTACTATAAATATTAATATTGTTAAATTTAAATTAATCTCTTTGACAATAAATGAGTTTAATTTAAAGTATAGGTTTTAATGGGGATTTGAAATTAGTATAATGTGTTCTTAATAATGTAATTTATATAAAAAAATGGTTTATGAATAAACTTCCTGAATTAATAGTATTATCGAGCGAAAATAAAGGTAATTCCTTTACGCTTAAAAATAAAGCTTATACCTGTGGCAGGTCTGCGGATAGTGATATACACTTCGCAGACCTCACAATAAGTAGTGACCATTGTGAGTTCGTAAGAACAAATAAAGGTATCTACTCTCTAACAGATAAAGATACGACAAATGGGACTAAAGTAAATAACCAGTATATAGAAAATGTTGTCCTGAAAAATGGTGATATTATAAAACTGGGAAATACTGAATTACTTTATAGTTGCGAAGAAGGAAAATTTAAAGAACAAATACTGTTTGATACTAGGACGAAAATAGATTTAACAAAAGTAGGTGATGGAGTTGATATAGAAGAAATGAAAAATTTCTCTCCATTTTCAAAAGAAAATAGTAAATTCAAAGCGATGATAGCTAGAAAGGCTACTTTGTATATTTTTATACTGCTTGGTATATTAATTGTAGCATTATTAGCATGGTTATTCGTTATTGTTTAATTGTGGTATTTTATTAAGCACCTCCAATATGTTAAGAATATATAGCATGAGTTGCATTTATTAATTGCTGAAATGTTTTTTAGAAAAAAGAAAAGGATAAATAATTAGGCATAAAATATGGAAAAAAATAGTAAGTCGAACAAAACTCCCGGTAAAGGTAAAATTCCAATTAAAAAAGCTCCACCTATGGCTATGATAGTATGGATGATGGTGTTTATTGCAGCTGCAGGTCTTTTCCTTTTTTCGTCGAACCATAAAAAAACAGAAAATCTTGATCAATCTGCATTTGAATCTGCTCTAATTCAGAAAAAAATCAATACTGTTGTTATGACTCCTGCAAGTGGAAATATAATGTCTGTTCAGGGTAAATTAAACACTAAAACAAAAGCAGGAACGCAGGACTATACTTCAAGAATTATTTATACCAATACTTTGGATAAGCTGTTAAGAGATACTAAAGATGGAAGCTATAAAGTAAATGTAACAATAAAGAATGATGATTCATGGTTCAAAAGTTTAATTTATATGCTATTAATAATCATTGTTCCATTAGGATTGATCTATATGCTTTTTGCCCGTCAGATCAAGGGAGCCGGCAAAGGTGCAATGCAGTTTGGCAAGAGTAAAGCGAGGATGATTTTTCCAGATAAAAATAAGATAAAATTCTCTGATGTTGCGGGTGCGGAAGAAGCGAAAGAAGAAACTAAAGAAATTATGGACTATCTTAATGATCCATTAAAGTTTAAGCTTTTAGGAGCAAAAATCCCTAAAGGTGCAATGCTCATAGGACCTCCTGGGACAGGTAAAACCATGCTTGCAAAAGCTATTGCCGGTGAAGCTAATGTGCCATTTTTTGCTATAAGCGGTTCAGATTTTGTTGAAATGTTTGTTGGTGTTGGAGCCAGCAGAGTTAGAGATATGTTTGCAACTGCTAGAAAACATGCGCCGTGTTTAATTTTTATTGACGAAATTGATGCTGTTGGAAGATCTCGTTTTTCCGGTATTGGTGGAGGTCATGATGAAAGAGAACAGACATTGAATGCAATGCTTGTCGAAATGGATGGTTTGGAAACAGAAGAAGGCGGTGTAATAGTGTTGGCTGCTACAAATAGACCTGATGTTTTAGATCCAGCCTTAATACGTCCAGGACGTTTTGACCGCCAAATAGTACTTGATTTACCTGATATAAAAGGAAGAAGACAAATTTTAGAGGTTCATACCAAAAATATAAAAATGTCTAATAAAGTTGATTTAGATATAATTGCAAAAGGGACTCCAGGTTTTAGTGGTGCTGATTTAGCTAACTTAGTTAATGAAGCTGCTTTGCTTGCAGCCAGATTCAATAAAACTGAAGCTGAGATGCCTGAATTTGAAGAAGCTAGAGATAAAGTTCGCTGGGGACGTGAAAGAAAAAGTAGAACAATTACTGAAAAAGAAAGAAAGATAACGGCCTATCATGAAGCAGGTCACACGCTGACAGGATTATATTGTGAGCATTCTACTCCATTACATAAAGTTACAATAATACCTAGAGGAATTGCATATTTAGGAGCAACATTCCAACTACCTGAAGAAGATCGCTATACTCAATCTAAGAAAGAATTAGAAGATATGATGGTCATGATGATGGGCGGTAGAAGTGCAGAAGAAATTATATTTGGTGATATCACGACTGGTGCTGCCGCAGATATTGGTGAAGCAACTAAAGTCGCTAAAAGAATGGTTTGTGTCTTCGGAATGAGTGAAAAAATGGGTGAAATTGCTTATGGCGGCAGAAGTGAGCAAATTTATGTAGGAAGAGATATTACCAGATCTGAGGATTACAGTGAAGATACAGCAAGAGAAATTGATATTGAAATAAGGAATTTAATTAGAGTTGCCAAAAAAAGATCTGATGACATTTTAACTTTGCATAAAGACAAATTAGAGCTTCTTGCTCAGGCACTCCTAAAAAGAGAAACATTATCTGCTCAAGAAGTTAAAGAAGTTATTGGTATGGTTGAGAAAAAGGAAGAAAGTTCTTCAGATGTAAAAACTAAACTTAAAGCTGAACCTAAAGTAGATGAAAAAACAAATTTGATGGCTGAATTAAAGGCAGAGATAAAAGCAGAAGCTGCAGCTGAAAAAATCTCTAAAGTACCTAAAAAAGAAAATACTACAGAGGGAACATCTGTAAAGTTAGAGAAGAAAGATAAATCTGAATAAGTATATTTATATAAATAATATAGCCGATCTTCACAGATCGGCTTTTTTATTTTATGATAGCCTGATCTTTATATAGTAGGTTTATTTCTTTATATGGAGTTCTTTTCCAACGAAGATATTTATATAATTCTTCAAGTTCAGTTAATTTTGATTTTAATAATTTTATATTTGATATTATTTTTTGTGGAGATGGCGGATTATCAACTGAATATTTAAATGGAAAAATTACTTTTACTATTTTATTATTTGGACTAAACATAAAAACATTAAGTTCATTATTAGAGTATAAATTAATTATTTTGATTTTGAAATTAATAAAATTAGTATTAATTAGAGAGATGAAAAATAAAGCAGGTTTTATTTTTTTTATTATCTTACCGTAAGGATATTTATTATTTTGCTTCTTTAATCTAAATCCTGTTATTACAGGTAGGTCATCATTTATATCAGGAGTATATTTGCTGTTCATCAAAACTCCATTTTGATCTACCACTAAATTTGATTTTCTATTGTAAATAATGGCTCTTGGAATTCTTTCTGTAATGTTTAAATGTAATGTATTTGGAAGCTCTCTTGATATTTCAACTGATTCAATTCCATATTCTTTCATTGATTCCAGTCTTTTTCTAAGTACACCTAGATTTATGTCATATAAATTGGTTTTTCCGATTTTTAAGTTTAATGTGCGGGAAATTTTATCAGATCTGTTATTCCAGTAACTTGTTCCTTTTACTGAAATTTTACTTATCATAAAATGGGGATTTTTAGAAAATAAAATTTTAGAAAAACTGAATAATCCAAAGCAAACAATTGAAATAATAATAAAAAATATAAGAAGTACCAGTGCTATTCTAAAGTATGAATTCTTAAAAAAATTTGTCTTTTTTCTTCTTTTTTTTCTCATTAATTTTCTTTGTGAAATTTATGTTGAACTGAGAGCAGATAATGGTCGTTTGAATTTTAACCATTCTCATAGTTAGCAATTATAGCATATAATACTGCTGCTGCGCAATTGCCAACATTGATAGATTTTTTACTGCCGAACATTGGCAGGTTGACAGAGCCATGACATTCATTCAATGTGCTCTCATCAACACCTAATGCTTCATTTCCCAAAACAATGGCTAATGGATATTCATAATCTTTTTTCCAGGCACATACTGCATCTTCTGTTGTTTCTACAGCAAGTATCATTCTATAACCTTCTGCTTTTAATGCTTTAACAGCATCAAATGATGTGTTAAAATGTCTGCATGAAACTAGATTATCTGCATTCATTGCGGTTTTAGCCAGTTTAGGATGAGGTGGCGTTGGTGTATAGCCACAGGTAATTATTTCATGAGCATTTACAGCTTCAGCAATTCGAAATATATTGCCTGTATTGTAAGCACTTCTAAGTCTGTCAAGAATAATAGTTATTTTAGGTGCGTTATCCATATTATTTTCTTTATTATTATATTAAAAGCTCAAATTTAATTATAAAATATACTATATTGAATTGTTATTCAGATACTAATATAGTATTACTTATTCCTAAATAGAACAATATTGTTATATAAATTTTGAGGTTTTAAACTATGCCTGAATCAAAGAACAATGCCCGAGAAATAAATAATATAGACGTAGTCATCCCCGTTTTTAATGAAGCTGCTAATTTAGATGCGTTAATAGAACGATCCATTAATGCACTAAAAGATAGGAAATATGGTTTTAGACTGATATTTGTTGATGATGGAAGTTCTGATAACTCAGTTGCAGTTATTGAAAAATGGATTGTAAAAAATAAAAAAAATATTGCAGTTATTTCATTAAACCGTAATTATGGACAGCATGCTGCAATTACTGCAGGATTTGAAAGTTGTACAGGTGATGTAGTTGTTACTATTGATGCTGATTTACAGAATCCCCCTGAAGGTATTCCCACAATGATAGATAAAATGAATGAAGGGGATTATGATATTGTAAGTACTTTGCGTGGTGGTGGAAGAAAAGATAATTGTTTTCGACATCTTGCTTCAAGTGCAAAAGATTATATGGTAAGAAAAATCACTGACTCTAATATGAGAGATAGTGGTTGTATGTTAAGGGCTTATAGAAAAGAAATTATTGATGTAATTATTCAGTGCAAAGAAAGGTTTATTTATATCCCTGTTCTTGCCGATTCATTTGCTAATAAAACGGCGGAAATTGTTGTAGAGCATTCAGAAAGAGCTTCAGGAGACTCCAAATATAATGTTTGGAAATTAATGCAGCTATTTTTTGATATCTTAACAGGTTCAAGTTTTATGCCACTAAGATTTCTTACTGTATTTGGCGGAATTATGAGTGTAGTGAGTATACTATTTTCTATATTATTGATTGTTCTGCGTCTGTTTCATGGCGCTGCCTGGGCTAATAACGGTGTTTTTACACTGTTTGCTATTTTGTTTTTCTTTATTGGTATTCAGTTTTTTATATTTGGAATACTTGGAGAATATATTTGCAGAATAAGTATGGATGTAAGAAAAAGACCGAAATATCTTGTTAGTTTCAAAAAAGGGAACATAGAAAATAAATAATAGTTGAGATTTATATTATGAATGATAATACTGAAATGGGATCAAAGGAAGAGACTATACTGGGGCTAAAAATAGATGTTGACACTTTTCGTGGTACTAGAATAGGTGTTCCTGCATTAAGCAATTTATTATATCAGAAGAATATTAGGGCATCATTTTTCTTCTCAATTGGTCCTGATAATATGGGAAGGCATATCTGGAGGATATTTAAGCCTCAATTTTTTAAAAAAATGCTGCGTGGAAATGCTGCTAAATTGTATGGGTTAGACATATTATTTAAAGGCTTTCTATGGCCTGGACCTGATATTGGAATAAAACTTGCAAAGATTTTGCAGAGTACAATTTATCATAATCACGAAGTTGCTCTTCACGCATACGATCATTATAAATGGCAGACTTATATTTCTAAAATGGATGAAGACACTATAAAATTAGCATTAGATAAAGCTGTAGTACGCTGGGAAGAAATTTTTGGAGAATCACCAACCGCAGCAGGTAATCCAGGGTGGCAGCTTTCTAAAGAGTGGCTTGATTATGTTGATACGTTAAATTTTTCTTATCGAAGCGATTGTAGGGGAAAAGATTTTGGATATCCTGAAATTGACGGTAAAGTATATAAAACACTGCAAATACCAACTACTTTGCCGACATACGATGAAATTATAGGATGTAATGGAGTGACTGAATCAAATTACAATGACTATATAATTAGTCTGATAGAGCCTGGTAAACTTAATGTATTGACAATACATTCTGAAGTTGAAGGTATTGTTTGCTTTGATCAATTTCGACGATTTACGGAAAAATGTTTTGCTCGAAATATTAAAATTTTTCCTTTATGTGATATCTATAAACGAATAAAAGATACCAAGAATATTTTAAATATAGAGTTTAAGGAAATACCTGGTAGAGAAGGGGATTTAGCCGTTGCAAGAAAAAAATAAAATAATAGATTTAAGCATTGCAATAGAAAATAATTTGCCATCTGATCCTGAAATGATGATTCCACAAATAAAATATGTGGATCATAAAATAGGTGCATTGCAGATGGAGGAATTTTTCCCTGGCTTAAAGAAAGAATTATTGCCGAATAAACTTGGATGGGCTATTGAAAATATAAATTTAACTACGCATTCAGGGACACATTTAGATGCCCCTTATCACTTTCATCCAACGATGGATAATGGCTTGCCTGCATTGAAAATAGATGAAATTCCTTTAGAATGGTGTTTTTCTGATGGTGTCTTACTGGATTTTAGGTACAAAAATGATGGTGATAAAATAACTGCCGATGATTTAAAAAAAGAATTAAAGAGAATTGGTTATTCTATAAAACCTTTTGATATTGTTCTAATACAGACTGGAGCAGATGATTCCTGGGGCAAAAAAGAATATTTGACCAGAGGTGCAGGAATGACTAAAGAAAGCACCCTGTTTTTATTGGAACAAGGAGTTAAAATAACCGGCATTGATGCTTGGAGTTGGGATAGACCTTTACCTTTTCTTGCTAAAGAGTATAATAAAACTGGTAATCCTGATATTATATGGGGAGCACATTTTGCCGGTATTGAAAAAGGTTATTGCCACATGGAAAAAATGGCTAATCTTTCAAAAATTGGCAAGCCGTATGGATTTAAAATTTCATGTTTTCCTATCAAAATAAAAGATGCAAGTGCAGGATGGGTGAGACCTGTGGCAATAGTCTCTTAGAATACTTGTAATTAAAAGAGAGAGATTACTAAAAAACTTAAAATTCGAACCCTACAACCTAACATCAACTCAAAATCCAAACTAATGTGTAGTAATAATTATAATAGTGATTCTAATCGTTCAATGTTATTTATTTTGATGTTGACGATTGTCATTGACGTGATGGGATTTGGTTTGGTTCTGCCACTATTTCCTGATCTTTTTCTGAAAATTTCAGTTCATAGTTTGGTTGCAGCTGATACCGGTACTTTTATAAGATATGTTTTATATTCTATCGGCTTTGCTATATGGCCGATTGGAGCATTTTTTGGAACACCGTTTTTAGGTACTCTCTCTGATAAATTTGGGAGGAAAAATATTATAGTCACATGTTTGATTGCAAGTGCATTTAGCTATTTAATCATGGGATGGGCAGTTTACAATAACCTGATTATTTTATTTTTTGCCGGTGGGGTATTGTCAGGTTTTTTCGGTGGATCTTATGATATTGCACAAGCTGCAGCTGCAGATATAAGTACTACTGGAAATAAAGCAAGAAATATGGGATGGATTGCTTTTGCAGTTGCAATAGGTTATGTTATTGGTCCTCTAATATCAGGATTTACAACTGAAAGTCAAATATTTCCATGGTTTTCATTGAATACGCCTTTTTTTATAGCTGCTGTTTTAGCTATGATAAATTCAATTTATTTAATGTTATGTTTTAAAGAAACATATGAAAGAAAAGACAATGCAAAAATTGAATTCTTAAAAGTGTTTTCTGCTTTTATGTTTGTTTTTAACGATAAAAGAGTATTTCGATTAGGACTTGCTTTCTTTGCAATTGTTTTAGCATGGGGGCTATATGTAATTTCTATACCGCTAATATTGCAAATATTGTTTCATTTTGATATTAAAGATATTGGTCTACTTTTTTGCCTACTTGGAGCTGGATATGCATTCAGTATTCTTTTTCTGCAAAAATGGTTTTTAAAAAGATTTTCTCTTGAAAAAATTTTTATTATGTCAGCATTAGCTGTAGCTATAGTAATGCTTATTGTTGGTATTTTCCCTAATGAAATTTTTCTCTGGTTCTCTGCTTTTTTAATGGGTGCAATAGAAATTTTAAATTATAGCTGCTTGTTGGCACTATGTTCAAATGCCGTTACTAAAGATGAACAGGGAATTCTTATGGGGGGTATTGGTGCAATGTCAAGTGTAGCTCTTTTAGCTTCAGGTATTTTATTACCGTTGATAAGTGAATTTTATATTCCATTTTCTATTACAATGGTTGCTATCATGTATTTTATTAGTGTTTTGATTATAATTTATAATCTTAAAAAAAATAAGCTTACATAAAATGGAGTATTAATTATGAAATTAGCGACATTTAAAGAGAAAAATCAGGAAAAAATAGGAATTGTTTTAGATGGGTGTAAAACAATACTGGATATTAAAAAAGCTGATTATCTTTTAAATAAAACTGAAAATAACTGCTACAATACGATGCTTGATTTGATTGATAATTGGGATTTAGTAAAAATAAATATTGATGTAATATTAGAAAATCCACCAGAGAATGCAATATCATATATAAGCAATATTAAGCTTTTACCACCAATACCTATTCCTAGAAAAATAAGAGATTGTATAGCTTTTGAAGAACATTTGTTAAACTGTAAAAAACTTTTTGAACAAAAAGGTTATTCATATGCTATTCCTAAAGTATGGTACCAGCAGCCTATCTATTATAAAGGCAATTGTTATTCTGCCATTGGACATGGACAGGATGTAATTTGTCCAAACTACTCTTCCGTTTTGGATTATGAACTTGAGCTAGGATGTATTATTGGAAAAAAAGGAATAAATGTAAATAAAAAAGATGGTTTACTGTATGTTTTTGGATATACCATTTTTAATGACGCAAGTGCGAGAGACATGCAGGCAATTGAAATGCCTGGACAATTAGGACCAGCAAAAAGTAAAGATTTTGATACAGGTAATATATTAGGTCCGTGGATTGTAACTTCAGATGAAATACCAGACCCGCAAAACTTGAAAATGACTGTAAAAGTTAATGGAGAGCTTAGAGGTATGGGAAATTCAAAAGATATGCACTTTACTTTCAGTGATATAATTTCTTTTTTATCTAAATCTGAAACCCTAATACCTGGAGAAATTATCGGGTCGGGAACTGTAGGGACTGGATCCGGATTTGAGCAGGGAAAATTTATAAAATCTGGAGATATAGTAGAACTTGAAATTGAAAAAATAGGTGTACTTAAAAATAGATTTATTATATAGATAACTTGTACTAGGGCAAGACAAGAATCTAAAAATATATTATTTGTATTCAAGTATTAGTTGTTCTTAAAAGGCAATGTTATATTTAATAATATTGGCTATATATATTCAAAATTGATGTTCGTATGAGTCAGCTTTCTATATATGGAGATCTTATAAGGATTCAGATATCCTGACATATTGGATTGTGCGTATCTAGGAAAGATTTTATGAAATTGAAAATAATGCTAGTTCTATTTTTATAAAATAGATTGATATGGAAGAATTGCTCTTCATCATAAAATCAAGAAATAAATTTGGTATACCATATTTCGAAGATTATAAGAGACCATATTAAATAGCTATGATCTTTTTTACAGTTTTGGTGTTCCCAAAGTAGATTGGCGACAGAACTTCTTTTTAAATAACCGGCTTTGATACTGTTTCCGTTCATTAGTAAATCAGTTGATTGTTTTTTCCAGTTTGTTCTCAGCCAATTAGAAATCGGGACACCAAAGCCCATTTTTTTCCTATTTAGCAGGCATGATGGGATATCATTCTTAAATGCATTTTTAAGGATGTATTTTCTAGAATTGAATTTCTGCTTGTAGTCCAACGGAAGTGATGTTGCAAATTCGACAATTTTGTGATCCATAAAAGGACTTCTGATTTCAAGAGAATTTGCCATTGATGCAATATCTACTTTTGTTAAAATATCTCCATTTAAATATGTTTGAAGATCTAAATCTATAATTTTTTCAATATTGCTTGTCGCTGTTGATTCGTTAATTATTTTCGATAGCAGTCTGTCTGTTTGGATAAGTTTGTCATCTAGTATTTTTTCTCCGTATATATTGTGTTTTTGTGTGTCAGTACATCTGGTTAGCATGTTTAGATATCTACTGTTTTCATCTGATGCCAATGCACTGGTTATCCTATTTAGTTTTCCTAGAAATGTTCTTTCGTTAGCACCTTGATCTGTTATTTTATTGGTGCAGTAATGAATAAATTTACGAATATTTGTCGGAATACGGTCGCAATAGGATAAATTTCTGAAAACAAGATACCTATAATATCCGGCAAAAAGTTCATCTGCACCATCTCCGCTTAAAGCTACTGTAATATTTCGTCCGGCAAATTGGCTTAAATAGTAAGTTGGAATCATTGAAGCATCAGCATAAGGCTCACCATAATGCGTTACCAGCTTATCTAAAATATCAAAATCAGATGGATCTACTAATAATTCATGGTGTATTGTGTTATATTTTTGTGATGCTGTTTTTGCATACTTTCGTTCATCAAATTTATTGTTTTCAAATCCTATTGTAAAGGATTCTATGGGAGTTCTTTTTATTCCAGATGCGATAGATGTGATAATACAGGAATCAATTCCGCCTGAAAGAAAAGTACCGAGCGGTACATCTGACATTAATCTTTTAGAAACAGACTCTTCTAATAAAAATTTTAATTTTTCTGTGGCTTCTTCATAGCTAATATCTAATTTGTTGTTAAAAGAGTACTGCCAATATTTTTTTAAGTTTATAGTCGATTTATTTAAATTTAACTCTAAATAATGAGCCGGCGGTAATTTATGTATATTTTTATATATGGTATTTGGTGCAGGTATATACTGTAAGGTAAGGTAGTCATGAAATGACTGCTGGTTTATTATCTTTTCGGCATTCGGATGTTTAATTATTGCCTGTAATTCGCTTGAGAATAAGAACAGTCTGTTTTTGAAATAATAGTTTAGCGGTTTTTGACCCATTCTATCTCTGGCTAAAAACAGTTTTTTATTAGAAATATCATAAAGTGCAAATGCAAACATGCCATCAAGTAAATTTAAACATTCGATTCCATATTCTTCATAAAGATGTATTATTATTTCAGTATCGCATGCAGTTTTAAAAATATGACCTTTTTTAATTAAGCTTTCTTTGAGAACTGCGTGATTATATATTTCGCCGTTATAGGTTATCCATATATTATCATCTTCATTACTGAGGGGCTGAGAACCACTATTTATATCTATTATAGAAAGACGTTTATGTGCAAGTCCGACATTCCCAATTATTTTTATTCCTTCTCCGTCAGGACCTCTATGGCGCAGTGTATTATTCATTTTTTTTAGGATAGCAGGATCTGCTGGTTTCCCGCATATATTAATTATTCCTGAAATGCCGCACATAAAAAAGTCTATTATTTATATTTAATGATTATAGTTTATAATATATTTATACATCTAAATTTAAATTTTTTGTATTAATCAGCTTAAAATACTTAGGATAAATATGGGAATAGAAATTGAACGAAAGTTTCTTTTAACCAATAATAAATGGGAAAAAGATGCAGAAGGAATTTATTATTGTCAAGGGTATATACCAACGATTAATAATACTACAGTAAGAGTTAGAATAGCAGGGGATATAGGTTTTATAACAGTTAAAAGCAGTATTGTAGGTTTTACAAGAAAAGAATTTGAATATGAAATTCCTTTAGAAGATGCTAAATCTATGTTGCATTTATTATGCTCTAAACCTTTAATTGAGAAAAAAAGATACAAAATCCCTTATAAAAATAAAATTTGGGAAGTAGATGTTTTTGAAAGAGAAAACAAAGGTTTGATTTTTGCTGAAATAGAATTGCAAAGTGAAACTGAAAGTTTCGAAAAACCTGAGTGGATTGGAAAAGAGGTAACAGGGGATATGAAATACTGCAATTCTAATTTAGTGAAGTATCCATTTTCTCAATGGCAAGAGTGTGAGAAAGAAGGTTTATAACGATAACATTATTATAATTATGCGGAGTTTAGGATGGATGATTTAGGTATTAAATCAAAGTTAAGTAGAAAAACCATTACGTTACATTGCATTTTGCTTTTTATATTTTCAATGTTGTTATTTCTTACATTTAATTATGATATTGAAATTATAAAAATAGATGTGAGATGGGCATTGTTCGTCAGATATATGTTTATTGACGGGATAAATTATTTCCCCACACTATTTAATCATCCATACCCTGATTATCCAGTAATTTTTACTCTTTTATCATATTGGATTGCCTCTTTTCTTCATACAATAAATATGTTTGCTATTACTTTTCCAACATCTATTATGGCTGCTGTGACTGTTGTTTTTACATATTTGATAGGTCTTTTTCATTCAAGAAAACAGGCTTTATATGCAGTTTTGATTTTATTGTTCAGTGTGAAGTTTTTTGAATGTGCCAGGACACCTAATCCTGACTTTTTTGTAGCAGCATTTACAACAATAGCCTTTTATTTTACTTATAAATCAATACTGAATAAATCTAAGACCTATTTATGGATTGTTCCTATTTGTTTTATTATTGGATTTTCTTTTAGAGGTCCAATCGGTCTAGTAATTCCTGCAGGTGTAGTATGCTTAACTTTTTTGTTTAGTAAGAGAATTAAATCTTTCTTTGTTATGGGTATTTCAGCAGCAGTGCTTTTAATTATTGGAGTTTTAGGTACTTACTTTATGGCTTACCTTCAAGCTGGTCCTGAATTTGCAAAAGTTGTTACTTTTTCTCAATCATTAGGACGGTTTGGGGATACAGATCCGATTTATTATTACTTTTTAGCTTCCTTTGGTTCCTATGCTATTTCTTATCCAGTAGCAATTCTAACAATTATTTTCCTCTATAAAAAATTCATAGGTAAGTATGAGATTAATAATGAATTTCATATGCTTAAATATTTATTTATTTGGTTTATTGTTATTTTTATAGGATTATCTATTCCTGGAAGTAAACAGGATCGATATCTTCTTTCATCTATTCCGGCACTTGCTTTAATAGCTTCATTTTTCTTTAATGCAAAATATATAACGAATCGAATACATCAGTTAATAGTCAATTTTTTAAATTTTCTTCTGTTCTATATGACAATAATACTGTTTGTAGCTTTGTGGATTGGGTATGCCGTTGTGAGCATTGCAAAAATTAAAATAGATTATCCTATTTTAATCCCTGGAGTTTCACTAATTGTGTTATCAATTTTAGCTTATACGATAGTAGGCGTGTTAAAATTAAGATCGAATCAATTGATGAAATTATTGATTGGGATGTTGTCATTTTTTATACTGAGTGTAACATTTTTACAGCCTTTAAATCTACAGCATGAATCTTCAATTAAGTTTGTTAATGCTGTGCAGAAAATTAGAACGAGTAATAGACCTATCGTATTTTTTAGATTAGGTCCTGATGGAGATGACCTAAAATATCTTGTGAATATAAAAAAGATGTTTGTTCCAATTTGTCTAAATACTCCTAAAAATATAGCAAAATATAAAAAACCATATATTCTAATAATCAAATCATCTAAATTTACCCAGATACCTAAAGATATTAGGGATAGAATTAAAATTCTAATAAAAGGTAAACTTGGACACGTAGATTGTGTTGCTGCGGAGCTTGATTAAAATTATTAATTTGATAATAAATAACTCTTAATTTTATCGTATAGGAATTTGCTTGAAGATAGTTAATTCTCAACAAAATATGACTATTTATTTTGGGAAGGGTTTCTATATAATAAACTCAAAACTGCACGAAGTGCGATAACTTGATCTTGCTAGAGAAAAATTAAGAGCTATATTAAACACGCTTTATGCCAATGTAGCTCAGATGGTAGAGCAATTCACTCGTAATGAATAGGTCAGCGGTTCGATTCCGCTCATTGGCTCCATGTTTTAGCCTCAATACTGCTTCTTTTTACCACTTTGTCAATGTTTGTCATATATATGTTTTTAAGCATGTTTTACTAGCAGTTTACTAGCAAAATGATTTTCTGTTAATTTTATTGTAAATTTTCTTTGGCATTTAGATTTAAAACCGTTATATATAAATGGTATTCTGGGATTTATATATTTAATAGGGGAATTATTATGATTACAAGTAATTTTGGGTTATTTTTAAAAAGTCCGACAAAAATATTATTAACAATATTTATAGTCAGTATCTATATTCCTATAAGTATATACTTAGAAAATTCACATAGTATTATCTTTTTTCCTACAGGTTGTATTTCTTTAATAATGTTAACTTACTTAGGTGTGCAGATAATTATTCATAATAGAGTAACTATATGCATATGGGATGATGAACTTTTGTGGCCATTTATTCAAATTATGATTGGGTTTATTTTGGGATTAACATTTTTGGTAGTTTATGTGAAATATTTATCTCCACATTTTGGAACATTATTTTTAGGTGCATTTATGGGGCTTGGATTTTACATATATTTACTATCTAGTAAAATCAAACAGATGTGCAACAAGCAAAATAATGATGATAAAATACCCAAGCTTAGTAAGATTACACATGATATAACTGAAGCAAATCAAATTATATATGCTGAAGCTAAGAATCAGGTTTTAGATATTTTAAAAGCATCTGTAAAGCCATTTTATGAAAAAGAATTTAATCAAATAAGTAATCACTCAAAAGTAAGTACTCTTATTGAAGAGCAAAATAGAAGACTTAATAAGATTGAAGGTATAAAGCTAAATGAGTTAAGATTTGGTAAAGCAACCATTAAAGCCAAATATGTTATACAAGTGTTTGAAATTTTGAATCCTAATAAAAATTCTCAGGCATTATTAAGAAAATTCAGGAAAAATGGTGTGATAAAAGAATTTGAACCTCGAAAAAGTTATTATTCTTCAGCATCTTTGCATAAATATATTAAAACTGAGCAAAAACAAATTATTGATTCTTATAAAAACTTAGCGATTTAATTAAAGTTGGCTTTAACTACCAGATATTCTGTTTTCTAAATTAAACTTAAAAACCTTTACTTATCCGCTAATGATGTGATTAATATCCTGTATTTTTTGATCTAGGATAGTCTGAATTGCCAAAAATAGTTTATTAATTCTATACTTATAAAAATATGATTCTTAAAATATTAGCATTTTGTTTTCTATCTGAATAGCTTTTTTAAAAGAATTACATCTTTTATTGATATTTTTTGATATTCGTGATTGACACACTTTTTGACTCCTATCTAAAAAGCTATTTGTAGAAAATCCGACTTAATAGCATTTATCAAATTCTCTGCCTGTAGAAAGCTTAACTCATTCAAATTTTAAATTGTGCTATTTGTCTTTAGTTTTCAATTATTTTCGTAGTTAACGCTAAAACTAAGGAGTAAAAACAATGACAAGTAAATCAATTAATAACCAAACTGTAAGCTTGGTTAAGGACTATCTCAAGAATTTAGTTAAAGCAGAAGTTCTTACAATTGATCAAATGTTAGAATCAATTTCACGTTTAAAAGCAACTAAGCAAGTTCAGAGAAAAACTGAAAAATTAATCTCCAAAAAAGAAGCCGCAAACCTCCTTGGGTATAAAAATACAAGAAGTATTGATCGTATCGAGAAAAGGGGATTTTTAGTCAGAATAGATTCTGCATTTATAGGTCAGGTAAGATATCGATATTCAGATGTTATGAAACTTGTAAGTCTGGATTATTAGATATGGCAACCTACAGGATTAACAAAAATCGTGATAATCCTTATGTGATGCTTAATAAAGAGTTTCTTAAACGATCTGATTTATCAATGAAGGCAAAAGGCTTACTTGCTTATTTTTTGTCTCTTCCAAATAACTGGAAGATTATTAGGCGTGAGCTGCCTAATAATTTCAAAGATAAAATAACTGCAATTAGTAATGCTATTAATGAACTTGAAGAAGCAGGTTACATTGTGAAATATCATGTAAGAACGGCAACCCAAAAATTCAATGGAATAGTTTATGATGTATATGAAATTCCATGTTTTGAAAACTCCATCCGAATTAAAAAAGATCCGTAATCAGGTTTTCCGTTTACGGTTTTTCCATAATCGGAAAAACAGCTACTAATAAGTAATAATAGAACTAAAAAATAACTAAACTAACTAAGGAATATAATAATGGTTGACTGTTTTGAACAAAAATTAATCAAATATGGATATTGCGGACGTGTTTCTGATTTGATAAAATACTCAGGATCAATCGATGGATTAATTTGGTACTGGGAGAATTTTTTAGAGAAAATTCTAATTAATTCGAAAGGATTTTATGGTGGAGCCTTTATCAGATTTAAAATAAAAACAGAGGCTAAGAAAAAATATAATTCTTACAGAGAAAAACTGTATTCAACAGAGAAAAATAAACTAAAAGAACAGCAGTTTGTCAAAGAAAAAATTAACAACATAGAATTATATGAGACTAAATTAATTGGCTGGTTTGTTGATTATTCATTAATTGATAAATGCACTCAAATAAATGATTTCAAAAAATATATTTGGGAATCAGGACATTTTGATTTTTATTCTGAATATCAGAAAAAAGAGTTTCTTAGAACAACAAGGTTACCTTGTTATTTAAAAGCACCTAATAGAATTTTATTTCAAGAATTCATATGTGGTTTTAAAGAATATAAGAATTATTGAAATGTATAATTTTTGTTTTCCAAGTAGCCGAAATTATACCTACAAATTTTCGTAGGTATAGCTCACTATACTTTGCTAGAAAGTGTGAGCTTTTTGGAATTCCATTCTCAAAAAGAATTACCTATAAATTTTCTTTCCAAGTAAAATTTACAGGCTTTATACGGACTAGCTACTTGGTAAATAAATTTATCCAAAATTTACTTCCAAATTACTATTTAAAATCGGAGATTGACTATGAAGGCTGTACTTCATTTTCAGAAAATAAATAATTTTTCTGGTTTGTCTGCATTAGACAGCCATAACCTTAGATTAAAAAATGTCGCAAATGCTGATCCATATGGATTAGCAAAAAATCTAAAAGGAGAAAACATCCTTTCAGACGTAAGAACTAGAATTGATGGATTACCTCAACGTAAAAACTCAGTTTTAGCGGTTACTACTATATTATCCGCCAGCCCTGAATATTTTAGACCTGATGATCCTTCAAAAGCCGGATATTATGAAAAAAAGCGTTTGGATAGTTGGATGGGGTCAACGCTTAATTGGCTTAGCAAAGAGTATGGAGAAAATTTTGTTAATGCTACATTGCACCTTGATGAAGCTACACCACATATTCATGCAATAATTACGCCTGTAATAGAAGGTAGGCTTTCAGCTAAAAAAATGTTTAATCCTACTAGTTTAAGAATATATCAAACAACTTATGCTAAATCTCTTCGGCATTTAGGTATTAAAAGAGGTCAAACAAACAGCCAGGCTAAGCATGTTGATGTTAAAGAGTATTATGAAAAGGTTAATTCTGAACTTCCAAAAATAAGAAATGAAATTTCAGAAAAACAGGTTCAGTCTAATAAACTTGATAGTGAAATCAAAACTAAAAATGAACTGAATAAAAAATACAATGAAGATATTCATCTTAAGAAGAATGTTATAAAAAATCTAGCTAATGATGTAAGAGGTATAGATCTTGAATATCTTGCTTCAAATCTTGGCTATAAGCAGGATAGGCATGATAAACATAAGTGGTGCTTAAGTGGTAATTCATTAAGTATTAATGAGCATAAATTCTACAGCCATACTGTTAATGGGTTTAAAGGTGGTGGTGCAATAGATTTTATGATTAAGCATCAGCAATGTGATTTTAATACTGCAGTAAGTTATCTGTCAGATATGAATATAGATTCTTTTTCTATAAAAAAAGATGTAGCAATATGTGCCGTAAAGGCTACTGCTGAATCTTTAAAAACTATAGAAAACAGTGAAAAATATATCGAGATACCACAAAGAGATGATACAAAATTAAATCCAGTTAAAGAGTATTTATCTGAGATTAGAAAAATACCTAAAAAGATTATTGATTACTGTATAAATAGCCTAAAAAATATTTATGCTGATACTTTCGGTAATGCGATATTCGTTCATAATACACCAGATGGAGAAATTACCGGTGCAGAAAAAAGAGGTATTAATAATAGCTGTTACAAAGGGCTTAGTAAAGGAACGAAGATATCTCATTCTGGTGGGGCATTTATTTTGCCTGGCAACGATGACGTTGTGGTTACAGAGTCTGCCATTGATGCTTTAAGCTATAAAGCAATTACTAATACTGATAATACTATTATTAGTGTTGCAGGAGCAAGAAATAAAGCGAAAATAATCGATAAATATATCAAAAACAATCAAAAAATCAAAATTGCTTATGACGATGATTCAGCAGGAAAAAATGCATATTTAGATTTAAAAGAATTATATCCAAATCTGAGTAGAGAAAAATCCATTAAAGCAAAAGACTGGAATGAATCTTTGATAAATTCACTGACAAATAATAAAGATGAAGTCATAAAAGAAAAACCTCAAAGAAGCCTCAAAAATTATATCAACAAAGCTCCAAAGCATAAAACGGGACTAAAAGAAAAGCTCCAGCAAATAAGAAATGCACAATCAAAACAACATAAACATTCAATTTAGGAAATTTAAAAAATGAATAATTATTACTTTTATCAATTTGCCAAAATAGTCTCATATATAAATGATCATTTTATTATAATCGCAGTTACATTAGCAGCAATATTTCTTGTTTTTGTAATTCTTAAGAAATTAGCTGTAATTGAAAAATTAATTATATATAAATTACACTCGTGTACATTTTTAGTGATGATTGTTATTTTGTGTTATGCATATTTTATATTAGAAATAAGCTTATATGCTTCAACTATGAAATCTATTTTTTGGGGGATGATTACTTCTATAATTCTTCTGTTTATAGAATTTTTTAGACCAAATAAACCTATAGTTAGATTTGGTAAATTAAGGTAAGTCCTCAAAAAGTGGTGGTAAATCTTTAAAAACTTCCCAAAAGGTCTTTACAATTTAGAGTCTGTGCTATACTTGATAATCTTATGATGAACAGTATTCCCAACATTCAGATTCTAATTG
>Ga0233431_1003360_pt1 | contig 19452 bp, 19 predicted proteins | sample SI_118_April2016_FD_179867 | JGI IMG/M metagenome (GOLD analysis project Ga0233431, IMG submission 179867) | Seawater microbial communities from Saanich Inlet, British Columbia, Canada - SI_118_April2016_200_MG | ecosystem: Environmental > Aquatic > Marine > Inlet | place: Canada: British... | reverse complement strand
GAAATGTTAAACATGGTTGCTTAAGAGATGCTACGGGTGGGGTTTTGTTTGTTGACGGTTCAATATCTTATGATGTTACTAGCAATGCTGACGATTCTACTGCTCCTTTAATAGTTGTTACTCGTCAAGGTTTAGATTCTGTTTTGGAACATGGTGATGTGAAAAATGGTTTGATTGTTTCTTTAGGTGAAGATCGAAGATACCGTGAAAGAAGACCGATGGCTTATCGATTCAGAGATGGAATTATTGATAAAAATATACAAAGATTACCTTATGTTCACAAAACTGAAGAAGCTGTTTTGAAATTGGTAACAGACTATCTTCAAGAGTGGGTTTCTCGTCCTAAATAAATATTGTATTGTACAGAATATAAATGTTTATAATATATGTCTCTAATGGGTTACATTAATTGGTGTTAGATGTTCTTGGAGGTAAAATAAAAATGGATATAGAACATAATTGTGAAGACAACTGTCCTCTTGCTGGAGATCCAGTAACAGAAATTTATGTGGGAGTTTGGTTAAGCGAAGAAGAAGTAATGAAAAGATTTGGTGCAAAGTATGATGAGAAAATTCTTGACACTTGCCCTAACGACAATGCTGATAATTCAGAGGGCGATAATTATTGTGGCAGATGTGGAACACATTTAGTAGAATATGAAAAACAAGAAGGAGATGAAGGTATTGAAGAATTGAGTGATTTAACAAATCCCCATATTGAAATCTATAGTAAATTAAGTGAAAGAGATCTTTATACTGTTGTAATCACTAAAGATATGATTAAAGAAGATGATTTTTTACCTGTAAGAGAACCGGGTATAATTATTGGTAGGCAATTATTAAATGAATGGACTTATAATAGTAACGAAATTACTACTTTTGAAGCCCATAAAATTAATGATGATTTGCAAAGAGCAGCTTCCTCTAAAACAAGTATCTATGGCTCATTTGGAGAAATTGAAGGTGTTTTTAATGAAATCGGATTAAATGATCTTGAAGTGGGATTACATGTTTTGACTTACAGAAGGAAAGATTAATTATTTTTTACTTTTTTTTACTTTTTATTCTATAGTCCATATTTATCAAATATATATTGTTTTAAGGTTTGTATAATTGAGGTATATCTCCATAACTATTTTTAAGTAGTATATAAAAGAAAAGTTTATAAATCAGTTTATCCTTGAATGTTGTATGGGATCAAATACAACACAAACTTTATCTGGAATTATTCTACCTGGTGAAACCAGTAATGCTTATGTTAGCATTGGTGGCGAGGAAAATTATCATCGTAAAGATAGATTTTTAGAAAATGTTATTATTAGTGAATTATTGAAGAGAAAATTAATCGGGACTGTTGAGAAAAATGAATCGGGTGATGAAACATTAGAACCAAGATTAAGGACTAATGTTCTTTACTTACCACCTAAACAAGGCGTTAATTGGAGAAAGTATGGAAGACCGATACTTACTGGTTTAATTGGTCCATTACTTTTTGGAGGATTGGCATTGAATTATATTTCAAGTGGACATCTTGGTACGGGTATAATCACTCTTGCTATGGGTTTTGGTGCTTACAAATTAGAAACGGAAGGTTATTTTGATCAAGTATTATCTGGAGAATCAAATCTAGTTGCAGTTAATTTATTCAAGAATATAACTTTTCCTTGGCAAGATGCTCGTAAAGAATTTAAATTAAATAGTAAAAAAACTATTGATGCTTATGTTCGTATGGCTACAAATCCTGAAGCTGTTAAAAAAGAATTTTCTTCATCTGATGATCAAACTACATTAGGTATTTTAATGGGTGCAGTAGGCGATTTTTTAGATCAAAATATTATCGTTAACGGTAGAAAACCTGAAGATTTAAGGTTAAGAGAAAAACTTGGAAGTCATAAGCTATTAGGACTTCCAGATTATTTTATGGATGATGGATTTTTAAATTTATCTGAAGGATTAATTTTAAACATGTTAGGTCATCAAAAACTGATGACTAAAAGACATACCGTGGCTATGAATTATTTACGAAAACAATTTTCATTAAATGATCTTGCTAATATGCTTAGAAATGATATCCCCTCTAGTGTCCAAATGTGGGCTAAAAATAATAATCAATTAGACGCTTTAGTCGAAAGTGTTGGTATTATTAATGAATATATTGGGGATATGCGTCTTATTTATAGAACTGATGGGGTTCAAGATATTGGTTCTGTTTGTTCAAAAATGAGTTCTGGATATACTGTTATTGCTGAAAGTGTAGGACAAAATGCATTTTCTTATTTAGGGGAATTTTCTAAACGTTATGATTTTCCTGGTGGGTTCATTAAAGGACATGCAAAACATTCTTTAATGACTAATAGTATTCAGGGTATGACCACTATAGAAGGAAATGTTGAACACCGTGCCTTAGATGATTCTACTGGAGGGATTTTATTAAGTGAAGGTTATATTGGTTCTGAATTGGCTAATGGTGCTAATGATTCTACATGGCCATTAATTGGTATTTCTTACAAAGGTATAGATACCAATTTCAAAAATGGTCACATGTATAATGGATTAATAATTTCTCTAAATGAAGGTAAAAAATATGACTTCATGGTTCAAAATTCTGAAAGCGAACATGAAGTTAAAAAAAGACCACCTATGGCATATCTTTATAATGGTGGGAAATTAAAAAGAATTAGATTGGACCAAAGTTATCCACGTAGACATGCAGCTGAACTTGTAAAGGAATATCTTGATGATTGGGTAAAATGCCACGATTGGAATGATGAAATTACTAATAATGAAACTGGTGAAATGACTGACCGGTATGTTAAAAAAGGCGGTTCAAAAATCATTTCTTAATTTTTTATTTTATTATTAACATTGCGTTATAAATTCCTTTTAATACTTCTTCCATACTTTTAAAATCTAATGTTTCAATGGTATCTGTCGAGAGATGATAATTTTTGTTTCTAAGAAAAGCAGTATCTGTAATCATTATTGCTTTAAATCCTTTATTCCAATAATTGCGGTGATCGGACAAATCAATTATGTTAAAAGAAGCTGGTAGAACTAATGTTTCTACAGGTATGGTACACTTATTTTTCATATTTTGAGAAAAAGATTTTGCTAGTTTTTCACTTTCGGTATTTCCAATAATTGCAATGAAATTTCCTTTAGTCGGAAAAATATTTTCCATTAACGGGTCTGGATAATCTTGTGAATTTTCTTTTTGATTAAAATATCCAATCATATCAAGACAAATCATACCTATTATTTCTTTATCTTTTAAAGAGTTAGCATGGACATAACTGCCCATTTCTGTTGTATTAAATATTGGCGGTTCTTCTAATGTGTAAGCGACAAGTTCAAGTTTATATTCTAATTCTGGCTTGTTTTTTGAAAGCATTTTTGAAAGAGCCATCAATCCTGCAATACCCGAACCATTATCATCTGCTCCTGGTTGATCTCCACAAACATCATAATGTGCCCCAACTACTAGCATTTTGTCTCCTTCTCCATAACTACCAATGACATTGTGGAATGTTCCTTGATGTTTATCTTTACTTGCAACATAACTTTGTAATCTTGTTTCAAGTCCATGTTCTTCAAATTCTTCTTTAATAAATTCTGCTGCTTTATTCAACGAACGAGGATGATAAAATGAACGTGCTGGGGATAATGTGGTTAAGAAATGTACTACTTGTTCCATATAATCTGAACTCATTTTTAATATTTCAAATCAATGAACTATAAAAAACTTATTAAACATTTGTTATGACTATTTTATTATTAACATTGCATCTCCTAAAGAGAAAAATCTATACTTATTTTTTACTGCTTCATTATATGCCTTAAGCAAAACTTCTTTATCTAAGTATGCTGAAGTAAGAAGTAACAATGAAGATTTAGGAAGATGAAAATTAGTTAACATCGCTTTTAATGGAGTTTTAAATTGATGTCCCGGTTTGATAAATATTTCTGAAACTCCTTCAGTGGGTAGAATTTTATTATTTTCCCATTGACAAGATTCTAAACATTTAACTACAGTAGTTCCTACAGCAACAATCCCGCCTGAATTAATTATTTTTGCGTTTTCTTCATTCACAGAAAAATATTCTTTACCTGTAGTATGATTACTAATGTCTTTGACTGGTAAAAATGTGTGGAAAGAAATGTCTAGTTGGATCTTAGCAATTTTAACTCCTTTATCTTCTATTTTTTTAAATAATTCTGGAGTGAAATGTAATCCTGCCGTTGGTGCTGCTAAAGAACCTTCTTTCTTTGCATAGATTGTTTGATAATCTTGATCAGGAATCTTTTGTTTGATGTATGGTGGTGTTAATAGATGTAGATCTTCTTCTTTTAATTCTTTTTCAAATTCTAACACAAAATCTTCATTTACTTGTTCTATGATCTTTGCTTGATTATTTTGAAAGATTAAATTAATTCCTTGATGGGGATTCCTTCCTTTAATTTTGGTAAGATAAATTTTTGGTTCTAGTTGTTTAAGTAGCGTTACTTCAACTTCAGAACCTGATTCTTTCTTACCAATTATTTTGCATCGTTTAACTTTTGTTTCGTTAACCACTAATGTATCTCCCGCTTCTAAGTAATCAATGATATTATAGAATTTTTCATGAGTAATTTGATTGTTTTTAATTACTAATAATTTACAATGATCTCTAGGATAATGAGCTTTTTGAGCTATTAATTGTTCTGGTAAGTTGTAATCATATTGTTCTAAGATAACCATTTTTCTTTCAATTCTAAAAATTTATCTTCCGTAATCGCTTCCCTAATTTCTTCCATTAGTTTACTAAAGTAATATAAATTATGGTATGACATTAAAGAATAAAATAATAATTCTTTCGCTTTAAATAAATGATGCAGGTATGCTTGAGTAAAATTTTTACAAACGTAACAATCACAGTTTTTGTCTAATGGTTCTTTACTCTCTTTAAACCGAGCATTAATGCACCTGTACCTAAATTTATTTTCTAATTTACCACCGCTTTCTGGTCTAAAAAATACGTAACCTGATCGAGCTAATCTTGTTGGTAAGACACAATCGAAAGTATCCAACCCTAATTCTACATAATTAAAAATATCTTCTACTGCACCGATTCCTAAAAGATGCTTAGTTTTTTCTTCAGGAAGAAATTTCATTGCATGTTCAACTAATTCTTTACTTTCTTCCTTTGGATCACCAAAAATACTGCCAATGGCTAAAGCATCAAAATCTAAAGAAGCAATGAATTTAGCACTTTCTTCTCTTAATTCTGTGAATCTACCACCTTGCACAATTCCATAGAGTGCCTGTTTTTTATCTTTGTTAATTTTTTTAAATTCTTTTAGACTTCTTTTTTCCCAAGCATGTGTTCTTTGTAATGAATCTTTTGTAGTTTCATAATCTGCATTTATAGCTAAACATTGATCAAAAGCAAAAATTAAATCAGCACCAAGTTTACGTTGTACTTGCATGGATATTTCTGGAGTAAATCGATGAGTTGAACAGTCAATACAAGAACGAAAATTTACTCCTTCATTATCAACATCGCACAATTTTCCGCTTAAACTGAATACTTGAAACCCTCCAGAATCTGTAAATGTAACTTTGTTCCAACCCATAAATTTGGCTATCCCTCCAAACTTTTCAACAATCTCTGCTTTAGGTTGTAAAAAAAGATGGTATGTGTTTCCTAATACTGCTTCAAAACCTAATTCTTCAATTTGTTTCGGAGTAAGAGCTTTAACTGTAGCTTTAGTAGCTACCGGTACGAAAGCAGGAGTATTTAGTGTCCCATGGGCTGTTGTAATTATGCCCGTTCTAGCTTTACAGTTCTCTTCTTGATGAATTATTTTAAAATTAAACATTAATGTGTTCAGAACCAATTTCATTTATAATTTTTCGCTATATTTTTAAACATATAATATTTATTAACAATATAAAGAGGAAATATAGATGGAAAAGGATGAATATCAGAAGCTGTTAGAGAAGTATAAAGCCAAGATAAAAAAGGAATTTGGTGAGGAAGCGGCTAAAGCTCCAGCAAAAGTTTCTTCAGTTGAATATTCAGAATTTAAACGGGAATTGTACCCAACACATTATTCTCTTTACGAAAAGGCTTGTAATTTTTCTGAGAAATTACTTAAACTAAAAGTTGGCGAAAAGAAATCTGTTCAAATTCAGAAAAATTTGGACGTGTGCCATTTAAACACAACTCCTTCCGGAGTAATCTCATTTTCTATATTTTTACCGTTAATAGTGATAGTTTTTGGTGCATTAATTTCTTTTGCAGTGTTTAAATTAATGTTTTTTGTGTTATTCTTTTTATTTGCTGGAATGTTAATGTTTATTGCTCTACAAAAAGTGCCTAGCTTTATGGCTAACACTTGGCGTATGAAAGCTTCTAACCAGATGGTACAAAGTATTTTTTATATGGTAACTTATATGAGACATACTTCTAATTTAGAACGAGCGATTGAGTTTGCTTCTGATCATTTAGATGCTCCATTATCTTTAGATTTTAGAAAAATTTTATGGGACGTGGAATCGCAAAAGTTTAGTAACATTCGTGAATCTGCTAATTCTTACCTTGAACAATGGCGTGAATGGGATAAAGAATTTGTAGAATCTTTCCATTTGATTGAATCTTCACTTTATGAGGGGGCAGAAGAAAGAAGATTAGCATTATTAGATAAATCACTTGATGTTATTCTTAACGGAACTTATGAAAACATGTTACATTATGCACATTCTCTTAAAGCTCCAATGACAATGCTGCACATGCTGGGTATTATTTTACCAATTTTAGGTTTGGTTATTTTACCTTTAGTAGTAAGTTTTATGAGTGGAGGTGAAGGTTCTAGTCCTTACGTAACTGCAATTTATATTTCTGTACTGTATAATGTCAGTTTACCCATTGGTGTTTATTATTTAGGTAAAACCATTTTATCTAAACGTCCCGCAGGTTATGGTGCGGCAGATATTGGAGAAAAAAAAGGTTTTAAAAAATTTAAAAATGTTAATTTATCTTTTGGTAAACAACTTTCTGTAAGTATTAATCCGTTTTATTTTGCTCTCATGACATTATTTGTACTTTTAATTGTAGGTTTAAGTCCCTTAATTTTACATTCGTTCAATTCAGAATTTGAAATTCAAGATTCTTCAGGAAATTATAAGTTAATGGACTATGTTTGTCCTCCAGAAAGTCCAAATTGTGAACCAGATGAAAAAATGGGCCCTTACGGAATTGGTGCTTCTTTACTTTCTTTATTAGTAACGGCCGGATTGGGTCTTTCTTTCGGATTATTCTTTGCTTTACGTTCAAAAAATGTTATTAAGATTAGAAATAGAACTAAAGAGTTAGAAGAAGAATTTTCTTCAGCATTATTTCAGTTAGGTAATCGGTTAGGAGATGGAATACCTGCAGAGATTGCTTTTGCAAAAGTTGCTAAAACTATGCAAGGTACAACTTCGGGAGATTTCTTTAACTTAATTGAAAGAAACATTACTAAATTGGGAATGGGGTTAGAACAAGCTTTGTTTGATCAAAAAGTTGGTGCTGTAGTTAACTTTCCTTCAAAAGTTATTGCTTCTTCAATGAAGGTATTACTTGAAAGTATTAAGAAAGGACCAAGGATTGCTGCTCAGGCATTATTGTCAATGTCCAGATACATTAAAGAAATTCATCGAGTTGAAGAACGTTTGAAAGATTTAATGGCTGACGTAATTTCTTCCATGAAAGCGCAGGTTAAGTTTTTAACTCCTGCAATTGCCGGAATTGTAATTGGTATTACTTCTATGATTTCAGCAATCTTAACAAGGTTAAGTGCACAATTAACAACTTTTGCTCAAAGTGGAGGAGAAGCGCAAGCAGGAAGTTTCTCAAACATGTTAGAAATATTTGGAATCGGGATACCTACATTTTATTTCCAAATCATTGTGGGAATTTATATTGTACAAATTGTTTACATTTTAACAACGCTTAGTAGTGGAGTTGAAAATGGTGCAGATAAATTAGGAGAACGATATTCGTTAGGTAAAAATCTTATTAGAAGTACTCTATTTTATTGCGCAATAGCGGGAATAGTTATGTTATTGTTTAATATGTTTGCAATGCAAATTATGGTAAGTTCTTTAGGTTAGAAAAAGATAAAAAAAAGAAAATAAAAAAATTAAAGTTCTGTTCTGTTTATTTCAAATTCATTTTTATATGTAAGAGATAAATGATCTCCAGACTTTTTAAAAAGTTTATCTACTTTTTTTAAATCATTTTTGTTTAGATAAGCTCTTTGTAAAGAAATTACTGCATCTCCAAATGATTTTTCTCCTAAGTCATTCTCTTGAGCGAGGTACACTGCCGTATTCAAAGATTTCGGATTATTCTCATCTTGCATATAAGCATCAAATTCTGCTACTTGTGCTAATCTAATTGCGTCTTGACCTAAATCTTTTCTCGAAGCTAAATTTCCAGCTTTTCTAAATGCAACAACAGTAGGAATGTATTCATTTCTACCTTCCATTAATGCCTTATATTCTGCAATTATTGCTCTATCTCTTTCAACTCTTCCTTTGGCCATTCTTTGTGCTTCTAAAGCCATTTCGTGACCTAATACTCCTTCATAAGTTAAAAGAACTTCAAACTCTGCACTTCTTGCAATTTCTCTATCAATTTTACCTAATCTTTTTGCTAAATGTTTAGCTTCTCTAACACGGACAAGTTCATCTCTGAATCCTAATTCTTCTTCTTTAGTGTTGCTGTCTAATAACATTTCATATTGTTCTCTTACTGCAGCTTTTCTTTCACTTCTAGTTAAAGCAATTTTTTCTGCTTCTTGACGTGCTAAATATATTGTGAAACGATCTCCTGGAGTGTTAAGAGTATCTCCAGTAAAGTTCATTAAAGCACTATATTCATCACGGATAGACTCTTTCTTTAGTTCTCTGCTTAAGTCATATTCTTTAACTAGTTCTTGTCTAATTCTTGCAGCATCTACTTTGTTAATTTCGTGATCGCCTTTTTCTAAGAAACTATAGTGATTCAGTTGAGCTATCTTATGACTAGATCTACTATTTGGAAGTCCATTGTAGTTCTCAAATAATTTAACCATACTTCCTACTTCTTTTAATGGAGAAGAAGTGTTAATCATTCCAGTAAGATGTAATATCCTTTCATTAGGAATAACTGTTGCATAATCTAAATTTGTATCTTCAAGATCTTCAACCATAACATATTTTGTGGTAAATGATTTTCCTTCTTGTTTTAAGGGTGTAACTCCTAATTCTGGATGATTGTCTAATTTCTCTTTAATATCTGCTTCTACTGTTTCAATTATATCAAAAACTTTATCTTGAGAAATAAAACCACCAGCAACATTTCTAGCTGTTTGCATTACAAATCTACTGCCATGTGCCATTTCTCTAACACTAATTCCCATATTTGGATAATTGTTTTTAACAATATCCATTAATTCTTCTTTATTATCTTGACCTAAATCAACTCGTTCTAAAGCTTGTACCATTTTATTATTTCCTCCATTTTCAAAAAGAGTATTATCTTTCCGAATAGTTTAAACATCAACATCTCTTTATAGAACTATTAAAATAATACCTTTTTAATGAATTCACTTATAAATGTTATGAAATAACTCCTATTTTGCAACAATTTAAAGTGAAAAGTTTATAAATAACTTCTAAATCTTATAATCATTATTGGGGCTGTAGCTCAATCTGGGAGAGCACTAGACTGAAGATCTAGTTGTTCTGGGTTCAAATCCCAGCAGCCCCACGTTTTTTTAATAACAATTATATACTTCTATATCTTTACTTTAACAAAAAGAGGTTTAAAAATGGATCTAATAAAATATTGGAATAAAAGAATAAAAAGGTTAGACTGGGCAGATATTGGGCTAGTAAAACTTAGTGTTGCTGCATTTATTTTAATGATAGCAAAACTTTGGACACCGTTGCTTAGTTTAGACTGGTATTGGTATGGGATTATATTCTTGTTAGCAGGAATAAAACCAATCTATAGATGTTATTTTAAGTAAAAGAATTTCCTTTAGCTTTGCTTTGGAGGTTTTAGTAGCTGTTGCAGTATTTTATTTATAATAATGTCCAAATCTGCCGAAAACCTTATATCTATGATTTTGTAATAGTAATAAAATGACCCCTACACAAGACAATAATGTACCTTACTTCTTTCTAATTAATGAAGGATATGCTGTTGGAACGCCAAAAGCGATGGCTGAATCAGATAGAACTTTTGATATTCCATTTAAGGATTTGGCTGTAAATTATGATTTACAATATCAATTAGGTTTTTTATCTGTAGCATTTATAAAACCAGCTTGGAAATCATTAACAGTTCCAGGAACAGAAGAAGAACTGTTAAGAGGTACTGCTTTTTATCTATCTTTTTTCACTACTGATCCTCAAGAAAGAGAAAAAAAGAGAAAATATTTAGTTGATGATGGACCAGTTAGAATTTTAATTAAGAATGATAAATTAAAAGAAGAAATTTCTGATTTGTTTCAAGCTTGATATTTATCCAATACTTCTTGGATTCTTTTTTCTAACACATCTTTTTTGAAACAAATGGTGTCTTTACTTAAGAAATCGTCCGCTCCTGCTTGTAACCATTCTCTTTTATATGGTCCATCAGACATACCTATAATTGCAATATTCGTTCCATATTCTTCTTGTCTAATTTTTTTACAAGCTTCATAACCTTCAATTCCTGGCATTTTTGTATCCATTAAAACTAAATGTGGTTTATACTCTTCGGCTAAATTTATTGCTTCTTGACCATTTACTGCTTCTTTGATTTGTGAATAACCTATGCTTTTCAAATTTCTAGTAAACCATTCTCTATCAGACGTCCTATCATCCACTAATAATATTTTTATCTCTTCTTTCATTTTTATCAGAAATCTCTTTTGATTCTTGCAATTACTTCTGGCCAATTATGTACACGTTCAATCAAGCCATGCTCTTTAAATTCTTTGTTCCAAGGACAATCGTACAATAAAGATGTTACTCCGTGTTCATTTGTCTTAACAATATTATCAGTATGGTCATCAGTGAAATGAGTAATACCTAACTCTTTACAAATTTCTCCTTTGTTTTTTCTACCTTTCAATCCATGATTACTTGCGTAACGGATTTCTTTAAACATTCCTGGAAAGTGAGTTTCAATGTAATCTTCAGTTACTTGTTCTGCATCAATAAAACGATTTGTGATAATATATAATTTTGCACCAAGATCATATAATTCTTTTACACCTTCAACTGCTCCCTCTACCACTTCCAAATTAGTGGTAAATTCTGGAGTAATCAATTTTAGTAGATCATCAGCTTTTTTCGTGCCAAATTTATCTTCCCAAACCATATATGAAGGAGTTAAATCGCCTTTGTTTAACGAAGCATTATATTTTTTGTTATATGCTTTAACAAAAGTACCTTCAAATTCAGCTAGTACATCATCACAATCAAATCCAATCTCCATAGGATTGCTCACAGCAATACTTTATTATAAATTTAATGCAACAAAGAATGTAATTAAAAGAAAAATAAAAAATGTTTAATTTTTAGAATGCAGGTTCAAGAATTTTAGCAACTCTATATTGAAGTGAAGGTCTTTCTTGTTTTGCACTTTGGTATGCATTTCTTAATGAATCAAGATCTTCTATCTTTTCTGCGCTGATACATATAGTTTCAAATCCCTTCCGTTGATCTTCTGTTACAATTGTTAATAGTAAGTATGGGCCTTGTTCTAGTTCTTTATCTTCAATCCCTTTAACACTTTGTTCTGCTACTATCTCTATTGCTCGATATATTGGAGTAAATGGTTGTTCATCAGTTGCTTCTTCAAGAGTTGGATACCCATTAACATAAAACATTTCTTCAATTTGTCTATCAAATTGAGCCCTAACATCTATTCCTTTAGATATAGCAAGATATGCATTTTCTTCCACTCGTTTTACCATTTTTTTTTGTAACCTCGTTAATTATTTGTGATTTAACACATTAATTCTTTTTTAAATTTTCTGAAACCATAACTACTTTTCGGTTAATTTAATCTTTTTTAAAAATAATCATCTCTGTCTTTAATCTAGTAATATTTATATACTACAATCTATTTCTTATTAAGTAAGATGGTTAAAAAAAGAGGTAATAAATCTAATCAAAATAAAGCTAAGCAATTTAAAAACAAAACATTCTGGTATTCTTTATTTGTCATAATGTTTTTATCTGTTGTTGCTATGGTTTTTGCTGCAAACGAAAATATACTTACTGGTTCAATGGTTCAAAAGTTTAATTATGTTCAAAGTGATCAGGAAATTTTATTAGGAGTTAAGGATATTCCTTGTTTAGATGAAGTCAAAATTTCTTTTAATGATAATGTGAAAGAACCAATTTTATCCATCATAGAATTACCAACAAAACTTAAAGTTAGTTCTTATTGTAGTTTTCAGATTTCCCTTTCTGATGAAGAAGAGAAATTAAAAAATCTTCAACTTAAATTTGCTTTAGAAAAAAGTAAATTGTTACAAATAAAAATACATGAAAAAGATGTCCATTTGTATAGTTCTGATGGAGAAGAAATTGAATTAAACCTCTTTGTTCCTACTAAAATAACTACTAATCTGGATTATGCTTATTATCAAGCAGAAGTTCAAGAAACAGGACAATATACCATTGGATTAAAAGAGGTAGCTAAAAAAGTTACAGCAGTTACTGGAGAGGCAGTTATGCCAACCGAAATTGCACCCATGGAAGAAATTCCAGAACCCGTTGAAAAAAAGGGGTTCTTTGCCAGACTAATAATGAAAATTAAAGGTATTTTTAGTTAAATATAAATATTGGAAAACAGTAACCTTTATATATGGTAAATAAACAATTCTAAATGTTATAAAAGGGAATTAAACATGACAAAAATAAATCGAATTACGTTACATGGTTTCAAGAGTTTTGCTCATAAAACAGAAATTCCGTTAGAACAAAAGTTTAATTGTATTCTGGGACCGAACGGTTCAGGTAAAAGTAATATAGGTGATGCACTTTGTTTCGTTTTAGGAAAGATCTCTGCTAAATCTATGCGGGCTGAGAAAGCAGCCAATTTAATTTTTAACGGTGGTAAGAAAAGTAAACCTTCTGCTAATGCTAGTGTAGAAATTAGTTTTTGTAACAAAAATAAAAAATTTCCTGTTGAAGATAAAGAGGTTATAGTCAATAGAACAATTACAAATAAAGGTGCAAGTAAATATAGTATTAATGGTAAAAGACATACTCGTTCAGACGTTGTAGAGTTACTTTCTTCAGCAAAAATTAATCCCGACGGTTATAACGTTATTTTACAAGGAGACATTACTCGATTTGTTGATCAATCTCCTTTAGAAAGGCGTAAAATTATTGAAGAAATTAGCGATGTTTCTGTTTATGAAGAGAGAAAACATAAAGCTAACCTTGAACTTAACAAGGTAGAAACAAAACTTAATGATGCAACAATTATTCTTAAAGAAAGAAAAGTACATTTGAGAGAATTGAAAAAAGATCGTGATCAAGCTTTGAAATTCAAAGAACTTAAAGATAAAATTGATTCTAATAAAGCTACGTATTTACATTATCAAATTAAAGATAATGAAACAATTAAACAAAAATATGATCAAGAAGTTACTAAATTTCAGGATAAGATTGATTCTTCAGAAACTAAAATTGTTAAGTTAAAAGAAGAAATTGAAGGACGAAGAAAGAACGTTACCGAAATCAATACAGAAATTGAACAAAAGGGAGAGAAAGAACAACTTAAAGTTCATCGTGAAATTGAAGAATTAAAAGTAGCTTTAGCAAAAGATAAAACTAGGATATCTACACTTAAAGATGAAATTAACAAAATTCGATTAAGGAAAGATCAATTCAATGAAGAAATGAAAGAGTTAGAAAGTAAATCTTCTTCTTCTTTACAACAACGTAAAGAGTTAGAAAAACAACTTCAACTTAAGAAAAAAGAATTAATAAATTTAGATAATAGTATATTGCAGTTTAAGAAAAAGAACAAGATTGAATCTTCTGGAGAGATTGAAGATGAAATTGAAGAAAAAGATAAATTCATTGATGAGAAACAGGAAGAAGTACAAAAAGCAAGAATTAAACAACAAGATTTGTTCCGTGAAAAAGATAAAATTGAATATCAATTAGAAACATTAGATGAAAAAATTAAGAAAGTTAAAGAAGTTGAAAAAGAAAACAAGGGACAAGTCAAAGAGTTACAAAACAAGAAAAATATGTTTAAATCAGCAACATTAAAACTTAACCAATGTTTAGATCAAGATAGTAGTTTTGCTTCTCAATTGGCTAATGCCAGAAAAAATATGGTAGAAGCTCAAGAAAGGCATGCTAAACTTAACGCTAAAACTTTATCGTTGCAAGCAGGTTTGTCAAGTAACAAAGCTATTGCGAGCATTCTAGAAAATAAAAAACAGTTTAAAGGTGTACACGGCACAATCTCTGAATTAGGACAAGTAAAGAAAATGTTTGCTCCAGCATTAGAAGCAGCTGCTGGCGGAAGAATGCAGAATATTGTAGTTGACAACGATTCTATTGCAGCAGATTGTATTAAATATCTTAAAAGTAATAAATTAGGTTCAGCTTCTTTTATTCCTTTAAACAAAATTAGATATAACGATATTACTACTGAAAATAAAAAGTTATTAAATTTGCACGGTGTGCACGATTTTGCTTTAAATTTAATTAATTTCAAATCTCAATATCAAAAAGCTTTCTCCTACGTTTTTGGTAATACTTTAATTGTTGAAGATATTGATATTGCTCGTAAAGTTGGTATTGGTAAAATTAAAATGTCTACTTTGGACGGTGGCATTGCTGAATCTAGTGGAGTTATGCGTGGTGGATTCAATGTTCGGCGAAGTTCGTTAGGATTTAAAGAGAAAGATTCTATGGAAGCATTAGAAAGAGTTGAAAGTGATATTGCAGAATTACAAGGGATCATTGCTAATGTGGGAATTAAACGTGAAGCGAATGAACAAGAAATTTCATCATTAAGAAACCATAAATCTGAGTTTGAAGCAGAAATAATTAAGTTAGAAAAAACTTTACATCTTGACAATAATGATCTTGACGTTTCAGGAGATTTGAAAATAGAATTAAATAAAAGGTTAGATGAAGTTGATGATGAATTAAGTGTGTTACAGAAAGAAATTAATTTGGTTAACCAAGATTTAGCTAAACTTAAATCTAAGAAACAAATCTTACGATCAGAAGTAAATCAACTAAGAAATCCTCGTTTATTAGCACAATTGAGTGCATTTGAAGAATCTAAACAAACATGTAAGGAAGACATTGTTAAAATTGAAAGTGAACAAAGAAATGTTTCTTTACAAGTTGACCAAATGTTTACTCCTGAACGAGAAAAAATATTGGATATTCTTAAACAACATGAAAAAGAAATGGTTCAATTTACAGGAGAAATTAAAGAATTGGGTGATCAAATTAAACATAATGAGACAGACTTAACTGAGAAAGAAAAGGCTAGTAAAGAGTTCTATGCAAAATATCATCAACTATTTAACAAGCGAGAGAAGTTAGGTCAAGAAATTAATAAGTTTGAGAATGAAATTGAAAATTCACGTGAGAAATGTAGAACTAATGAACGTGAAGTTAATATGGTTTCATTGAAAAATGCTGAGATTAAAGCTAAATTAGCTGCACTTAGTGAGGAATTTGAAAAATATAAAGATGTTGAAATTTTTGAGAAGAAACCTATTGAAGAATTAAAACAGGAAATTAACAAATTTGAAGTTATGCTTGCACAAATGTCTGCAGTGAACATGAAAGCTTTAGAGATTTATGAAGAAGTGGAAACTGAATATAACAAATTAATGGAGAAAAAAGATAGTCTGGATACAGAGAAAACTGATGTATTAACTTTAATGAATGAGATTGAAACTAAGAAAAAGGATCATTTTATGAAAACGTTTGACAGTGCTAATGAAAACTTTCAACGTATATTCTCTAGTTTATTCAAGAAAGGTAAGGCTTACTTACAATTAGATAACCCCAATAGTCCTTTTGAAGAAGGGTTAAGTATAAAAGTTAAAATCACTGGTAAAAGATTCATGGATTTAAAATCATTGTCCGGTGGAGAAAAAACATTAACTGCTTTATCGTTCATTTTTGCTATCCAAGAATATCAACCAGCAACATTTTATATCTTAGATGAGATTGATGCAGCTTTAGATAAACATAACTCAGAAACGTTATCTAAATTAATTAGAAGTTATTCTGATAAAGCACAGTACATTTTAATCTCACATAACGATTCTATTATCTCAGAAGCAGATACTTTGTTTGGTGTAAGTATGAATGAAGGTAACATCAGTAAAGTTACTAGTTTAAAGATTTAAAATGAATGAGATAATTCTTATCTTGGGTCTTCCTGGAAGTGGTAAGTCGACATTAGCGAAAAAAGTTTCAGAAAAGTATGGGCACTTTCTTTACGATTTTGATGATCATATCCCTTCTTTTATGAAAGAAAAAATGTTAAAAGGAGAAATAATTACGGAAGAAGATAGGCTTAGTTGTACTAAAATTTTAATTGAAGACTTGAAAAAAGTTTCCTCTAATAGAAAGGTTGTTTGTGCTTGTACATTAATAAAAGAAAATCATAGAAAGTTGGTTCTTACAGAATTAAAACATGTGATTTTTTATTATTTGGCGGTTGATTATAATGTTTTACTTGCGCGTCTAGAGAAAAGAAATAATCATTTCTTTAATAGAAATCTTCTTGAAAGAATTATTAAAATGAACGAACAGTTTAATATTAAACACCACATTATTGATGCTAATCGTGATGAATCATCTGTTTTTTCACAATTTAATCAGTTGTTTTCTTTAGTTTAAGATTTATTTTTCATTTCTTACTTTAATTCCATTTTTTTTTAATAATTTAACAGTTACACCATCATCATCAATTAATGTTTTTGAGAAAGTCCCATCATAAACTTTTCCACAACCGCATGAAGGTGATTTGGATTTAAGGATTGCTTCTTTAGCTCCGACCATTTGTGCTATTTTTAATACTTCTTCTGCTCCTTTAAGAAATTCTTTAGTAACATCTTCTTCAGTATTTGTAATTACTTTTTCTTCACTTAGTTCTGCTGCTGGACGTGGTGTTGGTAATCCCCCTAACTGTTCAGGACATAAAGGGATGGCTTTACCTGCTTTAACTAAATCAACAACTTCTTGACAGGGTTTAGAATCGTTATTATAATTACATTTTATCCCTGCTAAACAAGCACTTACTATTATCATTTTGTTTATTAACTTTAGATCATATAAAAAGTTTTATATATTTAATTAAAATTAATTATAATTAAAAAGAGGTGATAGTGATGGTTAAAAAAAAACCCGTTAAAAAAACTGGTTCTAAAAGTTGGGAAAATTTAGGTAAAAACATCGGAAAAAAGATTGAAGAAGAGTTTAAGAAAGCTCCAAAGAGTAAAAACTGGTGCGGTTCTTGGGATTTTAAACATAAAGAACATTGTGGTGGTTTTGGAAGACTTATCTTTAGTTTAGGACTGGTGTTTGGACTAAATTACGCTGGTTTGTTAGAGGGTTTCCCTACCTGGACGATAGTTTTAATGGTAATAGGATTTGTGTTTATGAGATTATAAGAATTATTTTTTCTTTTTTTCTTAGTATATTTACCAAACATTTAAAATAAATTGATAATATTCTCTGTTTTATGAACTTATAAAAAGAGTTATATCTTTTTAACGTTTATTTTTCGTAAACTCAAAATGAACTTTCAGAAAATACCACCCGTTGAATCAGGAAAACTATTCTTAGATATAGCTTTCCGTAAAGCTAGAGAAAAAGGTAAATCTAAGACTCTGAAAGGTAATTGGTTACAAATAGTTAGACAAAAAGAAGCTTTAAAGTTAGACATTATTAAAGCTAATCTTTACACTAGATTAAATAATATCTTGGCTACTTTCCCAGATACGAACGCTTTACCTGACTTTTACATCAAATTAATGAGGTTAACGTTAGAGTTTACTGATTTTAAAAAATCTTTAGGGGCAATCAATTGGGCTATTAAAAAAATATCTCGTTTTCAGAAGACTTATGTCAGTAAAATTATTAAATCTAAAGATAGAGATATGGTTAAAAATCTGTCTAAACAATTTTATGGTAGAATATCATCCGTATTAAAACAAATTGAATCAAATTTGAGTTATTTAGAATTGTGTCGGAAAATTATGCGTTCTTATCCAGACATAAAAGATATGTTTACTGTTTGCATTTACGGTTTTCCTAATGTTGGTAAGAGCACTTTGTTAAACAAAATGACAAATACAAAGGCCGAAGTTGCTGCTTATGCATTCACAACTAAATCAATTAATGTAGGTTATCTTGAAACAAAAGATGAAAAAATTCAGGTTATTGACGTTCCAGGTACGTTAGCTCGTGCGGATAGACGTAACGATATTGAAATGCAAGCAGAACTGGTGATGAAAGAACTTTCTAACATTGTTGTTTATGTATTTGATTTAAGTATCTATTGTGGTTATTCTATAGAGAAACAGATAGAGTTATATCATAAGTTGGGAGAAAAAAAGAAAGTACTAATTTATCTTAGTAAAACGGACTTGATTGATTCTGAAATTGTTGATAACTTTGATTATAAACATTATTCCTTAGAAGAAATTAAAGAAAAGATTGTTGAGCTAGCAAAATAATGCAAACAGATTACGCAATACAACACATTAAAGAACATATCTTTACAGGAAACACATTATTATCTTCGAAAAGTGAAGAATTTAATACTATTGTTTTAAGAGAAGCTTACACTAATTTTAATTCACATCCAGATTATAAAAATAAAACTTTCTTTATTAGTTATTCTGAAGAGATGAAGCATAATCCTCAAGCTTTATTTGAAACTCTTGTTACCAATACTGGTTATGAGATTGATAAAGTATTAAAATATGTTAATAATCATGCTTTTGATGACGAGAGGAGTAATTTTTATGAATCTGCTTTTGTAATCTTTCTGGGAGAAATTTTACTTGAAGATCATCAACGTCCTCTTCTTTTCTTTGATCAATTACATAAAATCTTATTTCATGCAAATTATTTTCTAGGTGGGGATACTAAATTGAATCAACAGAACCACGATGAGATTTATGAATTCTATCGACAACTTTTAGATGAAAATTATCAAACTCTAGATTTAACATATCGTTCTTTATTTGAGAAGGATCCATTATATAATCTTCATAATGATCTGATCAATAAATGTTTGAGAACTGACGCAATCCATAAGAAAATCACTTTGGTAGGAAGTACAGTTTATCCCACAGTGGAAGATTATTGTATCTTTGGAAATCATGAATCACCAATCTGGGAAAATATACGAAAATTAGAATTAAAATATTAAAA
>Ga0233431_1003358_pt1 | contig 19471 bp, 13 predicted proteins | sample SI_118_April2016_FD_179867 | JGI IMG/M metagenome (GOLD analysis project Ga0233431, IMG submission 179867) | Seawater microbial communities from Saanich Inlet, British Columbia, Canada - SI_118_April2016_200_MG | ecosystem: Environmental > Aquatic > Marine > Inlet | place: Canada: British... | reverse complement strand
CAATTAATAGCCCAGTACTTTCACAAGAGGATGTGCAGGGAAAAACACAGGGGATTATACACCTTAAAAAACCATTGATTTTGTCTTGACAATGGGGTACACTATACCTGTTCAAGTTTAAGTTTATTTATAACCGACGCTATATCTGCACCGAATGAGGACATGTTAAATAATTTACGATTGTTACCAGATTCTCCAAAGCTTGCAAGATCAATAGCAATGACTTTATATTTTTTTGAAAAGTGTGCAACTTGATCACTCCAAACATTTTTATTACCGCCCCAACCATGAACAAAAAGAACTGCTGGCTCACCTTTGCCCTGGACATTGAAACTAATTTTCACGCCATCTGATGAGACAGCGATATTATCTGGTGCTTTTGTACAGTTGGCAATAACAAGGAAGGTGAGCAATAAAAAAAATAAACAAAAGAATTTTACCCGTTTCATTTTATCCTCCTAAATAGCACCTGAAAGCGCGCCTAACGGTTTGCGGTTCACCTGCCGACACTATCAACAATACAAATTGCATAGGCTTAAGGCAGTCAGGTGGAACCGCTGGTTAGGTTTGCTCATTCTAAATATAGAGGGGCATCCCCTAACGAAAACACCCCTCATAATACTTAAATTCCCATTAGTGTTTTGTGCTATTAGATTGGCAATACTATCATGTCATTACACTTAATTGTTTATTTAAGAAAATTACTCCCCAAAAATTTGATAACTAACTCCAACTCTGATGTCTAACTCAGCCGGGGTGTTTGTACCCATGAGGATGTAACCAAACCCGATCCAAGGAGTGACACCTTCTGTAATTGTATGCCAAGTAATGACTGACAGTTCCAGCCAGTTTACAGTGCTGTCAGACATTTTGGTGCCGTCTGCCTTGCCATCTCCATAATTCAGATACGCCAGGTTGACACGGGCAGGTATTCCATCATAATCCACAAAGCCACGAAGATAGAAGCCGGGGCCGGGCTGCCATTTCGTATCGCTGTCTTCGGCGTTGTAGCGTACGCCGACATTGCCAGTGATATCGAATTTACCCATCGTTTTTCTGGTCAGTGCGGCAACATCAATACCGAAACCGCCTGCGTTCCCGAGACCTTTCTCATCATCCCCCGTGGGAATGTCGAGCGCGCCGCGAACGGATAACACTCCCTCGGGCATTACGGCATACTTGGCGCCGAGCCAGATGTCACCAATACCGCTGTTGTCTTCCCCGTCAGGGGTGAGATATTTGTTCTGGGATACGAAGGGAACAATCGCAAAAGCCCGAAGATTGTTGGTAATGGTGTAGTATGCCCTGATGGGGATACGGAGCTCTGTTCCGGTGTCAGCGAGGTCCTGTTTATCACCGTTCTGGTCAAACATGTCGCTCGATGAACTATAGATAATGGCTGAACTTACCCGCCCCACTCTGGGTGTACCTATTCCGGGACCAGAATTGGTATATATAAGATCATCCCATGCAAGTGCTGTTGATGAAATTAATGCGAGCGTACATAATAGTACGAGCGTGAAAACCATAGCTTTTTTCATGATTACACTCCGTCTTAAGGATTTAGGATTTTAGAATGGAAATCACCTATACCGCTGAACCTCCTTTCGTGTGAGATTATTACGTAACCGGTTTACGAATGTTGATAGCCAGATCTATAATGGTCAATTTCTTTTTACATTCATGTCTAGTTTGTCGCCTAACGGTTTGCGGTTCACCTGCCATATCAAGCTAAAGCGGTCAGGTGGAACCGCTGGTTATACGGCAGCTCTAATTCTATATTTGATATAACGTTAGATTATTTTTCAAAAACTTCTTTTAATTCTAAATTTTGCTCGATTTGTTCTCTGGTTCTCCAAACTGGTCGAAGCTTTTTCTGTGAGAATAACTCTAGTTGATCTCCACGGTGTGGAGAGTTGGGTTGAGTTGAGTTCCCATAACTTAATAGAACATTGGCTCGAACTGGATCAGAGAATTCAACGATCGCAACATAGGAGTCTCCATTATTAGCTCTGAATAATTTATCCTCGTCGGGTGCAAAGTAAAGAACTCTGAAAATACCCATATAATCAGGCCCTCCATTTGCTGGGAAATCTATACTGTCATATCTTAACCTATACACATCACCCCATGGTACATCAAGTGCTCCATAGTCTTTTGAGACTTTTTGAGCTGCTTTTTCAAGTGCTGATATGGCTGCTTCAGGATTTGCTAATCCGTTAGGTGTAGTAAGTGGAGCCTTGGCGTTCCATGGCTCTGCAAACATATTTAATCCAATTTCCTCAACCCAAGAATTGAAAAGAACAGCACCGCGGCTATCTGCATCAGCTTTACGGTCCCATGTTTCCAATACTATAGAGGCATTTTTTACTATATTATTCCCACTCTTTTTAGCCACTGACAGAAGATCATCAAGAATACGATCGGCCATCTCAACTTGGGTAGAATGTTTGTATTCAACCAGCTCATCAAAAGTTATTTTATTATCCTCAATAAGCATTTGAACAGAACGCTGCTGACGAAAAAACATACCTTGCGGTGATATATAGAGAGGATAATTTTGTTGTTCAAGAACCATAGGAAAAGTCGACGTCCATGGTGGATCGTTTGCATTTTGTACCCATCCGTTTGGAGGATCGACTACCCGAGGCAAATCATTATATGGAAGAGTTTCTGTCCATAATGTAGTGGATTTATCACCCGGAATGATACCTTGCCAGAAATTCCAGTCACCTTCAGTCCTTTTGGGTACAAGCCCATTGAACAGGTACATTATATGACCATCTCTATCAGCATAGATTACATTAAACATCGGTAATTGCATGCGTTTAAGCGCATCTTCAAACTCTGATAGATTTGTTGAACGCGACATATCCCACTGTTGAGCCAATAGATGAGGCTTGTCCAATCCAGCAATACGAACAGCAATTGCTTTCTCATCTTTCTCAGCTAAAATTGGACCGTGTACTGAATGACGTACCGTGATTTTTTCTTCTCGTAAGCTGCCATCATTTTGTTTTACTTTGAGTATGTGCATTTCCTCGTCAAAACTTCGAATTTCATCATCAAAAATATATCCGTTACCCGTAAGTGTTAACTCGTACAAGTCCATACCATCATAAGTATTGACTGTATGTGACCAGCCTAAATAGTTATTAAAAGCAATTGCTAATGAAGGCATTCCTACCAGTGAGGCACCATAAGCATCTATACCAGGTGCGCTGAGTTGTGCTTCATAAAAGAGAAAAAAGTCTGACCAAGGTAAATGTGGATTTGCAAGAAGCATTGCATTTCCACTTTCAGAATGTGATGGTGCAATTGCCCAAGCATTTGAGCCTTTCGAATTCCAACTTTCCGCTGTTCCCATTGCTGCACCCCCAACAAAAGTGAAATGAATCACTCGTTGAGTGTGCGCCAGAACATCTTCTGCCTTTACAGGAAGTACAACCTTGAGACTATCCTCGATATTTTGTCCATTAGCTTTTACATAGTCGTTCATCCCTGCAACGAAAGCATCTAAATAACTTTTGAAATCTGAGTGTTGAGATTTATACCACAAATTAGAGCGTTTAGGGATGCCTACTGTATGAACAAAACGATCTTCGTCAATGTATGACTCGCCCCAATATTCTGCTGCTCGACCGCGTGACTTACCATAAAGCTGCAGGATAAGGTCACCATGGCTTTTCATCTGCGCCCATCCAAATGCGTAAAAGAGACTACTCTCATCTTTACCAAAAATATGCGGAACTCCCCAAGTATCCCATAGTATCTCAGATTGATTAGTTTCTTTCTGAGCACATCCATTCAAAACAAAAACTATTAAGATCAAATAACATAAGATTGATATCAGTGTGCTTATTGTGTTGTATGATTTCTTTCTGTAAAATGTGTGCATTTCCGCTTTCCCCTTCTTTCATATTTGCCGTATAACGGTCTGCGGTTCACCTGCCGTTACCATCAATTTATATATATCACTCAAAGCTATGGCTGTCAGGTGGAACCGCTGGTTAGGTGACTTTTTATTTTCGCGTCTTTTAACAATTCGTTGAACAAGCGAGTAATCTTAAATTCCTTATATATCTTTGGCTTATTTACGGACCCAATAGGAACTGGGACTCCCAAACCGTTTTACCCGGCCCTGCTCATCGAGCTCAAATGTCAACAACTCGCCGTTTAGTGAATAGCTCTGCTGGGAAGGGATCGCCTGGAATGTGCGTTTATTAACAGGCTTGAGCTTTACACGCGATTCCCAAGGATTATCAGATTCCGGCACGATCATAGTCAATTCGCCGTTTAGAATCATGATTATTCTATCCGAATGTTTCCATGTGTAAGTTCCAGTGTATTTCTCCCACTCTGGATCTGGTACAGAGGCCGCTTTGGGCGGTGTTGTGGCATGGATAATCGCCGGACCAACAAGCTCAAATGCTTTATTCAGGTAGAGTGCCGGATTTCCGTCATAGGCATTCGTTAACACAATGACACCGAGTTTTTGATCCAGAGAAATACTCAACTGAGTTCGGTGTCCAGGAAGACTACCACCGTGTCCCACACGCGTCTGCTCGCCGACACGAAAGACGCCAAATCCTAAGCCCCACCCGCTCTGCCAATCCGGCCGTAACCAATGCACACGGTGCATCTCATGCAAGGTCGATTTCTTAAGAACCTGATCTCCGGCAGAAGGGCTGTCATTTAGTTGTAGAAATATGAACTTCGCTAAATCTTCCACACTGGATGCTATATTGGCCGCTGGTCTCTCTGCTTCAGTGTCTACAAAAGGTTCTACTGTACGCGATTCTCCTGGAACACGGCGACCGTACCCTACCGCCAGACCTAGCATATCCGGCTTAGGAAGGGGATTCGTATTAGTCATACCAAGCGGTTTAAGAATGTGACTTTCGATATACTGCGGCCAAGGCTCACCGGATACAGCGGTTACAATTTCTCCAGCAAGGGAAAGAGCCAGATTTGAATACTTAAATTCCGTATCTGCGGGGAAGACAGTCTCCTGGTCAGGAAGCTGGCGGATCATATCCTGGCGTGTCGGAAAGGTTAATTCATTCCAGCTGACTCCTGTGGCTTCGCGTGGCAGACCAGAGGTGTGAGTGAGGAGGTGTCGGATGGTTATCGTCGGTCCGTCCGGGCTGACACTCTTGATTTTGAACCAGGAAAGATGTTTGGCAACGGGATCATCGAGTTGCAGTTTGCCTGCATCACGTAATTGCAGTATGGCCGTGGAGGTAAAGAGCTTTGATATCGATGCAATACGGTAGAGAGTGGATGGTTTGGCAGATACCTTGTTGTCAATATCAGCGAATCCATAACCTTTTGCCCAAATGAGATCCTGATCATAAACGATGCCGATTGAAAGGCCCGGCTGCTCACGATCCTTCATCTTCGCCTCAATCCAGACATCAAGTACCTTAATTGCAGCATCAACTCCAGGTTCCTGGATGAGTGAATGATCCCTTGGTGAATTAGATTGAGTCTGGGCAAAACCTAAGGACAACGTCCCTATTAAAGTGAGGATTACTATGAAAATCAGATATTTTTTCATTTCAATTATCCCTCCTTTTAATTGATTAATGATTGTCGGCATTGTCAAATGCGATTCTATTTTGGTTCAAAGTGCCACCCTTCATGGATCAATGGCAAAAAACGCCTAACTAGGGCTTATATAGTTTCTATGCTAAGAACCTATATACAGCTATTTGAGCTATATAAGACCCCAACGAAAAATATGATAAATACGTGTAATATTATTAATTTCAATTTGTTATCCTTTAATTATCACTAATCTACTAGGAATCATATCCAGACTGGATAAAACCCCAAATATAACATTATTTCTTATAAATTATCTGCAGGACTTATCACTCCTTTTCCACCATGGTTTAGAACGTGTGTAAAAATCATTGTTGTTATAACCGACATTCCCCATATCAAAATCATGAGGTGTTAAATTTCAATAAAATCCCACTTATGAATGAATATTGCCACTTTTATATCATTAATCAAGTTAATTCTATATACTAATCTTTAGATATAGACAACAATATGCTTGAAAACAAATAATTACTTCATTTTGGAGACACGTATCCATTGAATCAACCCAATATAAGGTGTAGTTAGTTCAGCTTAAGAAGGTTAAGGGAGAGTGAGTTTGGAACAACATAAACATTATTGACTGCCAGCAAACTGCCAGTAGCTATATTGCAACTTATTGTAATATATATACAAGCCACGGGTTCGATTCCCGCGTCCTTTACCACGTTAAACCAGTAAAAATACTTACAGCAGGTTGGTGTCATATTAATTCCTGTTTCATACAACATGTTTCCGTCACTGTATATATTTAACATTTGCATATCAAAATATCTGAAACAATATCCTCCTTTCAACTACTATCATCTTTTGAAATACAACGCGGGCGTGGACAAGAGAGAGAAAGTATCTCGATTATCTCAATAATCATTCCTTTGTTCTTGATGAAGCACGCAGTTACCAAGAATGTTTCGAACGAAAAGGAGTGGATTTGGATTGCTTATGTGATACAGCTTATAATTAGACAAGTTTTTTTGGGGGGGGGCAAGGTAAGATTTTAATAATTATTTTTTAGGGTATCTATAATGGGATATTTAAAGGCATAAACATGATTAGATTCAAAAAACATCTTAAACAGCGGGAAGGATGATTTATCTGCGTTGCAAGGATGTTAAATATACCAAATAATAATCGATATTTTCTTAATTTACACACGAATGTTGGGGGCTGAATGCCAAGCACAAAAATACCCAAATCACACAAAGTCGCAAGGCAATGTTTATAATATACTTATGGAGCGGGAGACGAGGATCGAACTCGCGACATCAAGCTTGGGAAGCTTGCGTTCCACCGCTGAACTACTCCCGCTCAAGTGGATTGAAACTATGGCGGTGTATTTTCACGTCACCACAGTTTCAACGGTGTTATTGCACGGTGTAAATATATCCCGAAACACGGGATAAGTCAAGATTATAAACTGCTGTTGGGCCGGACTTCAGCGGCCCGGCTATTTCTTCTGTTCGTTCCATAGATCGGTATAGCTGATCAGTTTGATCCCCCGTTTCATGACGATCGATTTCAGCTCGAGGCTGCATTGGGCATCGAGCACCGCCGCACGGTGAACGCCGACGCCGCCCTCGGTGAAAACCGCCGCAGGATCGGAATGAATGAGCGCGCGCTGTTCGGGAGAATCGATCCCGGGGTGCGACACCCAGAGATACAGGCCCGGTTCGAGTTCCTCGAACATTTTAATCGCCTGCGCCTTTTTGTCTTCTGACGGTACACTGTAAATGCTTATGCGCTGTTCGCCGAACGTTCCCGAGACGGGAAGATCGTGCTCGGCTGCGATCTTTTCCACGATGTCATGATCGACACCACCGTAATGAAAGTCGAGGTATTGGACGTTCACGCCTTTTTTGAGCGCGAGTGCAAGCTGAGCCCTGAGTTCCGCCTCCATTTCCCCAAGATCGGGATTATTCGCCTCGAGCGATGCGGGATCCTGAAACAGAAATCCGTCCTCGTCCACCAGTGACGGCACCTGATCATACGGCAGCACCGGACGCCAGCGGTATCCCCGCCATTCGCCGACAAGCGCCATATGCACGCCGACGCACCAGCCGGGATTCTTTTTGCTGAGGTCGGCGGCGGCCTCGAACCACGGCGCAGGAACGATGATCGCCCCGCTTGTCATAATTCCCCGGTTGAACGCCTGCTCGAACGCCTCAAGGGAGCCGTATGTCATGCCGAGATCGTCACCACGGACAATAACACGGATCTCGTCCTCCGCCTGAGCAACGAATGAAAATAACAGGATAAAAAGGCACAACGAGACAACTGCAGTCGTAAATACTTTTGCTCTGTTCATGAAAACCTCCTTGACGGACAAACTGTATGAGTATAGTGTAATGTATTATCCGGGCTCTGTTTCCCTGAATCTAATACTACTATATATGTTTTCCCGCCCGGCAGGTCAAGATGAATTCGTGCGGCCGAGCCATTTTTCCACATCCGAAAATACGGCGTCCACGGCTCCGGGCACATCGGGATCGATCCGTCTGACATCTTTCATGGCACGAAACCATGTTGTCTGACGTTTCGCGTATCGACGCGAATCTGCTTTCGCTTTTACGAGACACTCCTCAAATGTCATCTCGCCGTCCAGAAACCCGAACCATTCCTTATATCCGACCGTATCGAGCGCGGTCAGGTCACGCCGGTACCCTCTGCTGAGAACCGATTTGAGCTCGTCGACAAGCCCAGCCGAGACCATGACGTCAACACGGCTGTCGACACACCGGTACAGTTCCGTCCGTTTTTTTTCCACGCCGATATGAAGATAATCATAGTCGCCGCCTTTGATTATTTTCTCCTCGCAAAATTCAGTAAATGTTTTTCCGGTCGAATAATACACCTCGAGCGCCCGCATGATGCGGAACGAATCGTTCTTGTGAAGTTCAGAGGCGCGTTGGGGATCAATTGCCGACAGTCTTGCGTGCAGCGCCGGAGCTCCTGTCTCGTCGAGCTCGCGTTTCAGGGTTTCACGCACGTTTTCATCCGCGTTGATCCCCTCCGAGAGGCCGTGAATGAAAGCCTTGATATAAAATCCCGTGCCGCCGGAAATGACCGGCAGTTTCCCGTGCGCGATGATGTCGCGTGCCGCCTCGGACGCACGGATCACCCATTCGCCGCAGTTGAACGGTTCGTCGGGATCGACAATGTCTATGAGATGGTGCGGTATGCGTGCACGTGCTTCGGCGTTCGGTTTTGCGGTCCCGATATCGAGATAGCGGTATACTTTCCTTGAATCGGCGCTGATGATCTCGCCGTTGAAACGTTCCGCGGCCTCAAGTGCGATCTTTTTTTTCCCCGAGGCTGTGGGGCCCGCGATAATGAGAATTTTGGGAGTCACCGTCCGAATCTCCGGGTAAGCTCGTCCAGGGTCAGTTTCACAATTGTCGGTCTGCCGTGGGGACAGTGAAACGGCGACGAGGTGGCGAATAGCCTGTCCACGAGATAGCGCATTTCGGTCTGGTTCATGGGTTTACCGGATTTTATCGCCGCCCGGCAAGCGAGAGATGCCGCGAGTTTGTCGATATATCCGGAGGTAATTTTCCCGAACGTGCGCATTTCCTCGATGAACTCGTGAAATATGTTTCCATCACCGAAACGTGAAAGTCCGGCCGGGATGGCGTCCACAAGGATCGTTCTGTTGCCGAACTCTCTGATCCCGAATCCGATATTGTTCAAATGAGATATCATGGGTTCGAGCACATCATAATCGGCTGCGGAAAACTCATAGGTCGCCGGAAACAAAAGCTGCTGTGCCGATGAGGGTTTTCCCCTGAGATTGGCGAGCACTTCCTCATACAGTATCCGCTCGTGCGCCGCATGCTGATCGATAATAATCGCGCCCTCTTTCACAGTCGCGACAATATACAGATCGTTCAGCTGAAGGAATTTCGGCCCCTCAAACTGAAATTCTTCCCCTCCCAAATCTGTCTGCTGTCCGGCATCGTACGGCTGGCCGGGATCCGCATGAAACGCAATTCCTGTCTGCTGCGGAAAATCCTGCGGCTGGGGTGGAACACCCGGACGCACTATCTCATCGACCCATTTCTGCTCGGGCGGATTATAGATCGTTACCGGCGTTCCCGACGTTCCCGACTCATTGAAATCGAGGAAATTCTTCGGTTTTTCGCCGAACTCGGGAGCCGCGGACATGGTCTGAAACGCGCTCGAAACGGTATCTCTCAATGCCTGCATCATAGTGAAATCGCGGTGAATACGGATCTCCCGTTTGGACGGATGAATATTGACATCGACACGTCTCGGATCAATCTCGAAATACAGGACGTACGCAGGATACAGCCCTTTCGGAAGCGTGTGTCCGTAGCCCTGCATGATCGAGCGCAGAATGCTTTTGGATTTGACCGGGCGGCCGTTCACAATGATAAACTGGTCGAAACTCGTGGAGGCCGTCTCAGGTTTTCCGAGAAATCCCTCGATATCGATATCGTCCGTATTCAGCCGGATCGGCACAATATACCGAGAGATCGATTCGCCGAGAATCTGCCCGAGCATCTCTCTGCGGTCGGCGCATTTCCGGTATGTAAAAACCTCCCTGCCGTTGGATATCAGATTCAGCGATATGCCGGGGGACGCCACCGCATAATCATAGAGCACCTTTTTGATATGCTTGACCTCGGTGCTTTCCTGTTTCAGAAATTTCCGCCGCGCAGGCAGATTGAAAAACAGATTTTTGATCTCGATATCGGTGCCCTTGTCGCGCCCGACCTCTGTCACGTTCTTGAGAACCCCGCCGTCGATCACGAGCCGTGTGCCGAAATCGGAGGCTTCCTCTTTGGTGTCAATCGTCGCTTTCGAGACCGACACAATGGACGGTATCGCCTCACCACGGAATCCAAGCGTGATAATGTTTTCGATATCGCCCGCTTTTTCGATCTTCGAGGTGGCGTGCCGTTCGATGGACAACAGCACGTCCTCTTCGCTCATTCCGCATCCGTTGTCGGACACCCTGATAAGCCGTGCCCCGCCTTTTTCGATCTCGACAGTGATCGAGTCCGCGCCTGCGTCGATGGCGTTCTCGAGAAGCTCTTTCACGACAGATGCTGGCCGTTCGACGACCTCGCCCGCGGCTATTTTGTTTGCGATAATGTCCGGTAATATTTTTATTTTTGCCAATTTATTTCCTAGAAATGATTGATTATTTAAAGACTACTGATCCCCATCCAACTTAACCTTCCGCTTCAATTGCTCAAGCATCATGAGTGCTTTCAGCGGTGTGAGATTGTCGATATCGAGCACACGGAGCTCCTCCACAACGGGATGTTCCGGCAACTGAAACAGGCTGAGCTGGAAATTTTCGTCGCCGGATTCATTTTGCGTGGCGGCGAGTTTCGGTTTATTGTTGATATTGAATTCGTTCGCCTCGAGATTGCCCAAAATTTCTTTGGCGCGGGTGATCACTTTTTTCGGAAGCCCTGCAAGCCTCGCGACCTGAATACCGAGCGACTGATCCGATCCGCCCTCGACGATCTTCCGCAGAAACACGATCTCGTCGTTCCACTCTTTCACCGCGATATTATAGTTTTTCACCCTTGGCAGAATGGTCTCGAGTTCGGTCAGTTCGTGGAAATGCGTGGCGAACAATGTCCGCGCGGCGGCGCCCTGCACCTGATGGAGGTATTCCACAATCGCCCAGGCAATGCTCAGTCCGTCAAAAGTGGAGGTTCCCCTGCCGACCTCGTCGAACAGCACAAGGCTTTTCGGCGTACAGTTGTTGAGGATGTTCCCGGTCTCGTTCATCTCCACAAGGAACGTGGACTCGCCGCCCGCGAGATTATCGGACGCCCCCACTCTCGTAAACAGACGGTCCACCGCACCGATATGCGCGTGCGACGCCGGCACGAACGATCCCGCCTGCGCCATGAGGATAATGATCCCGACCTGACGGAGATAGGTGGATTTTCCGGCCATGTTCGGCCCGGTGATGATGAGTATCTGATCGGATTCGCCGTTGAGGATAGTGCCGTTCGACACAAATTTCCCGGCGGGAAGCAGCGTTTCGACCACCGGGTGACGGCCGTCTCTGATCTCTATGAGGGTACCGTCGTCGATCTCGGGACGGACATACCCTTTCAGATCGGCGGCTTTCGCAAATGACTGAAGCACATCGATCACAGCGACCGCGGAGGAAAACGCCTGAATATCTTTGACCCGCACGCCAACTTCTTTGCGGAGCGCGGCAAACAGGTTCCGCTCGATCTCCGAGATTCGGTCCCCGGCGCCGAGCACTTTCGCCTCGTATTCCTTAAGCTCCGGTGTGATGTACCGCTCGGCATTCACCAGCGTCTGTTTGCGGATATAGTCGTCTGGCACATTCGCAAGGTTCGAGTTCGAAACCTCGATGAAATAGCCGAACACATTGTTGTATTTCATTTTCAAATTTGATATACCTGTGCGGGCGCGCTCCTGAATTTGCAGGTCCGCGATCCATTTCTTGCCGGAACGGGAAATGTCGCGAAGCTCGTCAAGCTCCTTATTGTATCCGTCGCGGAATATTCCGCCGTCCGACACAAGCATGGGCGGTTCATCGACAACAATCTCCGTTATGTGGGATGAAATGTCTCGCAGATCAAGAATCTCCTCCGAACACTCTTTGAAAATGCCGGATTTGAACTGCCCGATCGCCTGATTCAGGCTCCACGAGCATTCGAGCGATTCCGACAGCGACACAATATCGCGTGGATTCGCGCGTTCAAGGCACACCCGACTGATGAGACGCTCGATATCGTTAATGCTGTCTACAATTTTCCGGATGTCTCCGAGAAGGGCGGAATTTTCGAGAAGTTCGCTGACACATTCGTGACGGCGTATGATCTGCTCCGGGTCTTTCAGCGGATTCACTATCCAGGATTTCAGAAGCCGCCCGCCCATGGAGGTGGAGGTATGATCGATGACACTGAGCAGCGTGCCTTCCGAACCGCCGGAACCCGACAGTGTGGTGGTCAGCTCAAGATTGTTGCGGGTCTTGAGATCGAGGAACATGGTCTCGTCGGGACGGTAGGATTTTATGACATTTATATGGCCGAGCGTCGCTTTTTGCGTTTCGATGAGATAGGAGAGAATTCCTCCCGCGGCGGAGATTCCATACCGGCTGTCCTCAAGGCCGAAACCTTTGAGATTCGCAATCTTGAAATGATCGACGATCAGGTCCTCGGCATAATTCTTCTCGAACGTCCAGCCGTCACGGTACGTTATCATTACACCGTTCAGACGGTTTTTTATCATGTTTTCGACTTCCTCCGGCTCGTTCTCGGAGAGAAGCACCTCGGCGGGATTGATACGTTCGAGTTCGCTTATCCAGTCCTTATTTTCGGGGAGGTCACCCGCAAGAAACTCGCCGGTCGACAAATCCGCCATTGCGATCCCCACATTGGCGCCGTTGATAGTGACCGCCGCGAGAAAGTTATTGCTGCGTGAGTCGAGCACTTCCTCGTTCATGGCGGTTCCGGGCGTAACGACCTGCACGATCTCGCGTTTCACCGGCCCTTTCGATTTCCCGGGCAGCGAGGTCTGCTCGCAAATGGCGACTTTGTGTCCGGCCCGGAGCATCTTTGTGAGATACCCGTTCAGTGCGTGATACGGTATCCCTGCCATGGGGATGGGATCTTTCTGATTTTTATTGCGGGACGTCAGCGTCAAACCGAGAACGCGCGAGACGATCTTTGCGTCCTCGAAGAACATCTCGTAAAAATCGCCCATCCTGAAAAAAAGTATGGCATCGTCATACTCTTTTTTGAGATCGAGATACTGCTGCATCACCGGTGTGATATTTGAGGTGCTTTTTTTGGCCATATCGCTTGTATTCCGTGGTGTTCAGTTCCTCTCCGCGGAGGATTTTCTGTGCTTAATTTATTGTTCTATTATACCAGAGGGAAAATCAATTCAATATCACAACGATCGCTTTTTCTCCGGTATTGCGGGTGATGCGGTTTACCATCCAGTCAGCTTCCCCGCGAGTCATATAATATCCGACTTGCACTGCAAAATAGTGAGTGTCCCGCACCGTTTTCATCCCAACGCGCGCATCGAAACCCTTATCTTTGAGCATTCTGAGTATTTTCAGCGCCCGCGCCCGCTCTTTATAGGCGCCGACCTGCACAGAGAATTTCGCGTTTTCTATCAGCGTTTCATTTGACGGTGCGCCCGCCTGTGGTCTCTCGGGAGCCGTAAAGATTATATTCGAATCATACGCGAATGACGAATCCTCAGCAATCGTTTTCCCCTCCTGACGGATCACATAGGCTTGATAGCTGTTCGGATAGTTATTCAGGAGCCGTCCGGTAAATTCATCGGCGTTTTTCTCGTTCCCCGTTTTCCGCCAGCTCATCGCAATCACCTCAAGCGCTCGAGGGGTAACAGAACTGTAATCGTCTTTTTCGCCGATCACGCTCAGTGCGCTTTCTCTGGCATTTTCCCAGTCACCGGCGGCAACAGAGCATTCCATAAGTCCCGTCACGGCAAGAAGACGAAGCCTTTTCGACGTATCCAGCTCAATACAGCGGTTGAAATGATTCATGGCCTCTCCGGGAGCGCCGCCGGAAAGCGTTATCAGCCCGAGACGGTAATACGCATCGGCACAAAACGCGCTTTCTGGATATTTTTCCGTGAGCCGCACGAACAGATCCTTTGCCCCGGCAAGGTCTTTTCTCGAAAATACGATCTCCGCCCGTCTGAAAAGTGCCTCGGACGCAATCACAGAATCGGCGAGGATCTCCACCTCTTTAAAATACCATAATGCTTTGTTATGGTCAGTTTCAATCTCCCCGAGATAAAAAAGAACCAGCGGATTGCCGGGCTGTTTTCGCTGTGCCGTATTAAGCGCGACCTTTGCTTCCTTAAATTTCCCCTGCCCGATCAGATCGATCGCTTTTTGGGGCACAGTATATCCGTTTTGAGCATCGGCATGCTCCGCACACACGATACAGATCACGAGAATAGTCCACATTTGCGCCGTTCTTATCATTGCATAATCCTTACGTCTTCGCTGAAATACTCACTCTGCCGAATATTATCCGGCAGCCGTCTCAGGTACGATCTGTTTGCCGACGATCGAGGCGCCGGTCGTCGATTCGATCAACACTTTTACAATGGAGCCGGGCCATATATTCACTTCATCCGTTTGAAAGATAACAGGGATGCTGAATTCTGAAAATCCGAACCAACCCAATTTGTCCTTGCTGGGAGATTTCACCATAACAGCCATCTCCGTGCCGATGTATTCGTCATGCTTCTCATGTGTAATCCCGTTCTGAAGCTCGATCGCCTCCCCGAGCCGGGCCAGCCTGGTTTTCTCCGGAACGCTCCCCTCGAGTTTGCATGCCGCTGTGCCGTCACGTTCGGAATAACGGTATAAAAATCCAAAATCGTATCGCACCTCCTCCATAACCGAAAGCGTCTCGCGGAAATCCTGTTCGGTCTCGCCGGGAAAACCGAAGATAAGATCGGTCGTTATGCTGATGGTGCCGACGATCGAACGGGCTCTCTCGATCAGTTTCATATAATCTGCAACCGTGTATCCGCGGTTCATAGCTTTCAGAATTCTTTCCGATCCCGATTGAATCGGCAGATGAAGGTGATTGCAGATATTGCCATTTTCCGCCATTACATGCAGGATATCGTCAGACAGGTCTTTCGGATGCGAGGTCAAAAACCGTATCCAGTCCATTCCTGTCGCCGATACCCGCTCAAGCAGCCCGGCAAAATCAACCTCGCCGTCTCGGTACGAATTCACATTCTGCCCCAAAAGCGTCACTTCTTTGAATCCCGTATCCGTTAGAGTGCGGACCTCATCAACGATCCCGTTCAGCGGAATGCTTCGTTCACGGCCCCGCGTATATGGTACGATGCAGTACGAGCAAAAATTGTTGCATCCCCGCATAACTGCAACCCACGCCGAAAACGGGCTCGACCGTACGGGTTTTATGTCCTCATACAATTCGTCTTTCGCAAATTCAACATCGACGGCATGGTCATGCACCGCCCGGCGGATCAGTTCGGGAAGGTTCCGGTATGAATCCGGGCCCGCTACGATTCTGACATTCTTTGTTAAAAGCTCGTCACCAAGCCGCTGCGCCATGCATCCGATGATCCCGAAGAAAAGCTCCGGCTTATTTTTTTGAAGCCTGACAAGCCCGCCGACACGGCCGTAAATCCGCTGTTCCGCATTCTCGCGGACGCCGCAGGTATTGAGCAGTATAATATCTGCATCGGTAATTTCCGTCGCAACGGTAAAACCGTTCGAGCTCAGGATGGCGCTCACATTCTCGGAATCCAGTTTGTTCATCTGGCATCCGTATGTTTCAATATATATAGTATTGTTTTTCATGTCGTGTCCGCAATAAAAATTAAAGAATAATTAAATACTTGATTTAATCTAACCAATAATCGGGAAACAAACATATTATATTTTTTATCTGTTCCCTGCGTAAAAAGCCCCCTAAATCCCCCGAGGGGGGGGACTTTATTCGTTCATTTTTCAAGGTTTCTGCCCCCCTCCGGGGGGATGGGGGACTGTATTAAGAATGTTAGAAATTCACATATGATTATATAAACGGTTTCGAATAATTAAAACTTTTCTAGAAACTTTTACAAAAACGCCAATCTGAGCCGTTTCCTCTTAAAATATAAAAAAAAGCGGTCCCCGAAAGAACCGCTTTTTACGCTTTACCTCAAATAAATATTGTGACCCGAATCAGGATTCTTTCGTTTCCTCTTCCGGAGCCTCTTCGGCAGCTTCTTCAGCCGTTTCTTCAACAGCCTCTTCAACTACTTCTACAGCCGTTTCTTCGACTGCTTCTTCAACTGCTTCGGTCTCTACTGTTTCGGCGGTCTTTTCTTCAACCGCTTCGGGGGCTGCCTCGGCAACCTCTACAGCTTCTTCCTTTGCAGCTTCCGGAGCGTCGGCCACAACATCTTTTTTCTCCTCTTTGGACGAACTCCCAAGAATATCGCCGAATGCATCGCCAAGTTTAACCGGCTGCGGCTCGTGCGCTTTCTTGAATTCATCAAATTCGGATTTGTCTTTTTCTTTGAAATATTCACGGACACTCAGAACGATCTTGCGCTGGTCCTTATCGAATTCGATAACCTTTAACGGAAGTTCGTCGTCAACATTAAATGCCTCGGCCGGTTTTTTCACATCCTGGCCAAGCTGGAATGTCGGGACAAAACCTTCGATATTGTTTTCGAGCTCAACAACAACACCGCGATCCAACATACGGATAATCGTTCCCTTTGTGATCATATTTACCGAGAATTTTTCCTCAAGGGTCATCCACGGATCGTCAAAGATCTGTTTGTGACCGAGTGAAATCCGGTGGTTTCCTTTGTCAATATCAAGAATGATAACTTTGACATCGTCACCTTTTTTCATAACCTCGGAAGGATGTTTGATACGTTTGGTCCAGCTCATATCCGAGATATGAACCAATCCATCGATACCTTCCTCGATCTCGACAAAAGCGCCGAAGTTGGTGAGATTTCGCACCTTACCGACAACATTGCTTCCTGACGGATGACGCTCGTCAATCGTTGCCCACGGATCCGGCTCAAGCTGTTTGATACCGAGTGAAATCTTTTCCTCGGCTTTATCAACGCTGAGAACCTTGATTTTTATCATATCGCCGACATTGACGATCTTTGAAGGATGTTTGACATGCTGGGTCCAGCTCATTTCACTGATATGAACAAGTCCCTCGATACCATGCTCAAGCTCAACAAACGCACCGTAATCGGTTGTCGAAACCACTTTCCCATCGACCGTTGCACCCTCGGGATACTTCTCTTCGATATCATCCCACGGATATTTGGTCAGCTGTTTCATGCCGAGAGAAATTCTGGTTTTGCCTTCTTCGTAATTTAATATCTTAACATTGATATTGTCACCGATCGAAACAAGTTCGGACGGATGGCTGATTCTGCCCCATGACATATCTGTTATATGCAATAATCCGTCAACACCGCCAAGATCGATAAATGCGCCGAAGTCGGTAATGTTCTTCACAGAACCTTCTCTGACCTGGCCGATCTCGAGATCCTCAAGGATAGTCTCACGCATCTTCTCGCGCTCTTCCTCGATAACCGCACGTCTCGAAACGACAATGTTACGTCTCAATTTGTTAATCTTGATAATCATCAACTCGCACGTCTCGCCGATATACTGATCAAAATTCTTGACCTGACGAATATCGATCTGAGAACCCGGCAAGAATGCATCAACGCCCATAAGATCAACCACGATACCGCCCTTGATACGTCGAACAAGACGACCATCGACCTTTTCGCCGTTATCGTGAATTTCCTTGATCTTATCCCAAACTTTCATGAAATCTGCTTTTTGTTTGGACAGGACCAGCTGGCCTTCCTGATTTTCGAAATCATCCAGGAATACCTCGACTGCATCACCCTCGGCAATTTCGGGATTGTCACCGAACTCCGATATGTGGATTGCGCCCTCGCTTTTAAATCCGATGTCAACAATAACCGATTCATTCGCGATCATGACAACTTTGCCCTGGACAATGTTGCCCTGCTCGATCGATTTCATCGTGTCATCATAGAGATTGAACATCTCGACAAACTCGTCCTCAGAATAATCACTCTCATTATAAAGACGGGTTGCTTTCCCGGACAGCGTCTCGATTATATTGACCTCTTCGATCTCCTCAATCGCTGCTTTTTCGACCTCTGCATCTTCGTTTACATCTTCTGCAGGCACTTCTTCTGCAGGCACTTCCTCAGCAGGCACTTCTTCTGTAAGTACCTCTTTTTCCTCAACTTCAGTCTCTTCAATATTTCCTTTAATATCTCCCAAAACCGTACTACCTCCTTAATACATTAGATTTGGCCTGATTATGCACGGCCATTGTGCATGGAACACAGATCGGTAATATCGCACATTATTCTCTCGGACACAAGTAAATAATGTTCTTTTTTTGATTCCGCCTTTATTTCGGACGGATATACGGGAGGAAGAAAGTGCAGCGTTATCTTTGAAAAGAACGGTTTCGCCTTATATGAACCCTCTATCCAGCACGGTACGATCGGCACATCCGCCATTGCGGCGATCATGCCAACGCCCTTTTTCGGAGCGCCGAATTTCCCGGTCCTTGTGCGTGTTCCCTCGGGAAAAATGTTTAATGCGCGGCCTTTTTTCAGAAGAGTAACAACCTCGACGATCGTCCCTTTTGTGAATCCCTGACGGTCGACCTTGACAGATTTGCTCACATTAAGGATAAACCGTACGAACGGAACGACAAAAAGCTCTTTTTTGGCGAGATGTGAAATATGACGGGGGATCATCCCGCCGATAGCTGTCGGGTCGAAAAGGGATGCATGATTGGGAGCGATTATCACTCCGCCCTCGGGAGGTATGTTCTCAAGCCCCTCGACCGATATTCTGAAAAATATTTTATAGATGACATACGTTATAAATTGTGATATTCGATACGCCCGGCCCCTTATGTGCTCTTTGTTCTCCACGTCATTATTCATACCTGCTCCCCGTTGACAATTGATATGATTTTTGCAACCTGCTCATCAAATGTCATATCGGAGTTATCGATACTGATTGCATCATCGGCTTTTCTGAGCGGCGCTATCTCCCGCTCCGTATTCAGTTTGTCGCGTTCTCCGATCTGACGTTTCAGATCGTCAATATCAACATAAACACCGTTTTCGGCAAGCTCTTTATGTCTCCGCTTTGCCCTCACGTCGATGGACGCCTCGATGAATATTTTGAATTCCGCATCGGGAAAAACAACCGTTCCGATATCGCGCCCCTCCATAACAATGCCGCCGCGGTGTCCGATCTCGCGCTGCATTTCGGTCATTTTCTCGC
>Ga0233431_1003354_pt1 | contig 19479 bp, 22 predicted proteins | sample SI_118_April2016_FD_179867 | JGI IMG/M metagenome (GOLD analysis project Ga0233431, IMG submission 179867) | Seawater microbial communities from Saanich Inlet, British Columbia, Canada - SI_118_April2016_200_MG | ecosystem: Environmental > Aquatic > Marine > Inlet | place: Canada: British... | reverse complement strand
TATTATACGAAATATATAAATATATCAACAACCATTTCGAGTTACAATACATTGAAAAACATTGACACGCTTAATTTGTACGATAAAAAATAGTATCTTAACATAATATACATTTATAATCATGTGTGTTTATATGTTATTCACATAACATATAAACGAATTATTTACTGGATCGTCCCTATATATGCAATTGGATATAATCGATGTATCACATATCCAAAATCTTTTATTGAAAAACAAATATGTACAATAATTGATAAATTTAGTTGTTAATGTGTGATAATCGGATGTTAATTGTAATTGCTCAAAATCATTCTTAGTCAATATGTAGTCGCCTCGACGCGTATTAATTACAACAATGTCTATTTTAAGCGCCTCATTTAATAATTCAACTATGTCATGCATTGATGAATCTTCCAAATCTACATCGAGTATGGTAGCCGACATATATTTATTATTATATTATATAATAATATTAAATATTCTGATCAATAAACTTTGATTAAAAATCAATGGTACATATAGTATTATTATCGAACACTTATTAACACAATGTCGTAATGTAATATTATAATGCTGTTAACCGATTGAGTAATATAATAATATTACTCAATTGTGTTACGAACGCATACTGCCAATCGCCTGGTTGACAATATTATCCAACAAAAGAGAAAACCATGTTTGGTCAACGAGTATCAGCGTATGTTGGTTAATACTTATGCACAAATACGCATCTGCCTGTAAACGATCCAATATGATACGACATGCATTGTTTATTATATCGTTATCATGCGCATCCGAATTGAACACATATCGCAATATCGCGTACTTAATCAGACACATCAAATAAGCGTCATATCCGCCCATATTATATAACATGCAATAGTGAATGCCCCTCAACATACACAGTAATATACTGTTTGGCATGTCAATACGAATCCTTCTAACGTCATGGTTATATATGCTTGAGATGGTGTGCTTACCATTACCTTCGTATTTCAAAACAGGATTATACAATCGGTTACCCAGGCAGTCGATGTATGGTATGGTTTTGTCGTGCAAGTAGACATCGCAAAATTGATCCATTTGAATTCGTTAAAATGAATTAAATAATTATATAGATGAATACATTGAATTCATAATATCAATTTTTTAATTATCGGTTTACAGCCATAATTTCGCATATAATTTACATACGCAAATAAATTTTTATTCACGTATTAATTTATAGAGGCTGTTCAAGCGCTGACTTAACTATTTGCAATTCACCGATCTCTTTCAACATGTCTTGTGGAATCATATTATTAACAAACCGGTTGTTATTCTGTTCCAAGTATGATATTACGACATCCGTTACCTCGGGCGGATATATGTTGCATGACGGATGTCTATCAATAATAGTACACAGAATAGAAAACCGAATCAGTCGAAGTAGCTGGAAGTTCGGAACATGTGAATGATTGTGCATAACTGCATTAATCCCATTTACAACCATAAGCAATGGTGTATACGTATATGTGAACGACGTTAAAATATGTCTGCTTTTACACATTTGCTCACGTCCGTAAATATACGAGTATGTCTGAGGACCAATCGGATATTTTTCAGTATATGTTAATCGAACATTACAAGTACCGCCCCAGTAACATTCAATTTTAAAATGTTCTTTAATATATATGCCATTCAACAAAACTACCGGAAATCTTGCCCGGGTATGTATCTTCACAGCTAGCGTGTCAACAATAGGTACAGATGGCGCGTCATCGCGCGCTGTAAGCAAAGATTGTTCGGTGTTGCCTGCCATTGCTTAAAATTCGATTGATTGTTGATTTGAATTCGTTAAAATGAATTAAATAATTATATAGACATTTGCATTGAATTCATAATATCAATTTTTTAGGAAAATAAATTTGATAATTAATGGTTGATTATCAAATTAAGTATCAATATATAGGGACTGTCCCGTAAATAAGTTATTTGTTTATATTATGTATTAATAGTATAATATAAACAAATAAATATATATATACGTTATGGGATAGTATAGTATATTTGTCATTACCGAATTTATAAATATATGGCATTTATCATACATATTTGTTATTAATTAACAACGAATATGTAATAATATAAAAGATAAATAAACAAAATTATAAAATATATTAATTTTTTTTGAATAGTTCATCGCAATTGATTTATTTTGCTTTAATGTTGCAAACATATGTTCTATTTTCACTCTGTGTTTGTTTGTATTATTATTGATTCGATCAATAAATTTATTTCGGTGTTCAAATAAAATAACACATCTAATGTGGTTATATGCGTGGTAATTTTATATAATGAACATTGCTAAAAACAATCGAATTTTTAACATGTTCATTTACATCGATTGTGTTTTTATTTATATCAAAACAACACCGAACGTTTATATGCTTAATAGATGTATTATTATTCAATGTGTTCAATGGATGATCGTATTTAACTCCGAATGCAATATATGTTATCGAATTATTGTTTTCAAATGCATCTATTGATTGATTAAATAAATATCCAAATATCACATGTTTAAGTGTATTGTTGTTTTTTAAAGCGGTAATCGGTTGATTAAATCTATCACCAAATTGTATATGTGTTAATGTATTATTACCCATAAGTGCATCAATTGATTGATCGAAATAAGTGCCGAATATTAAATGTGTAATATTATGATTACTTCGTAATGCATGTATGTTATTATTAAACACAGATCCTAATTTTAAATGTGTTATTGAAGTATTGTTTTTTAGCGGATCTATAGATTGTTTAAACTTCCACCCAAACTCTAAATATTTAATTGTATTATTTCCAAATAGTGAATCTATCGGTTGATTAAAATGCGTTCCTAATACTAAATATTGTATTGAATGATTATCGCGCAATGAATCAATAGGTTTATCAAATCGTAAATCAAATGTCAAATGATGAACTGAATTATTGTTTTTCAAATCATCAATATATCCATTAAATAAACATCCAAATTCCAAATATTGCAATGTCGTGCATTTATTGATCACGTTAATATCACATTCGACAACATTAATAAATAAATATACTAAATTAAATGGCAATGTCATTTTGATAGTATTGCATTTATATGATAGATATAATGTATTTATTATATTAATTTGTTTAAGTCTATCGCATTCTTGTCCAATTATGGTATCATAATAATATAATTTATGATCGTATTTACGAAACAATTGTGAAGTATGTCCGATATTATTGAAACTTTTTTCGTAAAATTCTAAATATGATTTACGCAAATTAATGAATGTTATTTGATTAGTGAACGCGAAAATAGTTGTAATAATATTATCGTTTAGCATTTTTGTATATGTATTTATTAATAATATGTATTATATGAGTATATCGCTTATAAATCAATTTTATAATGACGTGTTAACAACGTTTCTGATTTTAATTTTTTTTTTGAAAAACTGCATAATACGTTCCACATGGATTAATATGTTCACCAAGTGTATTTGTTAATATCATTTCTAAATTATATCTTTTTGCAATTTTACATATTTGCTCGAGTGATATGTCGTTAAAATATGAATTTTTCATATAATCGTCATAATTAATACCATTTACGATAGCAATCATTATATGTTCCAAATACATTAAATCAAAATTAGTTGCCGTATATTGACCACGTATAATAAATAATCCATTTTTTGCAAGCGTATTACTTATGTTTTTGATTGACTTGCGTACATGTTTAACATGATGCATAACTTGTAAAGCTAATATCATATCAACATTTGCATATTTTTTTGGTATTTTATAACCATTATATATATATCAAAAATGCAATTGCAGTTTAACATAGGTACGAATTCAGATTGCACTATGTTTAATACAATCGCATTTTTTTTAACTCCAAATAATAAACTTATTTTGTTTAATATCGTACCATCGCCCCCACCAATATCGATAATTCTTTTAATTTTCCGGAATTTTATATTTTGTTTGTTTAATAAATGTAATAAATATATTATATCTGTTGCGCGTTTGTTTAAATACTCGTCCGAATTGATGTTAAATCTGTTATTACATGTGTAATAGTATTGTTGTAAATCATTGTAAATGATTTTATCATCGCGTATATTTCTGTTTATTAAATATTTCAATTTATAATAGCCTTGTTTAAATTTATTCTTCGCAAATAAATAACTCAACCATTTTGTTTTATCGTCATGCAAAAAAGTGCTATAGAAGTACGTATCGTATTTTATCATGCAACAGTATGATATATGACTGTCCAATAAATAATTTGTTTTATATTATTCATATAATTTATAGGGACGATCCAATAAATAATTTGTTTGATATTATTCATATAGGACGTTCCAGTAAATATCCGCTGTATTATAATGTAACATGGTACATTATAATACAGCGGATATTTACTGGACAGTATTTGCATTTGGAGTTATGTCGCTCAGTTAATTTCTGCAATATATCGATGATTATCGGAGCAATCGTGCGTATTTTATGTGGTTTAGTAATGATGCGTTTAACATTTAATTTGTACGCATGCAATAGATCATACGCACGATTGCTCCTTATTCACCGTTATATGGCTTGTTTAGATATACTATTGTATATGTATTATATTGCATTTTAATTCGACAAATATTTAATGGACCGTCTGATATCATATATTGTGTTAATATAATATATTGTGTTAATATCTTAAATTTTTAAATGTCAATTAAAATAGACGATGATATAGCATCACTAATTGTTAATAATATTAGCATTTTCAAGTACATACATCCAAACATATTAACGCTTATTGGTATATTATGTAATTTAGTATTGATAACCAAAATAGAATGCAATATGTACATTCTCGTAATTATCGTCATTCGATTTTTAGCTGATATACTTGACGGAGCCGTTGCTGTTAAATACAACAAAACTAGTAAATTCGGATGCATGTTAGATTCGCTATCCGATTTTATGTTTGCATACATATTTATATATTCAATAACCAAACAATACACAAATTTAAGCTATGAATATCCATTAATCGTTATATTAATATTAGCAATTTATAATCAATATAAGTACAATATATTTAACACACATGCTAAGCTAAAAACACAATCTAGTGATAATGTGATGGTCAGTAAAATTGAGGAGTTTATATCAAATAATACATTTGTCCCGTTCATAATTTATGCAATAATATTATGTGGTTAATTTATATGACGGTCTAGTAAATATTTGTAGTTTTGTAGTTTTGTAATGCGGAGTTTCGAATATTAATATATTCGAAACGCGCTTATGAAGAATCGAGTTGATGCAATTTGTGTTGCGTAATGAAGTCCGCTAATGTGACATTACTGGTAACCATATCGGTTCGCATAAATGCAAGCACGTCTGTCGGATAATGTAGTATCGTATCACACTGCTCCGTAATTGTTGTGTCTACATCCTTACCATGTGCGCCAAACATATGCACATTAAAAGCATACGTTATCATTTTATACATTTCGATGTTTGTCGGTGTTGTAAATGTATCTTTATGCTTTTTAGACAATGCGTACATTTCCGCAAAACCAATGTCGACATTATTTATTGTCAATGTTGCACGATAATCACCGAATGACACAAAAATACAACACGCATGCTCAGTATACAAATGCACTTCCGCTAACTTAAATCGTAAGTCACTACCGAGTACTCTCACTTGAATACATTTTTCAGTCCATTCGATGCATGTATCAAGCTTCTTAGTCGGCGGAAACTTTCCGATGCACATATATACCATGCCCCTCTCGCTCCATGCACATGCGCGTTTAGCCATACATATGTCCATAAATCCAAGAATCTTCGTAGCATTGAAATCGTATATTAATACAGCAGTGTTAACAAACGCGATCATATCATGTATCGAGTGATCAATATTACGTTGAGGAACGACGTTTAAAAAAATCGCAAATAGAATGAGTTTTGCGTCTGCGATGCCAATCGCATATTGGTTCAGCTCGTACAAACACTTTTGTATTGGCGGTAGTACGTAGCGCATTGTCGCATTGTATTCGAAACTTCTAAATAGAACAGTAGTTGTTGTTATATCATACAACGGTAACTCGAATTGCGTCTTACCATACTGGACACATAATATAATTTGTCGATCATCATTCAATCGTATGTACAGCTCGTCAGGTCGTCCACCTGGATATGAGCCATATAACTCGAACTTGTTATCCGGATACAGTTCATGTGGCCAGCGAGCAATATATGTTTCATTCGGCAATATCATTCTGGTTTGCACGGTTAGTATGGGCGTATCCGACATGGTCTCTATTATGGTAGTAAATTCACACGTGTACTTGTTCTAAATTGAATTCGTTAAAATGAATTAAATTATATTATACATCCCATAAACACTTGATATAATCAATTTTTACATGAAAAAATTGATCGTTCAATTATTATGTTATGGTATTATGATATATAACAATTCACATAACGATTATAAAATGCCCGATACATTTAGCATCGAATACGGAGCATATGAAAACAAACTAATATGCAACGACAATGCCATAATAAGTTGGTATGTATGGTGTGAAGGTTATTATCCATATTTAGCGTATACACTTAGCGAAAACGGAACAACAATAACATATGATATTGAAATTAGCATGTATTATTATACATATATAAAGCGTGTTCGTGAATATATTGCAACGTGTAATGATAATTATATTCGAGCAATTTCAAATGCGTTTATATATACAGTACTAGTTGTTGATGCCGGTGACATAATTTTCGAGAATGATCGCGCAAATTCGAGCTGGTTTGATAAATTGGCCGAGTTGTTAGAATCTCGTTTTTATACTCTAAATGAAATAGATGGTACTTTATATAACTCTGGTGAATTATTTATAAACCGATTGATAGAGTTAATACATCAAGAAAATATCGTTATTAATTAGTGCGATTTTCAAATATTTAAATATTTGAAACCCACTTACGTAGCGTCATTGTGCGTATCGTCTGGTAATGAATATCTACCCGAACACGAATCGTCCGATGACACTTCCGACCTGGTCGATGATGTTTCCGACCTGGCCAATGATGAAGCGTCTGGCGACGGTCCTACAATCCAATCAAAGCAAGCCCAATTGGGCTTTTGTTGATGTAATGATTTGGCAACCTCTGTAATGTCCAAATCGTGTTGTAATATCGCATTCAGCGATTTAATTAACGCATCTAGTGGAATCTTCCAAATTAGCGCGAGTGAACCAGTCTGCGGTGTGTCAACCCTAAATATACGACGCAATAACGAGTACCTTATAGAGGTGTGCGTGTCATCTACATCATCTGCTTCCACAGTGTCACGAATGCGTCTGGAGAGCGCATACGCAACAAAGATGTCAGTATGAACATTAAACACTCTAAGTTCTCGGATTGCAGTTGTAGAATAGCTGAGCACCAACACACCGTCTTTCCTAAAATGTATACTAGTGCATTTCATCGGTGATTTTTTGCCAAATTTTATAAACACATCTTTGTGCTCGTCATCACACTGCACACATGCATTGGTACGGGTACGACTACCGATGGGAATATCGTGTTCGAATATAAGTTTACCTACTGCATAACGACGTGTCCACCAGCCTGGTGGTATTTCCGTATTCTCATAATACGTTACTTTAGCGGATGCATGTTGAACCGTACGCACACTCGCACTGGTGGGTGTAGGTTGCATCGTGGTCTTGATAATATCACGCCTAATCTCCCCATGCCTAATCACATCATAATAAAATAGCTCGGCCTGTTCAATGAAGTCGTCTAAGACACGCGCATTTCTAACATGGACGATGAGCGAAAGACAAGCAAGTATAGTAATTGGCGAGTCCCTCTTATTTTCGTACATCATGTACAAACAAGATTGTACATTTTCCGGTACATTGCATATTACCGCCTTGGCTTGTTCATTTCCAAATATAATACCGGATTCGCGTATACTATGAAACGGGAAATTAATTTCATACGCAGTATACGTGACATACAATGTAATGCATCCGTTATATAATGACAATTCCAAACTCGTTGGACGCATCTCGGAATAGCACGTGAAGTCAAACATACCTGTGATTTGACTAGCAAGAGGCAACTTGAAAAATTGTACAGGGTCGCATTGTCCAGTCGATTCGGGCGTATCTACCTCCGTCGATACTGGCACAGTCGGCGCTGGCTCTTGCATCACTTGTCCAGTCGGCATCATCACTGGTCCAGTCGACACAGGCTCTGCCGGTAATGGTCCAGTCGGCACTGGCTCTGCCATTATTAGTGAATCGATTGACGTACCTTCCAAATTTGAATTCGTTAAAATGAATTACATTAATATATGAAGAATATATATGTGTCAAATATTCAATTTTTTATACATATTAGTTGATCATTACAATAATGATCAACTAATTTAAGAGTACTGCTTCAAATAGTAAAACAATTTGCCCACGTCAATCATTTCGCATTTCGTAGCAATTCCACTTACCATTATTACGTCTGTGTATATGTACATATAATACTTATCAGCCTCGCATATGGTTATGAACTCCCTGGTGTTATCCAGCTCATATACATCGCCGTTGTGCGATACATTGAAACCCAACTCTTCCATCAACAAGCACAATAAACGAATATACACTGGATCCGTTTCGGGTATGTTAGCGATGATCGCATACGTCATCGCCCTCATAAATTTGCCGGGTGGGATATTAAAATAAGTACTACGTCGGCCAAACTGAACCTTTAACTTAATTTTGCGCGTACCATGCATCACAATTCCGATTCCGCGTACTTCATCACCATTTATCAGGTCAAGATACATCTTGGTACCGCGCATAATAGCCAAGTACATAGTGGATATATCAGCCATACTTGACATATCAGCCATACTTGACATATCAGCCATACTTGACATAACTGATATGCGTAATTAGTAGTGCGTTGAATTCGTTAAAATGAATTACATTAATATAATTGATAATGTATACAAAATAGATTATCAATTTTTTTTAAATACGTGTGCCAATTATATCGCATATCCGATTGTATAATGACAATGGTTTTTCATGTTGCAATTGATCAATACAGTCATCATTACGTTGCATTTCCGTAAAGTAACTACTCAACATCATAACTTTATTTCGTGACTGTTCGCAAATATTTTCTTCAGTAATATTCAAATGAACGTATATCGCAACACACATCACAATCGGTATAACACATGGGTAATCTTTAAGCTTATTTAGTATCAATTCGTAAAAATTGGATATACCCACCAACTTAATAAAACCTACATTGCGCTCCCGTAATTCAATGTATACTTCATCGACCCCATGTATATCCTGTTCAGCGACATAATATGAGCCATTTATAAATACATAGACGCGTGTATCATTACCAACGCATTCGATGTACAATTCATCTACAATATCGGCAACAACCGTCCCAATATGTGACATAACGGCAACGCGCGTAATTAGTGGTAAATTTGAATTCGTTAAAATGAATTACATTAATATAATTGATAATGTATACAAAATAGATTATCAATTTTTTTAAATAAGTGTGTCAATTTTATCTATGTATATCAATTATTACTATCATCTACCATTTTTGTGATTGTTTGCATATGAATAATATATAAACACATTATTTACTGGACATTCATATAATATTTATTGTACATTGCAATCGCTATTTTGTTGCTTAATTCGATCTTTATAATAATGATCTGATATATAATTCGATAATACGCACATATTTATACCGTTCGCGAACAAGCTCATGCCCCACCCCACATCAATACCATGAATTCCGAAAATTTTATCATACGTAAATGGTATATGTAATGCATTTTTCGATAACATAGTTGATCCAGTATCACAGAATGATACATCTACGTAATTTGTTGTAATATTATATTTATTAATGTATTTATCAATATCAATCATTTGAACAGCGCGATCACGTATTACTGTAATAAATGGTATATCACACCAACTCTGTGTAACTATCGCTGATACAACATCATATTTAGTTGTGTTAATAATATCAATCATATCATGTATAGTTTGCTTTTTAATACCAACGTCCGATTCTATTATCATCATTGCATCATAATTGTCATTTATTGCACGTAATCGTCCATTGTTATATGTATTTAACATCCCGTCGTAATTATGGTTATTTGTTATTATATAATCATCGACTAACATAAATTTAATGTTATTGTATTTTTTCCATTCGCGTTGAACTATTAAATCTGATTTACGACATGTGACGAATACATCATACGATATGTTATCGATGGTCAATGCATAATCAATAGACGATTCAAATGCATTGTAAATTATGTCAACTAAATGAGCATCGCGATCGATTGTTGGAAATAAAAACATTATGTTATTTACGCTTTTTGCCATATTTGCAGTAACTGTATTACTCGCAATATTATAATTTCTTACATGGGTCATTTCAATACATTTATTGATGTCATGTTGTAATTCATAATCTGACATTGAAATTGAAAAATCGGCACGAACTTCTAGAGTTTGCTTCCATCGCAATATATTCACGCATATAACGGCGACACATATGGATATTATTATAACCAATATAATAAACGCCATTTAGTATATTGTCAAATAATAAGTTAAATTTTTATTATTTATCGTAATTCAACATAACAATTTGAATTATTATACACAGGTAATGTTTGTAAAATGCAATTACATATGTAATTGCATTTTAATTTGTAATTTATATCTGGGATACGTGTTCTAATATCTTTGCATTATCGAGTATAGTATATGACAATACGCTGTCTCTAAGCGCAACCGTTCGCGGTATACAATATCCTTCAAATTTCGTTTTTTGACACGATGCTAAAAACTCACTAATAGCCGGTTGTTTATCTTGTATGTTGTGTATATCGCCATTTTTATTTATTAGTTGTTTATATCCGATTTCAACTAACATTGCATGTAAACACTGCGCTTCAAATACAGGATCGACGTTGTTTGTAAATATTCGCTCACATGCATTGTAAATTTCAGATACCCAATGAAAATCGTAAACATTAATAACATATCCATCATTAAGTGTAATAAACGAAACATTATTTTCTTGCTTAATAATTCGCATAACAGTGTACACTTTTCCATTATATCGATTTATCAATCTAACGTGTGTACCATCTACATTAATATTAAATACAGTGATTGCCATTGAATGATCGATGGACATTGTGTAATTTGATGATATGCCGTTCTTTAAAATGAATTACATATCATCACATTTGACCGTGAATATTTAATATTTTCATTTTTTTTGTAATAATAGTATGCCATATTATAAGTTATTAATAAAAATTGAATATCATATATATTGATATTTATAAATTAATCATATTTAATTCATTTTAACAGGCTATTATAATGGCCGAGTATATATCAACGTTCAATGCAATATCGCCTTTTATAAAAAGGAAGTATATTCAGTGGTACATAAATATTAAAAAAATAATAGAGAGTAATATGTCAGGTGTATTGGTATTGAATGGTTCGCAACGATCATGTGTTGATGTTTATAATAGCGATTGTGATTTGCTGTTAATTATTAAAAATAAACCAGATAAACAACAAAAAATAAAAGTATTAAATGAAATATATCATCATATCACTGCTCATAAATTTGATATTAATATAGTTGCACCGATAAAATTAATTACGATCGCACGTGTGCCGATAGCTAAAATGCAAATTATATCGCCTAAGCATACATTAAATTTCGATATATCAGTTGATGATTCAAATAGTCCTTCTTTATTTAATACATCATTGGTTTCAATGATACATTATATGTGGCCAATAACAATATATATGTATCGAATAATCCAGTTCGAACTGTCATGCATATTCGATAAAAAAATATTACCATCGTGTCATTTGATTAACTTGATTAATATATTTTATGGAAATTCACAAATAACTGATCCGGCTGTATTTAAAGATCAGTTTTATTACTGGTTATTGAGTTTGCGCGGACAGACTATAAATACATTGGGTGTTATTTATGATAGTGATGTCAAAGATAAGGATATTGTAATTGTGTATGATATGTGTGCAAATATGAATTATTATATATCAAAGGAATCATTGGATAATATTATGATAAGTGCACAATATTCAATTAATACATTGGAATGTATACTTCGTTTAATATAAGTGATTAATATAAGTGATTAATATAACATATTAATCAATTGTTATATAATTATACATGATGGTCAATAAAGTATGATAGTTCAGTATCATTGTTGTATAATTCAATCATACGTATATGCAATTTGTTATTAATATCTTCAATTATTTCATATGGCGTCATACACGTTATTTTATATAATTTAATATCGATTTGTTTAATGTTATCAATAAATGGATGGTTGCTACCAAAATATCCACATAATTCGCGCACACATGATAAATACATATTTGGAAAACATACAAAAAACTTATTTATATCGCGTAGTGGTGTATTTGTTAACTTATGTCCATTACGAAAATAATCACTGTTTAGAATTGTATGATCATCATTAATTATTTTGAATATATCACATACTTTATTTTGTTGCTCTTTAATACATAACAATACGTTATAATAGTCTTCAAATCGTGTAGGCTGTTCAATGTACAACGTTCTTTCATATCGCGTGAGCACTGTATCGTCCGTTCGGCAACCTGTTTTATTAAATAAATGGTTACTTGATTTAGGTGTAAATATACACAAACATAAATCATAATCAATGTGTAAGTAATACTTATTATGTTGAAATATCAAATGATCATTGCAATACTTTATTTTCATTAACTCGTTACGTGGTACAACGATAACTTTACCACTTGGCATTGTTACAATTTTTAATATATCGTTATTATTTGCATTATGTATATTATTATAAAACGGTTCTTCGTCATTTAATAACAAATAATCTAATTCGTTATTGATATTTTGACGCGTTGCAATATCATAATTATTAATGTTGAACATGTTAGTTCGAATTGCATTAATAATTATTTTGAAAACATCATAATCCCTGTCTAAAAATATCGATCCATCATCAAGAATAACTAGTTCATGTCGACCGCTAAACATAATTCCTAACATACTATCTTGATATTTCTGTAATGTTGATAAGTATGTCATTATTATTGTGCCACCGACATTTAGTTTAACAATATTTGGTAATTGTTTAATTGACATTATTTATTTTTTATTAATTGCTATTATAATATTGCCATTATAATATTACTATTGTAATCGTTATTATAATCAATTTTTCACATGCAGTACATTATCAATATTCACATGTACTCGGTAATGTATTAAACGATAATGTAATTTAATATTTTAATATCAAATTTCCATTATCACTAATTATATTCTATTTCAACATTTATTGTACGTCGCCATATGATATAAATTTTCAAATACTGTACTCAAATCAGCAATTGCATTAAAACGGTAACAATATACATTACCGTCACATAATATTACGTAAATAGGGACATCTGAATATACATATATTGACATTTTAACAGTGGTTTTGCAAAATGATTTATTTAACTTAGTTTGATAAGGTTGCTTTACGTTATTACGTAATTTAAACGTATTTGACCGCCATATTTTACTTTTTTTAATACCATCTACAAAATTACGATTGTTGAGTAATTCATCAAATTCAATTGTACAATTATCATTAATACACACGCACCCATCACCAATAAGCTTATTAATATCAAAGTTACTCATTAAAATATATGTTTTGTAAACATACAACGGATATTGGCTATCGTCTAAATCGATAGTCTCTAAATTGTATACAGTTGAACATACGCGTTGATTATAGTAATATAATTCGGTTAATATATCTGCTATTTTTATTATGTTAATTATGTTATTGAAACTATTTCTATAAAATGTTTTGGAAACACATCGTAATATAAGACATGTTTTAACATCAGTAAACTCAAAAAATAAATTATTAATAACATTAATATCGTAAAAAGCGGTCATTGTGCAATTCGTTAAAATGAATTAATAAATACAATCAACGGCAACAATAAATAATAAAAATCAATTTTTATTATTTGTTTTATTAATGATATTAAATATTGAATAATAAAGTATATATTTATATAAAATGTAAATATTTATTAACGACCAATATACACACAATGAAACCATATTACGGAGCACATGTAGATAAGTTAAGTTCATTATATAACACAATATACAAAAATCACAAACAATATAATGCTAACGCGTTTAGCATATTCATTGCATCACCCCGAACAGGTGTTTTATATAAATTACCTGAAAAAGATATTAATAAAACAATACAATATGTTAATGATAACAATATCAAACTAATTGTACACGGATCATATATATCTAATCCATGGAATGCGAAACAGAAAACTATTAACAGCGTAATAAACGAATTAAATATGTGTAATAGATTAGGTATATCAATATATAATATACACTTACCTGCAAATAAACCAACAAACGATGTTGTTAATGTAATAAAAAATCATTTAATAAACGCGGTTAGTAATGTTACAATGACACTCGAAATAATAGCATGTAAAGAGAATAAGAATAGCTACATTAACCCTGAAAATTTAAACAAATTATGTGCGCAATTGAAAAAAGAATTAAGTAATGATAATTTCGAAAAAATTAAAATATGTATAGATACTGCACATTTACATGCTAGTGGCGTAAACATAACATCAAAACAAGATGCGAAAAGTTATTTTACTCAACTAAATAGCGACTCAATTGGGCTAATACATTTAAATGATAATTACAATAAATTTAAAAGCAATAAAGATAAACATGCGCCATTAACTAAAGGTAATATATGGAATGATGATGTTAGCGGGCTAATATATATTGTGCGGTATGCTAAAAAACATAATATACCGATTATATTAGAGAGCCATGAAGGTGTATTTACGAAAGAGTTACAAATAATTAATAAGATTATTTAATTAAAACCGATACATCAAAATCTATTATAAACAACATAAGTGTTAATTTATTATTCAGATTACCTAATAATACAACAACATTGTCACTTTTCATATCATTATGTAAGCAATATTTCGACATTAACAAATATTTATATATTGTTAAATCGATGCATTTATTTACATATTTTGTTTTATTTAGCATGCCTTCGTATTTTAATATATTCGTCAATGTTCCAGATGATATGGCCATTACATAATATGGAATATTGAATAAACAATGATTATAATATGGGCGTATTGTTATATTTAAACGCAGTGCATATATGTATTTCATTATGTTATATTCATTAATACAATCGTTATTGTAATTATTACGATATTTCGTATACGCGCTTGATACTTTTTTTAAATATTCATACTTTGGTGTATATGTGCCAGTAAATTCTTTCACAGCGCATGTATTACCTAATCGTATTTTTGTTTTTCCCGACGATTTTAAATATAGATCACTTACGACACATGCTATATTATCATCTTGCCTGAATATTAATCCTCCTCCAGTTTGTGATTGATGTATTTTATATACGATTTTTATATGATTTCGTTTTACGAAATCATTAGAAACTGTCATATTTGCATCTGCAAATCTATTAAATGATAATATAAACGGTTCTAATAATGCCCACATACGTAATTGTATTTTTTCAAAATCACCGACCGGTATCAGACATGGTAAATCACCATTGTAATATGTACTGATTAATTCATTAACTAATGTTATTTGTATATTATTAAAATCTATTGCAGTAGGATTACTTGCAAAATGAATTTCATCGCATTTTATATAATTATTGTCAAATCGCCAATATTGATTCGATAGCGTGGTTGTGTATATACGCAAATATTTATGTTTTATATTATTTAGTATAGCGATGATTTTTATTTTTTTTAGCGTATCATGATCATATTTTTTTTTAGCAATATGTTGAAATATATTGCTAAATATTATATCTAATTGATTATTAGATATACCGTTGTTATATGGTTGGTTCAATTGATATATTTTATTGATTTTTCCAAGTATATCATTTATTATTTTTGTGTGCTTATAAATATCAGTATGTTCATCGGTTACGTGACAAAGTACGTTTTTTATTATGTAGTCAATATTTATATTCCGATTCACATAATTCATTGATAGTATCCGATCAACTAAATTATGCTTTATAATTGCATTCGCAATTTTTCCAATAATATGATCACAATGCTTCACCATATGCACGGTATCACATATTTCAATTGGTAACTTGTAAACATTATATTTAGTATAACTGCTAGAAATAAATGAATTTAATTCAAATATTATTTTTATTGCGTTGCTCAATTTAATATTATGCAAATACATATTTTGAATTGTATGTTTGGATATGATTGCGAAAAATGGAGATTTAAATTGACTATATGTCATAGTATTATCAATGTCAAATATGTGAAATATATCTTGAATATTATCATATACAATATGTCGGTTACGTAATTCGTCTATTATTATATGTTTATTATTCGTGTTGAATATTGTGTGATGTGGTAACTTATTTAAATTATAATCACTATCATAATTCATTATTTTCTAATGGTATATTTATCACTATATAAATAATGTATATGTTAAATTATGCGTGAATTATAACTACTACAATACAGTCCTATAATAGCCACATCAAAAACAAAAATACATAATACCGTAATTAATGAATATATTGACACGTATCCGTCATATGAAATTGGTATTAGAAATATCAATTGCATAACCACAAATAATACGAAAAATAATAACATAATTATCTCAAATAATTCAAATCTCGAACCGATCAATTAAAAAAATATTAAAACATCATCCATACATTATAATTGGAAATTTTAACTTTACGACTAATAATAATGAAATGAAAATATTACGCAAAATGGGATATGTATGTAACAACGAAAATAACATAAATTAAATGTAATTATTCAGATCATTTACCATTATTCCAACCAATATAATACATATAATACATATAATACATATAATATTATATTGTTGCTTGACAATATAATATTATAAATAAATGACTAATAATGAGGAAATCAACAAAGAATTAAATAAATTACCAAAACATATACGTGATAAAATAAGAATTAATCCCGAATTAAATGGATTAATTGAATCAGATTTCCACAAACACATTATTAATAATCCTGAAATACAACAATTAGAAAAGTCACTTAAACAAGGAGGTGTCGATGATATATCATTGTATGATATGGGTGTAAAACGAAACGTAAATGGTTTTAATTGTATTGTTCTTGAGCCAGGAATTAAAATTTATAAAACTATTCCCGGGTTCGCAACAGAAGAGCAAATATATCAATATTGTGAATCAAGTAATAATTTACCATCATGGTGGGGAAATAAATATATTGCATACGCGTATAGTAGATCAATATGGAGTTGTATGGTAGTATATGATATTGTAAAAGAAATTGTATTGATCGATATGTTTGATGAACATAATATCTATAAATTAATAGAATTATTAAATGAACAGAATATGTTTGCCTGTATACAATATTTACATTATTCAAACGGATACAAAATAACATTGTCTAAACAAATCATGCATATGCATGATATATCTGATATGAATAATATATGGGTATTTGATCGTATATTTAATCCTAAAAATACATTTATGTATCGTAATATAAATAACGTAAATAATTTAAACCCATTAGTCGCATATCGAGATTATCATATAAATATTATATTTCGTAAAATATTATGTAATATGCGTTCAATAGATGGATTTATAAAACAACAAATCAAATCAACAGTTGATATATTTGGAGCATATCTCCTTGAAGAAATTATATTAAAATCAATAAGCATTAACCAAAAATGTAAATTTAATCGTGACGATAAATTATGCTGGGTTAATTGGACATTAAAAGATGTTGTTAAAAATAAATATGCAGGAATAATATCAAGTATAAGAATATCGCGACTATATGATATCAAACAATTGCATATAAATAACAATTTCGAATTACTTAAATTTTATATATCGAATAACTCAAAATTGTTGCAATTACGTGAGTGCAAACATATATTAAGCTATAACGTACATAGTTTCAAAAATTTAAATGTATGTATTGAACGTGATGATAATATTAAATTGATAATTGATGTTATATATAATTGTTCAAAAAAGCTCGAATTAATTATTTTACAAGAAGTCAAATTTTACGAACATCAAAAAAAAATTTATGATATGTTTTCAAACGCTGGATTTAAATATATATATACATGTGCAAATGGATCACCGTTGGAAACGTTTGTAAATAATATGTATATAATGGTATTATCAAAAACTGATATACAATGTCAACAAATAGATTGTACCATAGATACATATGATTATTTTGAAAATTTAATTGAATATAAAAAACATCAAATTACGAATCGTAATATGTTATTAATGCACACTAAATATGGTAAAATATGCAGTGTTCATTTAGAAATAGGTATTCCAGAATTATATATATGGAATTCTAAAAGTATATCTGATAATGAATTATTAAAAAAAAATAATTCGACTATTAGAATCGATCAATTAAAAAAAATAGTAACATATGATCCTGACATTATAATTGGTGATTTTAACTTTACAATACATGATCCAGAATATAAATATATGATTAAAAATAATTACATATGTAATAATAGCAATAATGAAAAATCAACTATATGGAATAGGGTTGATCATTGTTTTTCGAAAAAAGCAATGTCTAAAAACGAACTAATACAATGTAATTATTCAGATCATCTTCCATTATTACAACCAATTAAATAAATGTTCATAATTAATATAGTTACAATATGTCGACATGATACCACATTATAGCAAATGAGAAATGGGAATATATCAATGAATATATTAAATCGCATATGAAAAAATCAAATAAAATTGTGAATATCGAGGATAACATATGCAATAAATATGAGTTTAATATAGATAAAATAAATAGTACATACAATATAATTATTCCAGGCGACCATTTGATATGATATCATTAATATTATTATTTAATATCATACTATCATGCAACGTTCCTTCAACAACCTTTAATGATATCGGTATTTTATATTCATTACATATTAGTGATATTTTTGAGTATGATTGATTTTTAAACAATCTGTTGGTATATCCTTTAATTGCTCCTATTGGTGATTTTATTAATGAGCAATCTATAATTAAATCATTAAATGATGCGCAATTCAATATAAACGTATTCCATATGTTTTTAAATGCGTCATTAT
>Ga0233431_1003352_pt1 | contig 19484 bp, 15 predicted proteins | sample SI_118_April2016_FD_179867 | JGI IMG/M metagenome (GOLD analysis project Ga0233431, IMG submission 179867) | Seawater microbial communities from Saanich Inlet, British Columbia, Canada - SI_118_April2016_200_MG | ecosystem: Environmental > Aquatic > Marine > Inlet | place: Canada: British... | reverse complement strand
TAGACTGCATAAGAGAAATTATACTTTGTGTTAATTCTAAAACTAAAAAGAATATTTTGGCTTTTATTAAAATGTTGAGTATAAACACAAAACAGGTAAGTGGATACTAAAAATGTCATGTACTAAGGAAGTGTACATAAATAAATTAAACGATTTTTACAATATATCGTAGTGGTGTTCAAGGAATGAAACTTTTTGCATATTAGGAATATGTGACTAGTTTTATGACACAGGAAACCGCTATGAGATGAAGTAAAACCTTTAAGTTATTTATTTATGCTTCCTAAGCTAAATTTTATGCAATTAAAGATTCCAAAGTGCTTGGGATTCAAGATGCTGTGATATTAAGCGATAAGTCTCATTCTTATGTATGGAAAGCAGTTCCTTTAGAAACAGGATTTTTTACTGCTAAAAAAATTAAAATTGTTTTAACAGGATTGAATCATATAGGTTCACATGGAGTACTCGAAGCCATAAAATCTGATAGTCTTGCATTAAATGATATATTACTTAAATCTGTACCGAAAAATCTAAAAGATGGCGATATTGTGTTTTGTCCTTCCGAAAGATATATATTCATGCCCGGCGATGAAGTTAAAGTAAAAATTGATGTAGAAGTAACAGATACAACTAAGTTATAAAAATGATAAACTGGTATAAGTTTTTAAAAAAGAAAGAAAATGGTGGGCGGTGAGGGACTCGAACCCCCGACAACTTGGGTGTAAACCAAGAGCTCTAGCCAACTGAGCTAACCGCCCTTCTTAAGAGATTTATAAATTATCCCTGTTTGAAAAATTATCAAATAGTTATTTCTAAAAAAAGTAAAAAAATATAAGTCTAAAATTTTTATATGCAATATTGATTTTGTTTTATAGAATAGATAATATATAAAAAAATTATTAAAGAAATAAAAGATTTAATATGAAATTATCCTCCTTACTTAATCCTGGTTTTATAATTTATGATATTGAAGCTGATAATAGGCACGATATCTACAAGCAGCTTATCGATAAAATCTCCCCAAAAATAAAGTTTTCAGATTCTAGTTCTAATATTGTTAATAAACTTATTGAAAGAGAAGATATTACTGAAATTCCATATGAAAAAGGTTTTTCTTTTCCCCATTTGAGATTAAGTGAAATAGATGATTTGCATGTCGTAATAGGTATTCTAAAAACTCCTGTAAAATTAAAACCTATTGACGTAGATAAGACGAAACTGGTACTTATATTTTTGATTTCAGAAAATACCTCACAGGTTTATTTAAAGGTCTTATCTACATTCACAAAATATCTTATTACTAATGGAAATATTGATAAACTCATTAATTCAGAAAATTCAGGTGAATTTTTAAACATATTAGACAGTGATAAAGTTGAACTTAGGCGTACTCTTGTTGTAGAAGATATTATGAATACTGATTTTCCATTTGTAGAAGAGTCAGACAGTATTAGTAAAGCTTTTGATATATTTACGAAAGAAAAAAAATTAGTTTTGCCTGTTTTAAATAAATCGAAAGAATTTATAGGTGTTATTGAAGCTAATAATATAGTATCAAACTATTTTCCCAAATATATGCTTTTATTAGATAATTATAAAATTTTTAAGAGTTTTGAACCGTTCGATACGCTGTTTAAAACAGAGGATATTTCTTCTGTTAAAGAGTATATGACAAAACCTAAAGTTACTGTTCCTGTTGATACGCCGATTATACAGGTGACCTTATGTCTTTTGCAGCAAAATGCAGCAAATATCTTTATTGTTGATGGCAAAAAACTTGTCGGTTTAGTTTCAATGCAGGAAATTATTAGAAAAGTCATAAGAGGATAGTTTCTTCTAATGGTTAATTATTAATTGTCAATGGTAAACGAATGAATAAAAATATCTTATATCTATATCAATATTTCTGTAATGATACATAGAATATGTTAAATTTAACACCTGCCGGCTATTAATTAACAATTTATCATTAACCATTAATAATTAATCTATGAGTATTCAATTTTGGTTTGCAACAATAGTTTTTATTTTAAGCTTTGCAGCTGTTGCAACAGAGAAAATACATAAAACTACTGCTGTTCTAATAGGCTCGGCTATAATGCTTCTTTTTGTTCTGCCAGGTCCGGTAGGTCATATGATTGCTAACGGTACTTCAATGGCAAGCGAAATAGTATCTCCGCATTTAGGATCAGGTGCAGTTGGTGTCGCGAGTTTAGATACGTATTCTAGCTATGTTAATTTTGATGTGATATTTACACTGGCAGGCATGATGATATTGGTAAATATTCTTAGCGGAACAGGAATATTTCAATATATTGCTATTAAGTCGGCAAAATTTGCTAAAGGTGACCCTACAAGAACAATGATACTTTTAGTTGTATCAACAGCTATATTATCCGCTTTTCTTGATAACGTAACAACGGTTTTATTAATAGCACCTATTACATTTATTGTTGCTTCGGAGCTGGATGTTCCAGTTCTGCCATTTTTAATGGCAGAGACTTTAGCCTCAAACATAGGCGGTGCCGCAACACTGATAGGCGATCCTCCCAATTTACTTATCGGTTCAGCTGCCGGTTTGAATTTTATGGCTTTCATTTATAACCTTGCCCCTTTTATTATTGTATTAATGATAATCTATTGTTTTTTCCTTAAACGCTATTATCGGACAAGGATGAAGGTGACTGTAGAAAAAAGAGCTAAAATAATGGAGCTTGATGAGCTCTCTGCCATTACAGATTTCAGGAACTTAAAAAGAGGCGGTTTTGTTGTTTTTGTCACTCTGATTGGTTTTTTAATTCATGGTGCTATAGGCGTTCAGCCGTCGGTAATTGCAATGAGCGGTGCAGCTTTGGCTTTGTTAGTATGTAAAGTCAATGTTGACAAAATGCTGGAGAAAATTGAATGGAGTACACTCTTCTTCTTTATAGGGCTTTTTATATTAGTTGAAGGTGCTGAATATGTTGGGCTGATTTCAAAAATAGGTCATCTACTTGATTTGACCAGCGGATGGAATCCACTCTGTGTGATTCTTGTTCTAATGTGGTTTTGCGGAATTATTGTCGCATTTATGAATAATGTCTCATTTACCGCAGTAGCTATTTCAGTAGTTGGAGGCTTTTTAAGTACATCTCCACTATTTAGCGGTAATCCTCAACTACAAAGACTACTATGGTGGGGATTGGCACTGGCTGTTTGTCTGGGCGGCAATTTTACAATAATAGGTGCTGCTGCTAACTTAGTTACTGCCGGTGTTGCAGAACAGGCTGGCAATAAAATCAGTTTCAAAGAATTCATGCGATACGGAATTCCTGTCAGTTTAGCATCTCTTGTGCTCTCCTCCATCTATATCAGCCTAAGATATTTCTTAATACAGACATAAAAATCTCATATGAAATATTTAGCTAGCTCTAGTCGGTGTCTTTTTTTCTTCGGATATAGATGGATTGTAGTATGCCTAGGCAGATTAGGGATGTTATCATGAAGGAACCGCCGTAGCTGACTAATGGAAGTGGGAGTCCTGTAATCGGCATTAAGCGTATATTCATTGCGATGTTTACGTATAAATGTTCGAAGTAGAGAGCAGCTATTCCTGCTGCTAGTATGTGTCCGAATTTATCTCTTGCAAGATATGACGTTCGTAGCATTGAAAATATTAGTACTAAATAAAGAAAGATCAAAGTGCATGCTCCTATAAACCCTGACTCTTCAGCAATTACTGAAAAAATCAGGTCGGAGTTTGATACGCTTCGCGGCAGAAATCCCAGAGTATTTTGTGTCCCGTGCAGAATGCCTTTTCCTGAGAAGCCTCCGCTGCCTACAGATAACAATGTTTGTCTGCTTGTCCAGCCTTGGTTTAAAGGATCTCTATCAGGATTGAAAAAAACAAGAATTCTTTCTTTTTGGTAGCCTTTCAAAAAAGGGTAAACTGACGGAACAAGTACAGCACCTGCAATAAGTATTATTATTATCCATTTCCAGCTTAATTTTGCCGCAAATGCAACAGCCGCTAAAATAACTATAAATACAAGTGAACTGCCTAAATCAGGTTGCTTTAAAACCATAAGAAATGGAATCATTACAATCACGCTTAAGAATAGCAAATGAGTTATTTTATTGATTTTGAAATTTTTAAGAGATGCAATTCTGGCTGCAATAAGAAGTGTTGATATTTTAGCAAACTCAGAAGGCTGAATAGTAATGCCTCCAAAATTTAACCATCTTCTGGCTCCGTAAATTTTAACTCCGAAAAAAAATACCAGCAGCAGTAAAAATAATGATAACAGATAAATAACAGGGGATAAAAACCCCAACGTTCGGTAATTCATACAGCATAGGATTATCCAAAAGACAATGCCTATACATATCCATAAAATCTGTTTATCCCAGGCTTTAGTCATAGAACCGCCAACCTGCTGACCAGCACTATAAATAAAGACTAATCCCATTGTGATGAGTAAACTGGAAGAGATGATTTGTATAAAATCAAGGCGTAAAATCTGAGTTTTTAAATACGAAAATAGATTTAAAATAAAAGAAACTTCTGCATCTTTTTTTTTCGGTAGTTGGAAAACAAATTTCATTTAAATAGCTAATGTTATGTAGTTCATCATAATATATGGTTTTACAGGCTATATTATCATATGATTGTACATATATCTTTACAATGTTGATATATTCTCGATTATTCGCGGACAGTAGTGCAGAGCACTATAAACTCGGAGCTTGTCACGCGGAGCATGAATCTGTCTCTATCTTGAAAGTAGTAATTTCATTTGGTATAAAGGTGGATTATTTATGTGCAGAGCAGAGTAAATTCTAAGCTACAACGCTTTGCGTTGACTGCTGTAATACAGAATTCTGCATAGGAATTGCAATTTAATATATCATGGATGATTTTAAATTTTTGTTGAATATCATATTAGATAATATGATTAAATCTACTATCAATAATTATATTTCTAAGCTTATGTGTATTTAAAATATGTTCTTCAACTTTTTTCAAATTCAGTGTTTTTATTGATTTAAAACTGTTTAATATTCCAATAATTTTATTAATAGTAGATATTTGTCTTTTTAATAGAGCAGTTTTTAGGTTTGGTAGATCACTACTTGGTGTTTGAGCTATATCAACCTGTAACGACATAAGTTTTCCAAGAAGGTAAAGCAGATTAAGAGAAATGCTGTTTGAAATATTTGATTCCGTGGAGACAAAAATATTTATTGCTGTAGTTAAATTTCCAATATTATAATAGAATTTGGAATTTACGCTGTCTTCTTTTTTTACTCCAGGAGAAAATTCATTGATAAAATCAAGATCATCATCCATGTCTTCCCATAACGGTAAGTCATGAAGGGGGATATTTTTTTCATTTAACTTATGAAAAATAATATCTTCTTCATTAGGAAGATCTAAATAAAGCGGCAGTTCGTTTAAATACGCACTGATTTTTGTATCTTCACGCTTAAGTTCTTCTTCCCAGTTATGTTCAGTCCATTTTTGATATTTTTCAGTATTCATCTTATCAGATTGCCTTAAACTTTATAGTATAGAAACAATAAACTCAAAATTTAACATTTAAAACTTAACACTCAAACGCAGTATTAAATATCGCTTGATAATCTTTCAGCTAAAAGCTCTTCCAGTTTTTTTGCATCGCCCCAAAGTTCTTCGAGTTTATATCTTTCTCTAGCTTCCGGTGTGAGAATATGAACCATAACATTTCCAAAATCGATAATAATCCATTGACTTTGTGATTCGCCGTCAACAGCGATAGGACGCATATTATATTTTTCTCTTACTTTTCTTTTTATCCATTCTGCGATTGCAGCCAAATGAGGGAGCGAGTTCCCCGTACAGACAACGAAATAGTCAGATACCAGAGATATATCAATTAATTTTAAGCTTTTGATATCTTCTGCTTTTCTGCTTTCAGCTATTTTAATACAAAGTTCTGCAAGTTCTTCTGATGATACATTTTCTTTATCTTCTGGCATTATTAACCTTCCTAATTATCAATAAAATAAATATGTTGATAATAATATATATAGATATTATTTTTATATGAGCAATATGTGAAATGATAAATTTAACAGAAAAAGCTGTATTTTAAATAGCTGAATGTTATTTTAACCCACTATTAATGTTTTGGTATAGATTATTTTCATGAATATAATCTATTATTTTAGGTGTTAAACTATCGTCTAAATTACCGCTTGAATAGATGTTTTTTCTTATTTCGGTTGAGGAAACAGGGTATAGTTTAGATAAAATTACGCTGTTTATAAGCTTGCTGCTTAGTTCATCAGACCAATGGGTTTTCATTTTGGACTGAACAATATTTTCATTGGATCTTGGATATACAATGAAATTATATTTTTCAACAAGTTCTCTCCCTTTGTACCATGTGTGTAATTGAAGAAGACTGTCTCCGCCAATTATTAGAAATAGTTTATCATTTTCCAAAGTTTTGGTGAGAATATTCATTGTATCATAAGTGTATGAAGGGATTGGTAATCTTTGTTGCTCGATTGTTGAAACTTCAAACGTATTATTTCCTGCAATTGCCAGATTTAGCATATTTAACCTGTGAGTAAATGGTGTTACCGGCTTATTAGGTTTATGCGGAGGAGCAGCAGATAGGACGAATAATATCTTATCCAATTTTTTTGTTTGCTGTATATATTCTGCTAAATGGATGTGCCCATAATGTGGCGGATCAAATGTTCCGCCAAAGATACCTATTTTCATACAATTTTTCTTTCATTCAAAATTCTTAAAAAAACAATATTAGTTACTCGTTAATACAACTATATATGACATATATGTTATAATTAAGCAAGAAAACACTGTTTATTAAAATTTATTTCAAATATTTGAAGATATAGGTGCATTCCTTATGATTAAAATTAAACGGCTTACCGAATTAACGCATGCTTATAGGCACTTTAAAAGATATAGGCAAATTATACATGTTTTAGCTAAGTATGGGTTTGGCAGTTTAATAGAGAGTGTCGGATTGCATCGAATTATTGGGCTGAGCAAAAAAGTTTTTACTAAAAATAAAGAGTATAAATGGGAAACTATTTCAGCGTCTGTAAGGCTAAGAATGGTGCTTTCTGAACTAGGTCCTACTTTTATAAAATTAGGTCAGATTTTAGCAACAAGACCAGACCTTATTCCTTTAGAATTTGCTGAGGAATTGACAAAATTACAGGATGATGCCCCTCACTTTTCTTATCAGGAAGTAAAAAATATCATAATAGAAGAATTCGGTGCCGAGCCTGAAGATATATTTGATTCTTTTGTTGAAGAACCTCTGGCTGCTGCTTCTATAGGTCAGGTTCACAGGGCCTGCTATAAGGGTAATCAGGTTATTGTAAAAGTACAGAGACCTAAAATAAAAGAAGTAATAGAAGCAGATCTAGAAATTTTATATCATTTTGCAGTATTACTGGAAAAACATATTTATGAGTTGAGTGCACATAAACCAAGTACAATTGTAAAAGAGTTTGCAAAAAGTCTTGAAAAAGAGATTGATTTTACTGTTGAGCTTAAGAATACAATAAGATTTTCTGCTGAATCAGAAGTGGAAGGTGCTATTTATGTTCCTAAAATGTATAAAGACGTTAGTACTAAAAGAATTTTAGTTGCTGAGTTTATTGATGGAATTAAAGCTTCCGATATAGAAACTCTGAAAAAGGAAAATTATGACCTTAAATTAATTTCAGAAAGAGGAACAGAATCTTTACTTAAGCAAATTTTTGTAAATGGTTATTTTCATGGTGATCCTCATCCTGGAAATATCTTTATTTGCCCTGGTAATGTGGTCTGCTTTATTGATTTTGGTATGATGGGGAGATTAAGCTGGCAAGAAAGAGAAAATTTCTCAAGTTTTCTATTATATCTGATTAATAGGAAGATTGATAAAATTGTTGATTGTTTATTAAAATTTACTTCGTATGATGATGAGCCTGATAGAGATGTACTGCAAAGAGAAATTTCACTGATAATAGATGAATATTTAGTTGAATCTTTAGGCGAAATGGATTTTGGTAAAATCTTAGAATCTCTAATGATCATAATGTCTGAAAATAGTTTGAGATTGAAACCTAATATGTTTATGATGCTGAAGGCTTTGATTTCTTTGGAGGATATTGCTATACAGTTAAATCCTGATCTAAATATTATTGAGATGTCTAAGCCTTACATCAAAAAAATACAGATGGAGCGCTTTAAGTTTAAAAATCTATTTTTTAATGGAATGGATTGTATAACTGATATTGTTAAACTGGCGAATGAACTTCCAAATGATATTAGGGTTTTGATTAAAAAAGCCAAGTCAGGTAAAATGAAATTTGAGCTGGAATATATTGGTCTGGAAAAGTTTAGAAAAAGTATTGTGAAGTCTTCGAATAGAATTGTAATGGCTATTATTATCGCAGCATTATTAATAAGCCACTCATTGATTTTGTTAATTCCTGCTGGGCATTATACTCATATTATTAAACTTGAAGGTGTGGTTGGATTTATGATGAGTGTTATATTTGGATTTATATTATTAATAGCGATGATGCTAAGTAGGAATAAATAGTTTTAACAATAGAAATTTATACCTAAAGACCTATAGTATATAAGTTTTTATAAAAATAAATATTCTCATCAATGAAGAATTTAAGAAATACGGACAAATAATTTTAGGAGCAGTGCTTTAATGAGTGAATTTGACGATAAGAGTCTTGATGACGTAAAAGCCAAGGAAAACAGTAAAACTGAAGAATATAGTGCAGATAAAATAACAGTTTTAGAAGGTTTGGAAGCTGTTAGATTGCGTCCAAGTATGTACATTGGTGACACAAGTCAAAGGGGATTGCATCATTTAGTCTATGAAGTAGTAGATAATAGTATTGACGAAGTATTAGCTGGTTATGCATCAAATATCAAAGTTATAGTACATGTAGATAACTCTATTACTGTGATTGATGATGGTCGTGGTATTCCTGTTGATATGCATCAGGGTGAAGGTAAACCTGCTGTTGAAGTTGTTATGACTGTTCTTCATGCCGGCGGAAAATTTGATCATGATTCATATAAAGTTTCCGGCGGACTCCATGGTGTCGGTGTTTCATGTGTAAATGCTTTAAGTGAATGGCTGGAAGTCGAAGTTCATAGAGATGGCAATGTACATCATATGAAGTTTGAAAGAGGAGATGTTACTAAAAAATTAAAAACAGTAAGATCTACAGATAGAACAGGTACATCAGTTACGTTTAAGGCTGATGGTACTATTTTTTCAACAACTATATATGTTTGGGATATCCTGGCAAGCAGACTCAGAGAGTTGGCTTTCCTTAATAAAGGTGTTGAAATTATACTTATTGACGAAAGAACTGAAGGTGAAGAGAAAAAAGATACTTATTTCTATGAAGGCGGTATTAGAGAATTTGTAACTCATCTGAATGCTAATAAACAGGTTTTACATCATGATGTTATTTATTTGCAGAAGGATAAAGACAAGGTCGATGTTGAAGTGGCAATGCAGTACAGCGACAGCTATTCAGAAAATATTTTCTGCTATGTAAACAATATCAATACAATAGAAGGTGGAACTCATTTAACAGGTTTTCAAACAGGTCTTACAAGAACAATTAATACATATGCCAAAGGTGCTAATTTATTGAAAAATGAAAAAAGCATGACTGGTGGTGATGTTAGGGAAGGACTTACTGCTGTTATTAGTGTTAAAGTTGCTGATCCTCAGTTTGAAGGGCAGACTAAAACTAAATTAGGTAACAGCGACGTTAGAGGTATTGTTGAATCTGTAATTAATGAAGCATTTGGATCATTTTTACAAGAAAATCCTGCTGCTGCTAAAAACATAATTAATAAAGCTTTAGTTGCATCCAGAGCTAGAGAAGCTGCCAGAAAAGCAAGGGAACTTGTACAGCGTAAAGGTGCACTTGAAGGTTTTTCTCTTCCAGGAAAACTTTCAGACTGTTCTGAAAAAGATCCAGCAAAATCTGAAATATATATAGTGGAAGGGGATTCTGCCGGTGGTTCAGCCAAACAGGGCAGAGACAGTTCATTTCAGGCTATTTTACCTATAAGAGGTAAACTGCTTAATGTTGAAAAATCAAGAATTGATAAGGTTCTTGAAAATAAGGAAATACAATCTCTAATTGCTGCATTTGGCTGTGGATTTGGGGAAGAAGATTTCAATATTGAGAAATTACGTTATCACAGAATTGTAATCATGACTGATGCGGACGTGGATGGTTCACATATTCGTACATTGATTCTTACATTTTTATTTAGACATATGAAACCTTTGATAGAAGCAGGATTTGTCTATATAGCCAAACCACCTTTATTCAAAGTTAAGCGTCGTAGTAAAGAACGCTATATTGATAGTGAAGAACAATTAGATAAATACTTAATTGAACTTGGATCTGACGATATAGAAGTTGTAAAATTACCGGATGACAAAGTAGAAAAAGATAAATTACAGGAACTTATTGATTTTGTTAGTACATCAAATCAGATTAGTACAGGATTAGTAAGACATGGTATTGATCCATTTGTATATTTCTCTCAGGAGCAGGAAAGAAAATTCCCTACTTCAAGAGTAGCCATTCGTGAAACAGATGGTTCTATAACCGAAAAATATGCATTTTCAGATGATGATGAATCATGTATTGTTTCAGATGCAGAAAAACGTTTGGGTTTACTCGAAGGTGATGATGAGGAAAACGAAAACAAAGAAACTGTTAATACAAGAAAAAAATATGGAAATGAAATAGAAGTTACTAATATTTATGAATCTAAAGCCTGTGAGAAGCTGGCTGATGAAATGAATGAGTATGGTCTTTCTACAAAACATATTTATCCTGGTAATGATCCTATATTTAAAATTATGTTTAGTGAAAAAGAAGTTGACATAAATTCATTATCTGAACTTTTTGAACAGGTTAAAAAGATTGGTAAACAGGGTTTTCATATTCAGCGTTACAAAGGTTTAGGTGAAATGAATGCTGAGCAGCTATGGGAAACAACCATGGAACCTTGTAATAGAAAAATGATTAAAGTTAAAATGGAAGATGCTTTTCAAGCTGAAAGAATATTCTCTCTTCTTATGGGAGATGATGTTGAACCAAGGCGTGAATATATTGAAAAATATGCTGCAGGAGTAAAAGATTTAGATATCTAAAAATAATGCAGTTGTCTATTCTTAAAAAAACTGGAAATGCTATTTTTTCTGCGAAAGCAAGAATGCTGTTTCTGGTTTTTTTAAGTGTCTTTTTTCTAGCTTCATGCTGTAAAACATGTTTCATCGCAAGAAATGAATTAACAGGTTTTCATACTAAAAAGAATAAAGTCGGTGATAAAATTACTACAGTTTCAGCCGGTGATAAAACTGTCGATTTCTCTACTTTTAGCGGTGGTCAAATACTCCTGTATTCCGTTGAAGGCGATAATTTAATATCCTATAAATCTGATAATAAAAATAATTGCGGTAATTATTCTGATTTTTTTGTAAAGCAAAGTGATATTCCTTTATATATTAGAAGTTCGCGACTCAGATTATATAAGCCTGATAAAATAATAATCACTTCTAGTTTAGATAATAATTTTAGCTTAACTAAAGTTATGAAAATGAACCTTGATAACGGCGATATTCATATTTTAGAAAAATTATCAAATTTAGGTAAAAACTCAAAAGAAGTTCATGCTCAAAATGTTTTAAACTTAAAACCTGGTGGATTCTTGATTCTTCCTGTAAGTGCTATGAGTAAGTTTAAAAATGGTTTTAAGAAATTCAATAAAACAATAAAATCAGATTCTTATGAAAAATATAATGATCTATTATTAGTTAATACAAATAATAATGTTGATGAGATAGCGACTGACTCAAGTAGTGGCTGGTTTGCTTATATTTTAAAAGATGTGCTGATGATAGTGAAATATCCATATTTTTATAATAGAAATTACCCTTATGGCTATACGATAAAAGCTGAATTTAAAGAAAAATTGAATAGACTTTTACTGTTTAATCCAAACAGAACTGTTGGGCATAATAAGGCATTATATACTCAGTATAAACTTATTATTTTGAAATTAAATAACTCCGTTAACTCATTTAAACAGGTTAAAAAAGCACTAAAAAATATAAGTATTCCACTAATGCTGAGACGATAACTATCTTCAATTACGAACTAAAGCTCGCATATTTTAAGGAATAAATCAGTTATTTATCCAGTCCCTAATTCCTAGCCGCCAACTCCTGGCTATTTATCTAGTGAACAGTCTTTCATTACATCCTGGACTTCTTTTGTGTTAAAGATCTTCTCCATTTTCTTTTTACAGTTTCTATCTGTTTTGTCTCTTACTTTAAACTCAGGATTTAAAACCATAGTTGCATGTGCCAGGTGATATACATATTCTGACATTTTAAAATCAGAAATAGCATTGGTGTTAAAACCTCTTTTAACCATTTGAACATACATTTCCTGTGCACATGTCATTCCATTTTTTACTTCCATACTAAATGTGAGATTCTCTTTCAGTAGTATTTCTGTATTATAAATTGCACAAATGGCTCTTATGTAGAATTTCTTTTTATCTGGATTGTCGGATTTTAATTCTCGCATCCATTTTTTATAGTCGGTATATTTTTTAAGCAGTACCTGCCATCTTGGTTTAAGATCTAATTTACCTGATCCTGCACATGCTGTATTTTTTTTACGTTTGATCTCATTTACCAACCAGTCAAGCCAGTCTTTTTTGTGTACAAAAGTATCGGTATGCATTCCTATGAAAAATTCAGTGTTACATCTTTGTAACCCTAGATCTAAAGCAGTTCCCTGTGCCATAGAACCGGATAGTTCTACCCCTGGACGTTCAATCAGCTTGATCCATGGAATTGTTCTTAAGTAGTCTAAAGAGCTATCTTCTGAATTATTATCAACAACAATAACCTCATATGGATATTTAGTATATTTGCGTATGCTTCTTAAACAAAGTCTAATAAGTTCTTCAGTTTTATAGTTAACAATACATATAGTTACTTTATTTTTAATTAATTGTTTCATATATTAATTTCTTATATTTAAAGTTAAAAATAATTATATAAAAAATATAGTCCAATAAGAGTGCTTTAACAACTGTACTCTATTTTCTGGTTGCTGCTCGTGGTTGGGTGATAGAGAGTAGTGAATTGTAAATGAATGGCATTTAACAGCTAAAAAAGTAAATATTATGACTTTTTCATTAATAATAAATTATGGTGTTACTAAAAAAGAGATTGAAATTGGTCGTTCAGTTACGTCTAAACCTTTATCTGAAATTTTGAAAGAAAGCGGTTTAGCTATTTGGACAAGCTGTGGTGGAAACGGTATATGCAGCAGTTGCGAAATTAGATTAGTTTCTGGGCACTTAATAAGAATAAAAGACAATATAGAAATAGAATCCGGTAAATCGGGTGTAATTTTAAAATCCTGTTTATACACACTTCCTCAATATGGAACTGCTGAAATCAAAATATTGAAAAATCTTTATTATGATAAAGTAATGAATAAAAATATTCTGATTTCTAAAATTAAAAGCTTCAAAAATTTACAACCGAAATCTGATTTACAGCCGAAAAAACATTTAGGAATGGCTGTTGATATCGGAACAACTACTGTAGAGGCTGTTTTGTTTGATGTTAGGACTGGTGAAATAATTGATCAAAAAAGTATTATTAATTCTCAGATAAGATATGCTGTGGATGTTTTATCTAGAATAAAACTGTGCATGGATAATAAAGAATTTCTACAATTACTCCAGAAAAATATAATTCAGGAAAGTTTTTTGCCTTTAATTAGTACTCTTTTAGAAAATAATGAGTATCAGTTTGAAGATATTTTGAAAATTTATATTGCCGGAAATACGACAATGCTGCATATTTTTATGGGGAAAAATCCGACATCTATGGGTTTATATCCATTTACTCCAAAATTTTTAGATGTAAAAACTATAGACTTATATGAATTTCTTGCAGACCTAAAAATTTCTAATCCAATTAATAAATCATCAGGTATAGAGCTTAAACTGCTACCTGGTATTTCGGCGTATGTTGGTGCAGATATTCTTTCGGGCTGTTATGCTTTAGATATTATTGAAACAAAAAAATCAATACTGTTTGTTGATATAGGAACAAATGGTGAGGTTTTATTAAAAGTTAACAATAAGGTATATGCCTGTTCATCAGCTGCAGGTCCGACATTTGAAGGATTTAACTTAAGTTGTGGTACTACTGCTTTAAGTGGTGCAGTAAAAAGTATCAAAATTGAAAATATCAAAAGTATAAAAACTGAGACAATTAATAATAAACCTGCCGTAGGAGTATGTGGGTCCGGGTATATTGATTTTCTCGCTGAGGCTAAGTCTAAGAATATTATTAATATGTACGGTAGATACTGTTCTGAACTAAATGATTCTATTCGTGTATCTAAAGGACATGGGAAATATTTTTGTATAGATTCAGAAAAAATATTTGTTTCAGAATCAGATATTTCATTATTGCTGCAGGCGAAGGCGGCGATAGCATCAGGAATTCAGATTTTATTAAATAAGGCAGGAGTTAAGCCTAAGGATATTGAGTGCCTGTATATTGCAGGAGGTTTTGGAGCTAATTTGAATATTGAGAACTCTATTTTATGTGGGCTTCTATATGGATTTACTGAAAATCAGATTTCTATTGTTGGGAATACATCTTTAACCGGGGCATACTGTGCTTTTTTTGATGATGATGTATTTGATAAATTAAGAAGATTTAAGGACTCAATTGAGATCGTTAATTTGAATGAAGAACCTGAGTTTGAAGATATTTATATTGATAATTTAAAGATTTAATAAAAATAGAGCCTAAATAATTTAAATTAGATAGGCTCTGATCTGTTAGTTTTATATAAATTAAAATTGGTTTATACTGTCTGGTGCACCGTCATATAGATTATAATTAACATTATGCTTATGTAGTTCTTCTGTTATTTTAACAGCCAGTCTTAATGCTTCTAAGCCATGTTTTCCGGAAACTTTAAGCTCAGGAACGTTGCCTGTTTCTACAGCAATTAATGCATTTGTTATAAAGTTTTCAAGTTCAACCTGCAGTGCATTATGATCAGTGATCGGAACTGTTTCTTTACTGATACCTGTATCTGTTTTTGTATAAACAAAACCTGTTTTTTCCTGGTAGTCCAAAGAGATATATGAATCAGATTGATATATTTTCATCCTTCTTAGAGCAGTAGTATTTATTCTGCTTGCAGTAACATTTGCAATACATCCATTTTTAAATGTAATTCTTGCATTGGCAATATCTTCAGTTTTACTTAATACAGGAATTCCGGTAGCTTCAACTTTAGCAACTTTACTATCAACCATATGCAGAATTAATTCTAAATCATGTATCATCAAATCAGTTACTACTCCCACTTCTGTTCCTCTTGGATATAAGCCTGGCCTTGGTGGTGGGTATGGAGATAATCTTCTTGCTTCAATAAATCTTGCATTTTCTATTTTTTCGCTCAGAAAGCTCATTACAGGATTGTAACGTTCTGTATGTCCTACTTCTAAAACACAACCGTTTTCTTCTGCTGCTCTTACAAGTTCACCTGCTTCCTGTACTGAAGATGCCAGTGGTTTTTCCATTAAAAGATGTTTCCCTTTTTTTAATAAAGGAAGAGCAATTTGATGATGAAGTGTTGCCGGTACAGCTATATTTATTCCTTCACATGCTTCAGCAAGTTCTTCTATTGTAGGAAAAATTTTAACTCCGAATTCTTCAGAAATCTTTTTAGCTGTTTCTTCATTTGCATCATATATCCCAACGAGATCTGCATTTGAAATTTCGTTATATAGTCTAGTGTGATGCCTTCCTAAAGCACCTACTCCGATTACACCAACTTTTAATTTTCTAGCACTCATATTTAAGGCCTTATATTTTTGTTAGAATAAATCTTATTTTTGAAACATTATTAAAATAGCATATATGGATAGCAGTTACGAGGTATCTGTTTGAAGAATTTATATAATTAAAAGAAAAAATTAGTATAAAATAAAGGATAGAAGAGTTATAATCTCTACCAAGATAATAATCATTTTTTCACTGAAAATGTTTGAAAATTATAAAATATGTGCGACATTATATACCTTTTATCCAATGTGTTATATAATATTTAAGAATAAATACGATGATTTTCTAGGAGCGAGTTTATGGACTATTTTTTTATGATGACTTCACTGACTGTATATATAGTAGCTAGTGCTTTTTTAATGATCTATGGATTGCACTTATATCTGATGATAGGTCTTTTCTATAGACGACAGAAAAAATGTAGAAAAAATATAAATGAACAGGTCGATGAGTTTCATAAAAACAATAAACTGAATGAGCTTCCAATGGTTACTGTTCAGTTGCCTATCTACAATGAAGGTGAAATTGTAAAGAGATTAATGCGTACCGCTGTGGAACTTGACTATCCTAAAGACAAATTTGAAGTTCAGATTATTGATGACAGTACAGATAATACAGCATCTATTGTAGATAGTTACATCAAAGTGCTAAAGAAAGAAACCGGTGTTGATATTTATGCTGTAAGAAGAGATAACAGAGATCATTTTAAAGCTGGAGCTTTGGCAAATGCTCTTACTATTTGTAAAGGACAATATGCAGCAATATTTGATGCTGATTTTCTTATTCCTCCAAACTTTTTAAAAAGAAGTATTGCTCAAATTCACGCAGATTCAAAAATGGCATGTATTCAGGGACGTTGGGGACATACAAATAGATATGAAAACTGGCTTACAAGAGCTCAAAGCATTGGTATTGACGGTCATTTTGCGGCTGAACAGGGAGCTAGAAGTTATAATAATCTATGTATGAATTTTAATGGAACTGCAGGTGTCTGGAGAATAAGTGCAATCGCAGATGCAGGTGGATGGTCAGGCGATACTTTAACAGAAGACTTAGATTTATCATATAGAGTTCAACTTTTTGGATATTATCTTTCTTATGACTTTGATTTAGTATGTCCTGCAGAATTGCCTAATAATGTAGTTGCACTAAAAAGCCAGCAGAAAAGATGGGCTAAAGGATCGATGGAAACAGCAATTAAACTTATGCCTAGAATTATAAAATCAAAGCAATTAAGATTTCATCAGAAGCTTGAAGCTTTTATTCATTTAACACATTACAGTGTTTCTCTATTAATGGTTATTTTGGCTATATTTACACTTCCTGTAATTGTACTTCTTCCAAGAGTTGATCTTGGTGTTTTGATGCCTGTTTTCTGGACTATTATTATTTTGAGCGCCTTGGCACCATGTACTTTGTATACCGGAAGTGGAGCTATGCAGAAAAAAGGAACATTTTCATTAATGCATTTTCCGATAATGTTGGCTGTAGGTACAGGCTTATGTGTAAATAACTCATTAGCTGTTATCGAGGCTTTTATGGGTAAAAAAAGTGCTTTTATTAGGACACCAAAAAGTGGAAGTTCCGATACTGTAAGTAAACAGGCAACACATAAAGTTAATTCAGCTGTATATCCTGCTATTTTTGAAATCATATTAGGGATTTACTGTGCTTATACATTTGTTATTTATTTTGAAGCTTCTAAATATTATTTCTTCGGATTTTTTATTGGGGCATATGCTGTAGGTTTAATTATATTTGGCTGTAAGACTCTAGTTCAAATATGGGGTGGCGGCACATTGAAAAAAACTAAGAAAGAGAAAGAAAAAGAACCTGCATTGGTTTAATACTTTTATAATTACATCAAAATAGAAAGCGATCAAATTTATTGATTGCTTTTTTTATGGCTGCATAAAAAAATATTGAATTAGATAACTGACAGTAATAACTTGAGTGTTTTTAACAAGCTTACATATACGGTTTTAAAAGCCACAATTTTGTAATGTTTTATAAACCTAGTAAGTGTAAATGCTTAGTCCGTATATACTTTTGCCAGGCCACCTTTTGATGTTTCTCTATAATCGTGATGAAGTTTTTCACCTGTTTCTAAAAGTACATTAACTACGTCATCATAAGATATTCTATGCTGTCCATCGGAAAGCATTGCAAAGTTTGCACAGTTGATTGCTCTTACTGCTGCGTGTGCATTACGCTCAATACATGGTATTTGAACTAAACCTTTAACAGGATCACAAGTTAATCCTAAATGATGCTCTAACCCCATTTCTGCTGCATATTCAATTTGTGCATTTGTTCCGCCTAATAATTGCGTTGCTGCAGCAGCAGACATTGCACATGCTACACCTATTTCTGCTTGACATCCTGCAACTGCACCGGAGATAGAGGCATTTGTTTTAGCCAAGTTGCCAATGATACTTGCGGCGGCTAAAGCATATAAAATTTCTTTAGGTTCACATTCCCAGTCATTGTAGAACATGGTTAAAACTGCAGGCATTACCCCACAGGAACCACATGTTGGTGCTGTGACTACTTTTCCTCCGCTTGCATTTTCTTCGCTTGCAGCATAAGCGTATGCAGCTAGAAGTGCCTGGAATTTAAATGTTCTTCTTAAAGATAAACTTTTTCGTCTTATTAACGCTGCTTTTCTTTTTAACTTTAATCCACCTGGGAGTTGTCCGCCGACCTGCAAACCTTTTTTTACTGAAATACGCATTGTTGTCCATATATCATTTAAATACAGCCATATATCTTTATCTTCAAATTTTTCAATGTATCCATATAAACTTAAATTTTCTTTGTCGCAGTAACTTAAAATTTCAGACATACTTTTATGTGGATAGATATCTAGAGAATTATCATCACTAGCTAAAGCTCCACCACCAAGGCTTGCTTCTGCAATTTTGTCTAATACCTTGCCGTCAATATCTAAAGCTTCCAGCATAAAGCCATTTGGGTGATTCATTATTTGTTGATTTTCCCCCCATATAAATTCGACAGGGCTTGGTGCTAGAGATTTTTTAATTCCATGATCTGTTAGATGGCCTTTTCCTGTTAATGCTAGGCTGCCAGATAAAGTTACCCTAAAAGAAGATGCATCTTTATTTCTGTTTTTAAAATCTTCTGCTGCTCTACTTGGAGCCATTGTATGGCTGCTTGATGGACCATATCCTATTCTATATAATTCTTTTAGACTTTTCATTTTTTACCTAGAGTTTTGTAATAATTACAGTTATTAAAAATAACATCCAGTAAAATTATTACTTTTACATAACATTTTTAATATAAAAATAATTGTTGCAATATGAATGAGTATTGTTAATTCGTTTATTAAGCAGTAGTTTAGTCAATTCTATTTAAAATAATCTATATACCTAGAGGATGAAATGAGAGTGCCAAGCGAAGCTGGTACGAATAAGTTGGCTAATCCAACCTAGATAAAGTTTAACCAACAATCTAGAACCGAACCTCACGTGTAGCAAGGTAACAAGTTACATGAAGCTGAGGAAA
>Ga0233431_1003350_pt1 | contig 19488 bp, 19 predicted proteins | sample SI_118_April2016_FD_179867 | JGI IMG/M metagenome (GOLD analysis project Ga0233431, IMG submission 179867) | Seawater microbial communities from Saanich Inlet, British Columbia, Canada - SI_118_April2016_200_MG | ecosystem: Environmental > Aquatic > Marine > Inlet | place: Canada: British... | reverse complement strand
CCATCCGAATAATCATACTTTTCCAAATCCAAGACAGGAGGACGCGAAGGCATCACGGTAGAAGCCATATACTTCCCTGCATCATCAGGAGAATAAGTCGCCATTAGAGCAAAAGCAGCCAAAAATCCAGCTCCATAAAAAGCTCTTCGAAAAAATTTAGCCATAGGACTTTTTTTAAGTCCATCCACTCCTTTGACAGAAAATTTAATTTTGCGTCGCATCAAACTCATCGATTAAGTATTTCAAAAAATAAGAAGACAAAGGTCTATCAGGATGTAAATAAATACCAAGAGTTTTGGCTTTGCCGCTTGAGTGAAGGAATTCAGCAAAGTAGAAATAAGGATTGTCCGCAGATACATCATAGAAATGAGGAGCTCCTTCCTCCAGGTGCAAATCCACGTCAAAATAATTCAAAACAGGTTCAAGAATTTCTTGCCTTGCAACTATTTCTGCAGGTAAAAACTGATATTCAAGATTGTCCTCCAAAAGCCCATAATTGAACATTGTTTGTACATACGGGAAATACCAATCTTCTTCAGACACATCTTCATAATAAACTTTCCCATCTTTATAAGTTCCAAGACCAGTATATTCTGTGAAAAGTTTTGTGAACTCAGCTCTATTTAATGAATTCTGAACAGGAATATAAAGGAAATTAGAAGCCGCAAATTCATTCTCATCACCTCCATAAGCCTTCAAGTAAAAGCCAAAATCAACATCTGCATCCATTTCCAATTTAGCTTCATCAAGCTCATCGCAAGAAAAATCCTCATGAAGCCAAAGATCTTTGTCAGCCTTCAGCTTGTAGTAACTGAAAACATTTTCAGAAGTAAGTAATTCTGCATATTTTTTCGCATCTTCTTCAAAAACATCTCCCTCAACCACACAAATTTCAAGACCCAGCTCGTTGATGAGATCTTTGTAACCATCAGAAATGTCATAAGAAAATTCCAAAACACCGTCTTCAAAAGAAGAGACATCCAAGGACTCTATCCTAACCGGAGTTTCAAAAACATCTAAAGAATAACTGTCATTATCATCACTTTTATCTTTTTGATCTTTCAGGTCTATTTCAAAATCAATTGTCGCATAATTCAATTTACCATCGACCAAAACATCATAATCCTCGAATATAAAAGTCTCACCCTTAGCTAAAGTCAAACCATCCAAACCATTTCTAACAAAAGCAGTTTTTTGGTTCTCACCAGCAGAAATGACTAGAGATCCATTGGTCAAAACTTCACCATAATTCCTAACAACCAAAGTTGCCTGATATTTATAGTAATCAAAATCATCTGAAGGATTGGTAGTTTTTCTCAAACTAACATATTCAATCCCAACATCCGGTCTAGCATTGTCAAAATCAGTCAGCCCAATCTTATTAAACAAAGAAAGCACAGACCCTTTAAACATATTCCCATCACTAATTCCGTTAGCTACACTAGCAACAAGCACGATAGCAACCAAAGAAGCAAGTCCGTATAAAAGGCCATTTAAAAGAGAAGAATTGTGTTTATTTTTATTTTTCATTTTTGTTTTTTTGTATCTAAGCATTATACCAAAAAACACCCCCTCTTTCAATGCTTTCCACTCCTATTATTGGGCGTATTTGTAGGCCTCGGAAAGCCATCCTAAGGCAGTCTTATAATCACTGTTTATTTTGTCGTATTTTTCCGTTCCAAAGTCTAAAGGAGCCAAGGAAACATAGTATTCCAAAGCGTAAATAGCCTGAGAATACATCTCGTGATCGAAATAAAAGCGCCCCATATGAAAATATACAGGTGGGTAAAGAGGCATCAATTCCGAAGCCTCCTCAAAATCAGCTTCAGCCAAATCAAAATATGAAAAATCGGAATAAGACTCATGCGCATAATTCCTAGCCGACAGCAAACGAGCAAACCCCTCATTATCGCTATACACAGACGAGATCAATATATTTGGCAAACAAAAAACGCCAATAAAAGCAACAACCAAAGACAACACCAACCCTTTCAGAGCAAATCCAAATCGTGGTTTAACAACAACACTGTCCCCAGCCAGGTCTTTGAAAATAAATGCCCAAAAAAACGTAATCAAAACAATATGAGTAGTAGTCGAAAATCCAAAAAAATGACTAACCCCAAGCGCAAACAAAGAGGCCAATAAAGATTTGCCCAAAATATTATCTCCAAGTTTGAAGCAAGCGAGAATCCACCAATACATAAACATCAAAATAATAAATCCTCCTCCCAAAAAACCAAAATCAGAAAATGTCTGTAGAAACACATTATGAGCCCTATCAGGTATAAAACCGAACTTTTCCACATCCAAAAGATCGCGGCTCATATAAGGAGCAAAAGCCACAGGAAAAGTATCAGGCCCGTAACCAAAGAAAGGTTTGTCCTCAACCATTTCTATGACCTGTGGCCACATAATCATCCTTGTTTTTACCGATCTTAAATTTTCTTCATTCAAAGAAAACCTGCCAAAAAGACTGATCCACAAAATGAAAACAGCCATCGCTGCAACAACATATTTTTTGAAAGGAATTCCTTTTTTTAGATCACTCAACGAGTAAACGAAAATAACCAGTCCAGCTATCAAACCAACAACAGCAGCTCTTCCCCCAGAAAAATACAAATTAACCAAAGCCAAAATCAAAACAATCGCACCCAGGATCAAAGCCAAACGCCTCCTATTATTCAAACAAAGTCCCAATACAGGGAAAAACATCAAGACGATATAAGAGCCGAAAAAATTAGGATGACCAAGGGTAGAAAAAGTTCTCCCCAAAAACTCATCAACATTTATATTCACAAAATATATTCCGGCCTTTTGAAATAAACCATAAATCAAAACAACCACGAAGCTTGCCACGCCAATTAGCAAAGCTTTTCTCATCCTTTCTCTATTCAAACCAAAACTCAAAACGCCAAAAAACAGCAAATAATGCGCAAAACTAAAAAGGCCTTGATGTCTATGATGAGAGCCAAGCACACTCATCCAAAAAGAATCAGAACTAAATGAAGAAATCCCCACTATCGAACACAAAACAACAAGGCTCAACCAAACCTCCTTACGCCGAAAAATACCAGGAACTTCAATTCCATTTCCCCAAAAAAATTTCAAAACAACAAGAAGAACAGACAAATAAAGTAATAATCTGAAGACGAAAATTTTGGGCAATTCGAAAGGCAGATAGGCTCCCATCCAAAAAGCCAAAGGAACCAACACAAGAATCCCCGCAACACAGAAAAAAATCCCCACGTCCACATACCCCGTCAACCTTGACTTTCCCATATATAGAAGGTAAAAATATACTACCTGTAGCAATTATATCACAATGCCTAAATTCATCGTACAAGGAGGTCACAAACTTGAAGGAGAAGTACGCGTTTCGGGATCAAAGAACGCAACTCTACCCATAATGTGTGCTGCCTTACTAACTGACGAAAAAACAACCCTCACAAACGTTCCAGAGATCGCAGACATCAGGTCTATGACAGAAATAATGGAAGGCATGGGGGTCAAAACAACTTTTGAAAACAACTCTTTAGAAATAGATCCATCGAAGCTAAAAAACGCTCGTCCAAACGACAATCATGTATGCAAAATGAGAGCGTCTATTTTGCTTTTTGGGCCATTAATCGCGAACTTCAAAAAAGCAGAAATGACATTCCCTGGAGGATGCGTTTTGGGCAAAAGATCTGTGGCAGCACACACAGGAGCATTCCAGGATTTGGGATGCGAAGTAACCAACGGTTCTCAGGACCTCAAGATACACGCAAAAGAATTAGTTGGTGCAACAATAATAATGAGAGAACGTTCAGTAACAGCAACCGAAAACGCAATAATGGCAGCGGTGAAGGCAAATGGCACGTCATACATAAAACTCGCAGCCACAGAACCACACGTCCAAGATCTATGTCATTTCTTGAACAAAATGGGTGCGAAAATTGAAGGGATAGGATCTTCGACTTTGAAAATAGAAGGAGTCAAAAAACTAAAAGGAACGAACTACCGCATTACCGGAGACTATCTAGAAGCTGGAACATTCGCCATTGCAGCAGCTCTTACAAACGGGGATGTAGTAATAAAAGGAATAGAAACAGACCATTTAGATAGTTTCTGGCAGAAATTAAGAGAGGTTGGTGTCGACGTGGAATTGAAAACAAAAGAAGTCCACATCAAAGGTTATAAAAAATTAGAATCAGTGCCAATCCTAAAAACAGCAGTTTTCCCAAGCTTCCCTACAGACCTCCAGGCGCCATTCGCAGTTCTGCTCACACAAGCACAAGGCGTCACGAAAATATTTGAAACGATGTTCGAGGGTAGATTAAATTATCTCGCCGAACTAGAAAGAATGGGCGCAAAAATAGAACTCCTCAATCCTCACCAAGCCATAGTAATAGGACCTTCGAAATTAAAAGGATTGCCAATCTCAAGCTACGATATCCGCGCTGGAGCAGCGATGGTTTTGGCCGCTTTGACAGCGCAAGGTGAGACAGAAATCTCAAATATCAATTACTTGGACAGAGGCTACGAAAAACTAGAAGAAAAACTCCAGAGCATAGGAGCTCAGATCCAAAGGATAGACTAAAAGAATGGATCAAAAAGTAATCCTCCCATCCAAATCATTTCGCAACACCTGCTCAACATCAAGCCTCTTGAACGTACGCAAAACCCCCGCATGCGGATGCCCAAACTTATTCTTCTCTCCACACTGGATGACGGCGATATCAGGATAAATTGCTTGTACAAAATCGTAAGAGGAAGCAGTCTTCGAGCCATGATGTCCGGCCTTATAAACATCAGACTTCAAATAAAACCCCTCAGCAATAATCTCTTCTTCACACTCTTCCTCGCAATCTCCAGACAACAAAAAAGACTGCCAAACACCATCCGTCCCGAGATGAGACACCCTCAAGACGATAGAAGAATTGTTAAGGTTATCAATATCACGAGAAGCGATTGACTCAAAGGGATACAAGACATCGAAATACACACTACCAATCCGAAAATCCTCACTAGCCTTCGCAATAAAAATCTCAAAATCGCCTTCCGCCGAAGCAGACAAAGTCTCATCCAAATCCCTCAAAAACTCCTCATAATAATAATTGTTATAATTAACCAAAGTCAGCAAAACAGACCCAACTTCATATCTCTTCAAAACCTCAACAAGCCCTTCGATATGATCACTATGAGGATGTGTCAAAATCATAAAATCAATCTTCCTATGCAGAAAAGGCAATGTATCGGACAATTCCTCCAAAACCTTTGAGCCAGGCCCGCCATCGATCAGAATATTGTGTCCCTCAGGCGTTTGTATCAAGATCGCATCTCCTTGCCCAACATCCAAAAAAGACACCCTCAATCTCTCAGGCGGCAGCTCATAAAGGCCCATTGCCAAGCATCCGGCCAAACACACTAAGGTAAAACAAACATATTTTTTCATACATGAAAAATACCACGGCGACCTTAAATAAAACTTAAAAATTTCTTAAATTTTCTCTGTAGCGAAGTTCGCAAACTCGACGAATGCAGCCTGGCTTCCCGGTTAGTAAAAATCCAAACCTGTAAAAAAATCTTAACCGGGGTTGACATAGCCCCGGGCCACAAACCAACCATCAAAAAAAGCCCGACCTTTCGGCCGGGCTCCTTATAAATTGTTTATTGTTTCTTTCGTCTATTGATATATCGTCCAAGACCAAGAGAGAATAAAACCATTCCAGCAACTCCAGGTCCAGTGTCAGTAAGGTTAACCTTAGAAACCAAACCTTCACTTTCATTACCTTCAGCATCAACCTGTGTAAGTTTGAACCAGTAATCTCCGGCAGCAAGAGCTTCAGCTGTATATTCAGCGTCAGTAGCGGCTAGAGAAGCAAGGTCATTGTAATTAGCTCCGTTAACACTCATATATAATTTTTGTGCCATAGAGATACTTTCTCCAGGTAGAGTCCAAGATAATAGAACGTTCCAAACATCGCCTTCGTTTACAACTTCTTTTAATGAACTAGCAAGTAATTGAGCTGGATCAACCAACTCACCTTCAACTTCAACTTCACCTTCACCTTCACCTTCGGCACTTTCTCCAGGAATTACTACTGACCCAGAGTTTTCATCCCCGATCATATTAACATCTTCATCAGAGATTCCAGCAACAGTTACTATGTAAGTATCACCAGCAGTCAAAGATTCAACTGTCAAAATAGCAGAAGCATCGTCGAAACCATTCTTAGTATTTTCTCCAAGAACAACTTCAAGAACCTCGACTAGGACACTTGATCCATCCTTTTGAACTTCAAAGTTTTCAGAAGGGTTAAGTCCTAGAACAACAGCCTCATCGAAATTAACCATAAGGTGTGTGTAATCTACGAACTCAACACTTTCTACAACAGGACCATCTTCGTCACCAGCCTCAGGAGCAACATCGCTTCCTAAGAAAGAAGCAGTGTCAGAAGTCCCGCTAACGATTGGATTCCCAGCAGGGTCCGTCACATCGATAGTAGCGGTAAGGATGTAATTAACATCTTTAATTTGTTCTTCAGTTGTAAGTCTAACGACCATACCCTCTTTGCCTTCCTCGACATCTTCGTCCTCTAAAACTTCAGCATCCAAAACCTCTAGCAATTCTAGAGTTTCTTCAGCTTCAATTGAGAAAGCTTGTTCAGGGTTAAGTTCAGGAAGCTCAACTTCCTCAGAGAATTCAATGTCAACTTCAATCATGCTGTGAGCTTCAGCTTCAACAACAGTTGGAGCAATTTCATCCTCCTCTCCACCTAGACCGGCTTCAGGAGTAGCACTTACTTCAAAACTGAAATTCCCACTCTCATTACCAGCAGAATCCAAAGCGGTTACAGCAAAGTAATAAGTAGTGTCGTTCTCCAAGTCAGAGATTTCAGCAGAAACCACATCTCCCACGTCAAATGGGTCAAATGTGTAAGTTTCGCCTTCACCACCAACGGTTTCAAGCCCAACATAAACGTTGTATCCTACAACGCCTACATCGTCAGTAGCTACATCCCAAGATAGAATGACCAAGCTGTCGCCTGCAACAGCAGAGACATTCTCGACATCTGAAGGAGCTTCAGCATCTACTACTAGTTCAGCAGCAGCTACTGACGCAAGATTCAGCATCAGAGCCAATCCTGCGAATAGAGAAAATAGTCTTTTCATAGTGTTTTTGTGTTAGTTTTTGTTTTTATTTATTTTGATCTATTTGATCAAGGTATTATATCATTTTTTCGCTCTTAAAACAAGTCCCCAACCCAAAACATCACGCTTTTTTGGCCCGTGTCCTACGTTTTTTGACACGAACTCTCTCTATTACACTGTCTTTTACTTCAAGAATTTTGACACTAATTTTAGCAAGAGTAATGGTCTCTCCTTCATTTGGAAATCGTCCAATTTCTCTCAAAATCAGTGCATTTAAACTGTCACTTTTCTTTTTTGCTACTTTTATACCGAGAGCATCACTAACTTCCTTAACAGTAATATCCCCAGAAGCTACCAAGGTATCGTGATCAATAACGTCGAGAGCCTTTTCCTCCTCATCGAATTCATCTGCGATTTCTCCCACAATTTCTTCCAAAATATCCTCCATAGCAACTATCCCAGAAGTTCCACCATATTCATCAATAACAACAGCCATATGGACGTGTCTTTTCTGGAATTCATGGAAAAGCACGTTTATTTTCTTGGAGAAAGGAACCTTTATTAACGCTCCATACTTCAAAGTTTTTAGTTTCTTATTTTTATTATATTTCTGAATATACCTAAACAAATCTTTTATATTCAAAATTCCAACAATATGATCAAGATCACCTCTGTAAATAGGAATTCTAGAATGACCAAAGTCCTCAACCATTTCAGCAGCATCAGCCAGCGTCAAATCCTCACTCAACGCCTGGACTTCAGTCCGAGGAACCATCACTTCACTAACCGAAATATCGTTAAATTCAAGCACATTCTCGATCAACTCACGTTCTTCCTTATTAATCGCACCTTCATCAGCCCCCAATTTAACCATAGCAACGAGCTCATCCTCAGTAACAATCTGATCTGATTTCTTACCAAGAAGGAGATTTACACCCTTTATAATAAGTTCAAAGAAAATAATCAACGGCCAAAGAATATACTCAAGTATCATAAAAGGCTTAGCCAAAAGGAGAGATAGACCAGCTGCGTGACTATGAGCATAAGATTTCGGAGTAATTTCACCAAAAACCAAGATCAAAAAAGTCATCACTCCAGTAGCTATCCCCAAACCTGTTGAACCAAAAGCCTCAGTCAAAAGAACCGCTGCATAAGCAGAAGCTCCAATATTAACCACGTTATTCCCTATAAGGATCGTAATAAGCAGTCTGTGCGGATTTTCTTTCAGTTTTTTAAGAGTTCTGGCACCAGCTTTCCTCTTCGAATAAAGCTCCTGTACCTTTGAAGGAGGCACAGACGTAAAAGCAGTCTCACTTCCAGAAAAAATCCCGGATAGAATGATCAAGACAACAAGAAAAAGAATTTGGTATATCATAGATATATTATAACAGAAAAACAGGTTGAAATCAACGACCATGAACTTAAATTTTTCTAGAAATTACGCTCCAAACGTGTATAATTAAGCCTAAATATGTCAACAAGAGACAGGAGGCGAAGCGCTCATGTCTCAACCGCAGGCTTTCAAGCCAAGGTTCATACAAAAAAACACCATGAAATTCTCAATTGATCCAAAAATTTTTCAAGAATTCCAAAACCTCAAAATAGGGGTTATTACCGCAAAAAATGTTGATAACGGTAAAAGGATTTCAGCAATAGAAAGCCTCCTTAGGGGAGTAAGCGTGGAAAGAAGAAGAGAATTTGAACAAAAATCATTAGACGAAGACCCAAGAATCCTTCGATGGAGAGAGGCGTACTCTAGATTTGGAGCAAAACCCTCGAAATACAAATCATCTATAGAAGCTCTCCTAAAAAGAGTATCTGGAGGCAAAGAAGTCCCTCATATCAATTCATTAGTAGATCTGTACAATTACATCTCCCTCAAATACGTGATTCCTGTAGGCGGAGAAGATATTGATAAATTTTATCAAGATGTAGAGCTAACTTACGCAAAAGGAGGGGAGTGCTTCCGCCCAATCAATACTGTCGAGATAAAACAAGTAAAACCAGGAGAAATTATATATAAGGATAAAGGAGGAGTGATTGTAAGAAGATGGAATTACAGAGAAGCTGAAAGAACAAAACTAAATACGACAACCACGAATGGGATGATAGTTTTGGAAGACTTAAACAATCTTTCAATCGAGGACTTTGAGAAAATGCTCTACGAATTCCAAGACTTAATAGAAAGATACCTCGGAGGAGACGTTGCGGTTTATATATTGAACGAAGACAACAACGAATTGGACCTAGAATTAGAAGGTCTAAAAAAAGCAGACGACTCAAGGATTTCCGAAAAGGAAAAAATCCATTTCTTGGCACAAAAAGAATTACAAAAGAAGAAAACCCAGCCCTCACCACCAAAACAAGAAAACAAAACCCTTAAACAAACCCAAAAAGAACCCACTAAAAAAGAAGAAAAGAAAACAGACCCAGAGACACTCTCTTTCATAGATCCAGACTGCTACAAAGAAAAATTAAGAGATCTTTTGAAAGAAATAGTAGGAAGAAAATTCCCAGAAGAAGCAGACCAAATAAAGATAGACTATCCTTCCGACGAAAAGCACGGAGACTACGCGACAAACGTAGCCCTCCAAGTAGGAAACCGCATCGGGGCCAACCCAAGAGAAGTTGCGGACTCTCTACTCGAAGCAATAGAAGCCCCAGACTATATAGAAAAAATGGAAGTAGCCGGCCCAGGTTTCATAAACTTCTTCTTATCAGAAGATGCCCTTGAGCAAAACATCAATCAAATATTGAAAGAAGGTGACGACTACGGCGAAGCAGACATCGGTCGCAAAAAAACAGTCATCGTAGAATACTCACAACCAAACATCGCAAAGCCCTTAGGCGTCCACCACCTCCTCTCAACAATAATCGGACAAAGCCTTTATGAAATGTACAAAAATCGTGGCTTCACAACAATCTCAATCAACCACATCGGCGATTGGGGAACACAATTCGGAAAACTAATCTACGCATACAGAACTTGGGGAAACAAAGAAGAAATCGAAAAAGATCCAATCCCAGAACTTCTCAAACTATACGTAAAATTCCACGACGAAGCAGAACGTGATGAAGACTTGGACCAAAAAGGCCGCGACGAATTCAAAAAATTAGAAGACGGCGACGAAGAAAATAAAAAGCTGTGGAAATGGGTAGTCGACGTCAGTATGAAAGACGTCCAAACCACATACGACAAACTAGGCGGCATCACATTTGACTTCACAATGGGCGAAAGTTTCTACGAAGACAAAATGCAAGAAATCATCGACGAAGGAAAAAAGAAAGGCATCATAACAGAAGGGGAGAAAGGAGCATTGATAGTCGACTTCAAAGACGAAAACATGTCCCCACTAGTTATCCAAAAATCAGACGGCGCAACTCTCTACTCAACCAGAGATCTCGCAACATACAAATACCGTCTCAAAAAATGGGACCCAACAAAAATCCTATACGTTGTTGATGTCGCACAAAGCTTATACTTCAAACAACTTTTTGAAACAGAAAAACGTCTCGGCTGGGACGCAACAATCGGAGAACATATAAACTTCGGACGAATGCAACTCCCTGAAGGCGGAATGAGCACCAGAAAAGGAAATGTAATCCTCCTAAACGAAGTTCTCGACGAAGCTGTTAAACGCGCCCAAGCAATAATCGAAGAAAAAAATCCCGACCTCAAAAACAAAGAAGAAGCAGCCAAAAAAATCGGAATTTCAGCAGTGAAATACAACGTCTTAAGCCAAAACCGAATCAACGACATAACGTTCGACTGGGACAAAATGCTCAGCTTGGAAGGCAACAGCTCACCATACCTGCAATACACATACGCACGAGCCAAATCAATAATCAGAAAAGGAAAAGCATTAAAAGAAGCAAACCTAATCGCAGGAAAAGAGGAGGAAGAGAAACCAAAAAAGAGGAAACGTGCCCAAGCTACAACTCCAAAAAAAGAACAATTCTCTCTTTTTCAGGCAATAGAACATCTCGATAACGGAGGCGACCTAACCAGAGACGTACTCCCAGACCCAGAAAACACAGAGGAAAAAGTCTCATTACTACTAAGAGCATTAGCAAAATTCTCAGAACACATAGCTAACGCAACAGAAGAAAACAAGCCAAACCTAATCGCAAACTACCTTTACGACCTCGCCCAGACATTCAACTCTTTCTACAACTCTGTACCAGTAATAAAGGCTGACAAAGAAGACAAATTCGATCACAGAATAGATATAGTGAACGCAACCGCACAAACACTCAAAAACGGACTCGCACTACTACAAGTAGAAGTACTTGAAGAAATGTAAGGCACAGGAAGCAAAGTGCTCCAGTGCCGCGCCAAAGGCGCAAAAAATAAACCCAAACTTCCCTTTTCAAAAGGAAAAAATCATATACAATACACAGGCATTAGGCAAACACGGAGAGATGGCTGAGCGGTCGAAAGCGGCAGTCTTGAAAACTGTTGAGGGGCAACCCTCCTAGGGTTCGAATCCCTATCTCTCCGCCAGCAGACAACAAGGTTTCAGGTTGAAAAAGCCGCGAGCGCTCCCCGTCATGGAAGCGAGCGGGTTTAGCAAGCTGAAAGCGCAGGTGTCCTTTCTCTTCCCTTTCGAGGGGGAGGCCAGGAGGGGGTTTTGATAACATCAATCTTTTTCAGCGTTTTCTTAACTAGAAGCAGTCCACCAAACCTTGCACACAACGACAATTCAATGCTAAACTCGCCCCTAATTCATTAACCACATTTAGTATGCCAGAAGTAACAGACGACGAAATTATAACCAGATTTGGAGCAGATTTTGAAGGGACCGATGCTATGGACGAAAAAAACATGGTTTTTGCAGGACAAGAGTTTTCTCCAACAGACTTGATCCGCCATATGAGAGAAAAGACAGGAATAGGGATAGCATGGCTCAACGCTCTTCGAAAAACAATGGGAGAAGACCTTCTCCAAGCAAGTAAAATCGATTCATAAGCAACGCGAGCTCCGCGAGACTTTGCCGTAGCGGAAGAACGTCGAATAGGAAATTTCTCGATTCTGATCACGACAGGATGAAAATTTACTAATGAGGCGAGGTTTTCCCTACTCACCCAACATTTAAGTTTTTTTTAAGAAAAACGTAAGGGCCGTACTATAAAGTAAAAGTGCGTTATTTTTCCTTGCAACCATTAACGCGACGCGTTACTATGTAAACGGACTCATCAATGATCAGGCTAAACATGGATATAAAACTCCCACTACCACCCCCGGGCGAAATACTAGACGAGGAATTCCTCAAACCTCTAAAAATCACCCAATACCGTCTAGCAAAAGACATAAGCGTTTCCCCAAGAAGAATCAATGAAATAGTCCACGGGAAAAGAGCCATAAGCGCAGATACAGCGCTCAGATTTTCAAGATACTTTGGCAACTCAGCTGAATTCTGGCTCAACCTTCAATCTCATTACGATTTAGAGAAAGAAAAAGACAAATTAGCTGAGATATTAGAATCAGAAGTAAAGACCTTTCAACCAGCCACTTAACCCCCCAAAACCACATTTCACTCGCACTTGTTCATTTGTGATGGTAGAATAACGGTCTACTCCTAATTCATTAACAAGACTCCCCATGAAAAAAACATTAATCTTCGCACTCGCTAGTGTAACCATCCTATTGGCTGGTTGTTCACCTCAAGAACCGGCAGACGAACCAAACGATCAACCAGTCGCTGATATGAAAATATACACCAGTGTTGAATACGGTTTCTCATTACAGTACCCATCAAAATACAAAACAGTTGTTGACGATTACGGTTGGCCAAACTCAGTCGTTCATTTCATAGAAGTAGAACCAGGCGCTCAATCATATCGTGCAACTATTAGCGTTTGGACCGACGAAGCTGAATACACCGCATCATCTGTGTATAGCGCAATGGAATACGCTGGATACGAAGTTGGTGATAACTACGTTGTGATAGGTTACTTCGCTGACAGCGATAACGCTGACTTGAACAACGAATGGCAAGAAGTCATCAACAGTTTCGACGCAGGACAATAAGTCTCTTCGCTTCTAGATGTAAAAAATCCCAACATGCAGTATGATACTTTTGTCATTCACCTAATCATAAAAAAAACAAAACCATGGGGAAAGGAAGAGACGCCAACAAAAACCTTGAAGGAAAAAAAGGCAAAAGCCTAGTTTCTTAAAATAAATCATCATGAAAAAAACAATCACACTATCGGTTTTAATAACCGCTGTATTCGTCCTGAACGGATGCGCATCAAGCCCAGCCTTCAACTCAGATGCTCCAGAAGCAGCGTCTGCTGGGGAATTGATACAGAAATGTCAGGAAGAGATAGCATCCCTTGAACAAAACGCTCAATCTTCTAATAATCCAGGTGAAAAAGCCAATATGTGTGAAGCAGCAAGCTTGATGGCTATGAATTGTCACAAAAAAGCAGGTACAGATTTCCTAGACGATCCTTCTGATACTTCAACTCTTGGAAATAATTTCTATCACGAAACCACGAATTATCTTTGCTATTGTGAAAATGCAATCGCAGCAAAAGAAGTAGGAATTAATGCCGCGACCGATCCTATGCAGAAATTTACACTGCTTAAGGAAAAACTCGATTTTTCAATAGAATGTCACAAATCATTATCGAGTGCGCTTCATGATCCAAGTTTAGTACCTAGATGGGGGAGTGACGACCTTGGAATGACAACTAACTTAGAGGTGAATTGCGAAAGCATAATGGATATGTTTAAAAATCAAATAGATGCCGTAGAGTGCGAAGAAAAAAAGGATATAGCGGACAAGATGAAAGAGGTGGAAGTCTCATGTATGAAATTGTGGGGCTCTTCTATGTATGATTCAAGCAGAGCTCCAAGATTCTTTTCTGATCACTATGGAACAGCAAGCTATTATGAGGAAAGAGACTGTGAGTATGAATATCCTTTTGTTGTAGGTGATTACCCAGGAGATCATCCAAATACAAAAGATCCTGTGCAAGATGCATATTTGATCTGTATGAGAGGTGTACACAATAATCTATCGCATGTTATCTCTGCCTGCCAAGCAAAACATGGTGCCCCTATAATAGACACTGCTGCAAATTATTCTGATCTGGCGGAATGCTATACCGAAGATCTCGATTATCAAGACCAAGGTGTCGAATGCGCAGTAAGTACTGGATTTGGCGAAGGTCCACCAGAGTAAGAGGAGTATTTCTAAAATAAACACCATGCCCCTAAAAATAATAACAGAACTCCTTTTCATAATCCCACTCACCCTTAGCATAATCTCAGCTCTCCTCTACCTCAGCCACAAATTCAAACCAAAAGAATTGAATTAATCCTAGGGTGATATATAATCACCCCATGAAAACCCTCCTCATTCTCGGCCACCCACTCAAGGACAGTTTCTGTGCTGCCCTCGGCGAAAGCTATCTTAAAGGTGCAAAAGCCAAAGGTCACGAAACAAAGACTATCTACTTGGGAGATCTCAAATTCAACCCTCTCTTAGAAAACGCATACAAAAAAGAACAACCCTTAGAACCAGACCTACAAGAAGCCCAAAAACTCATCTCCTGGGCAGATCACATAGTATTCTCATATCCAGTTTGGTGGTCACTCTTCCCAGCACTTCTAAAAGGATTTTTTGACCGAGTCTTACTTCCAGATTTCGCATTCAAATTTATAGGCGGCGGCAAATGGAAAAAACTTCTCAAAGGCAAAACCGCAAGACTCCTCATCACAATGGACTCTCCACCACCACTACACATCCTCTACTTCCGAAACCCATCGGTAAAAGCAATGAAAGCAACCATAGGATTTTGCGGAATAAAACAAAAGAATACATACTTCGGATCAATCCGTTACTCAGACGACAAAAAGAAAAAGAAATGGCTCAAAAAGGCAGAGCGCCTCGGGAGAAAACTATAATCCCTCCCTCACCGATTTACGTAGCTCATCCTTTCTAATAGGATCAAGGGAATCGTTCCTCAATACCGAGTCAACCTTCCCTCTGGTCACTTTCCTTTCAGTATCCTCAATCAAAGTCTGATGATCCACGCCATTCTCCCCAGCAACCTGTTCAGCAAACAAAGAAGCCGCTTCAGCTCTCTGCATAAGTCCCTGCAAAGCGCCACCAGGTCCGGCAAAGCCCCCTTCATAACGAAGTTTCTCAAACGTCTCACGATCCTTTAACGGAAGACGAATGCCCTTAGCTTCCAATTCATCAGCGAGAGCCACATATCTTCGCAGGGTAGCGGCTGTATTCTCAAGATCAGCGATCGTAAAATTTATTTTCTCCTTCTCGTAATCATCAATATTCTGCATAGCAGCACCAGATTCATTACCCATAACAATAGGATTAAAAAAATGTTTATTACAAACCAATTATACCAGACTCACCACGAAACAACAATACGTGTTTTTGTAAAGTCCCTGGGGAACCAAATTCTCTCCAACCCCTACAACATCTCCTCAAAGTCCACAATCTGCCAATTATCCTCATAATCTTTTTTCTTTTTCATAGTAATCCCTACACGAGGAGGAGTCATTGGCTCAACACTCTTATTCCTTCCTTCGCCACTAATTCGCCCAGTTTCAACCTTACGAACTAATTGGAAATCAAAACTCTTCAAATTAAATTCAACAGTTCGAAGAGTCCCAATCTCAAACTCATCAAGCCCAAGATCTGTATACAAAGGAGTTTCATCGTCTTTAGAAATAATACCCCCAGCTTCTTTCACGCGTTCAAGAATCTCCTCAAACTGCTGAGCACGACCGGCAGCTCTGGTTTCATCTATCTCATGCAATGCATATTTTTTACCAACTCCCATAATGAAAAGGTTAAATTCTTGCCATAAGTTTAACATTTAAGATACATTATTACCATAAATAACCCATTTCAAATGAAAAAGCTTACAACAATTTTCCTAAGCATTCTTTTATTAACCCAGACAATTCTCCCAGCATTCGCAGATGGAATGCTCTGGGAATACAACGATACAAAGGATGAATGGAATCTTCTTCCAGAAACAAGACAAAGAGCATACATCAACCACGAAGATGGAATCCAAAAAATGCTACTTAGCATAAACGTAGAATCTCTATCTGAAAACGAGACGGTTTGGATATTCCCAGTCCCAGCACAGCCAAACGAAACGGTGATAGATATAATAGACGAATTTCCCACCACGAATGGTTCTAATCTCCGCGAAGAAGCCAAAGAAAAATTAGTTTACATGTTTGAAGGGATTAGATTTTCGCAACTGTATTACATTCCTCTTTTTGCTCTGGTTACAGAAGTTTTTGATATTCGTTATTATAGATCTCGTGCAATGGGAGTAAGTTATGGAGTAACGGAAGGAATGCAAATTTATGGAGGATCACAAGAATTAACCATATACGAACACATCGAAAAAGAAGGTCTAATAACAGAACTAATAACAGCACAAAACTCAAATGCATTAGAAGATTATTTTGAAAGCAAAGGGCTGACAATCCCAGAAGAATCAAATAAAATAATAGACGAATATATTGGAAAAGATTTCTCATTCGTAGTTTCTTGGAAAGAAAAAGAAGAAATCATAGAGGAAATTGTAGAAGAGGTTCCCCCATATCCATCCCCAATGAAAGTCCCAAAACCAACTCCAGTCTCTGACCGTGGAATTGACCTACTAAATGCTGAACCAAATTCATCAGAAGCAGGGACAACATTATTAATCTCTGATGAATATGTTAATACGAAAATAGGGAAAGGATTAAGCGTCTACGTATCATTCCCAACAGAAAAAATATTTTTTCCTCTAAAACCAACAAGCCTTTATGGAAGTACAGAAATCCCAGTCTGGATATTTGTTAAAGGATTTGCGGAACCCGACACTTTCGAATCAATAAAACCATACACAGATACAGAATATTTAGTAAAATCATCTTTTTATGAATACAATAAAGATTTGCAAAATTTACTAGGGATGAAAGAGGAACGCGTGAAAAACTACGCATTCACAAAAATCACAATCCAAAGTCCCTCAAAACTATTCACAGAAGATCTGATAATCGAGAAAGGATCACCACTAATAATAAAATTAGCTAGAGTAATTGCAAACGATTGGGGCGTATGGATCCTCGGCATAATATTATTCATAATACTCTCATGTCTTTCTTCAATCCTGGCAGGTCTAATTGCATTTCATGGACAAGACCTCCCAAAAAAGCACAAGTTACTCCTTATGGGGCTTTGGAATCTACTCACATTTATAGGATTTCTCTTTGCAAACATATACATGAAGACAAAATCTATTCCTCAAGCTTTTGAAGCAAAACTGAAAGCAGAAAACACAAAAGTAATAATCAGAGACAGAAGGAAAATAGGATACGCAATTCTATTTACCACGATCTTCCTAGCACTTTCAGCCATAGTAGAGATTATTCTGTTCTACAGTCTATAGCCTCCACAAATTAACCCCTTTTTCCTCATCCCTCTCACGAACAATTTCTCCGTCAGCAATATCCACGACGATTTCTCCAGTGATAGAGATCCGCGCAGAAACCATATGCCCACCAATAATAGAATAATCCTCCTTTCCAAGCATAATGTGCAAATGCGCAAAAGGCTCAACTTCACCAGATTTGCCCTTCAACATCGAGATATTTCCCTTCAAATTCAATAATTCAAAATCTCCCTCGACTTTTTCAACCCTATAATCCTTCCCCTCAGGTTCGAAATATCCAAGTTCGACCACATCACAAGCCCCAATCCCACTTACGCTCCCAGCCCGAACTTGATGCTCGATACACGCTTTTTTCAAACTTTCACCAATTTCATCTCCAATCTCTAACTTCACAAACAATTTTTCCCCCATCTTTTTTATTTTCATACACAAATCTTAACATACTAATACTAGACTTTTGTACCTCTTCTGATATATTAGTTTAGCTTTTTAGCAAACTTCGCTACGTACGTAAGCGAAGACCCGCGGAGAGGTACCCAAGTGGCTGAAGGGGCGGGATTGCTAATCCTGTAGGTCGGTCTAACCGGCGCGGGGGTTCAAATCCCCCCCTCTCCGCCATTAAATAGCGAGAAATTTGGGTCCGTAGCGAAAGCGAATCGCATATTCGCTGTAGCGAAGGAAAAAAAGAGCAGGAAAATTGCGACGGCCAGGAGTGAAATTTTCCAAGCTTTTTTAGTATTTCCCTATTGGCCACAACAAACCTTGACTCAGCCCACTGGTTACGATATAATGTAATCGTAACCACTTAAGTCATGACCGCATCACGCTCAACAGTCTCGTTTACAGAACATAATTGGCAAAAACTTGCCGATGCAGAGAATAAAAGCAAGACAGTAAATATAGCTTTGAGATTTTATTTTGATTCCAAAAAATTCTTACAAAAAAAACAAGAAGAATTTGTGTTAAAAGAGCTAAAGCATTACGATGATACCGGTGAATCATATAGTTTCGAAGAAACTTTTAAATAGTCCTTTCAATGGAGATCAGAGTTCTAAGGCAGCCGTATAAATTTATACGGAGGGCCGATAAACCCCTAAAAGAAAAAATTAAGGAAGAAGTTTTAAGGATTAAAAATAATCCGAATCTTGGCGAAAAAATGAAAGGGTCCTTATACAAAAATATTCTCAAACACAGATTTAACTTTAAAAAAGTTAGCTACAGAATAACTTACCGCATAGAAAACAACATCTTGATCATCTGCATCTCAACGAGAGAGAATTATTACAGGGATCTGAGAATTTAATCACTTGCCCTCCCCGGCAAGTTGTCCACACGCTCCCTTAATCTCCCTTCCAAACCTATATCTCTGTGTAACAGTCAGCCCCTCCTCTTCCAAAATCTCCCGAAACCGATTAATCCTTTCACCAGTCGAAGCCTGAAATCCTTGAGTAGGATTGAAAGGAATCAAATTAACCATAAAAAGTCCGCCGCCGCGGCCTGAAGCACTTCCCAACTTCGCCTTCAAAACAGAAGCCAACTCCCGAGCCATCTCATCCGAATCATTCACATCCTTCAATAAAAGATATTCAATCATCACTTTCTTGTTCGTCGTCTCAATATACAAAGCAAGAGCATCCAAAAGCTCTCCAACCGAATGAGCATCATTCACAGGCATAATCTTACTCCGCACAGAGTCATTCGGCGCATGCAAACTTACAGCCAACTTCACCTGCAACCTTTCATCAGCAAATCTGCGAATACCAGCCACAACTCCACAAGTTGAAATTGAAATAGAACGCGCACCAATTCCGATCTCTTCATTGATCAACTTCACAGCCTCCATTACAGATTCATAATTATTAAAAGGTTCACCCATCCCCATGAAAACCACATTCGTCACAGCGGAACCACCCCCTG
>Ga0233431_1003349_pt1 | contig 19488 bp, 11 predicted proteins | sample SI_118_April2016_FD_179867 | JGI IMG/M metagenome (GOLD analysis project Ga0233431, IMG submission 179867) | Seawater microbial communities from Saanich Inlet, British Columbia, Canada - SI_118_April2016_200_MG | ecosystem: Environmental > Aquatic > Marine > Inlet | place: Canada: British... | reverse complement strand
ATGAGGAACCAAAAAACAGTTGTTTCCGCCCATGATATGGGGGAGTCCGCCATTTCAGGGTGACGGCTATCTGCCTGGAAACCGATAGCAGGATGTCCCCGCTTTTCCAAAAGTGCAATATACTGCAGGTGGCTTACAATATATGGCACTTTTCGGTGCTTTCACTCGGAGGGTTTGGAAGGCGTATTTTTTGAATCGGCAAATAGTCATTGAAACTTCTATAGGTTATGAGTAATGTTAGTGTATCATGAAGTATGTCATGGTCCTTGCGATAATTGCTATCAGTAATTTGTCCGAACAAACCCTTAACACCAAACCGGGAAAGGAGAACCGCACATGTCCATTGAAAGCGCAAAAGCATTTTTAGAAAGGATGAGAAACGACGAGGATTTCAGGAACAGCGTGGTGGAAATTGCTACATCGGAAGAACGCATGGAATACGTCAAAGGGGCAGGATTTGATTTTACAAAAGACGAGATCGCAAATCTAAAAGGTGAACTCAGTGATGACGATTTGGATAACGTGGCGGGGGGGGGATGGTGTATAGATATTGAAGTTGATTCGTGCAGTTTATGCGCGTTGAATGATGCGGTTTAAAAATGCTAACCTCAAAGACGTCTTTCCAGCCGCCAGGTCCGATGATGGGGAAGAGTTGCGAACGATGCAAGTGATGACGCCCGGTCATAGACCGGGAAGCCTCACGCCTCGCGCAGATTTATGCCGCGTAATCGCAATTTTATGAGGACGTAGACCCAGTAACGTTTGACGCCTCCTTTCCGGGAGATCAGGCCATCCAGTACACCCCACAACCAGCGGGTCCATCGGGTGACGTACTGCCGGAAGCGAGCCACGTCGCCTCCCTGCTCATAAAGCCGGCCGGCACGAACCAAAGAGTAATTTTATCCAAAATCAAGGGGACAAGGCTTGGGCGGTACAATATCCTCTTCCTGCAAAAAGGCCCGGTCAGCTTCATCCAGCCTACTGCTCAAATAAGCGGCAAGCTCAAACTCCCGGCGACGCAAGCGGCACATCTCCTCAGGGGGCTTAAACACGGAGCCGGTGCTTGCCGCATTGTCATACCTGCAACTGCCCGCACAATAATATCTGGCCGGGCAGTCACTGCATTCCTGCACAAATTTTATGGGGCTTTTCAGGTACGCATCCCGGTCTATGTGTTTATCAAAGACATTTCCCAGCTTGTACGCCTCCATGCCCACAAACCGGTGGCATAGATAGACATCTCCCGCACTGGAAATCGCTGTGAGCCCCAACCCGGCCCCGCAGGGAAAATATCTTTTCCTGTTGTGCGAAAAGCTAAGCAACCCATGGTAAAGATCGGAACTGCTTTTCAGTTGCTTTAAGGCCCGGCTGTCCCTGGCCTTGATCCCCTTCAGCCAGGTTTTGGTTTCCTGTTCGAGAGCTTCAAAGACATTGTGCAGATTCCTGCCCGGTTTGGGATTTTTTGCGTCACAGGTCAGCATACAATCCGAGGCCGGCGTTATGGAGACCTTCGAAAACCCGATTTCCTTAAGGGCCTCTTTGACTTTTTTCGGATCACCACCCTCCATGAGGACTGCATGTCCCGGGGTTTGAGGACGTACCACCAGCAGATTTTTTATTTTGGGTACAATATAATCATAAGACCCTTTGCCTCCGGCAAATGGCCGCTGGGCATCCTGGATATCCTCGGGACCATCAAAGCTGATCATGACATTGATATCCTGATCCTGAATAAAATTGATCTGTTTTTCATCCAGCAGGGTCCCATTGGTGGTGGCGTGAAAATCCACCTTTTTATCAACCTCATGGACCTTTTTCCGGGCGTACGCCACAATCTTTTCCATAAGGGGGAAATTCAGAAACGGTTCTCCACCAAAAAACCCCACATGGATCTTCTTGACCTTCCCGGACTGATCAATCAGCCAATCCACCGCCTGAAAAGCGGTCTTTTCTTCCATATTCCCTTTACGACCATATTCCCCCCCTTCACCGTAGCAGTATACACAGCGCAGATTGCAGGACTGGGTGAGAAAAAAGGCTGCATTGACAATGGGTACGGGATCTTTTGGCGTCTTTTGGGCCGGTTTCTTCTGTTTTTGGGAAATCAAGCCCAGGGCCTGAAGCTGTTCATTGTTTTGTGATCTCGAAAAAGAATCGCCATTATCACTTACTTGCCGCAAAAAACTGAATGTCTTTTCATCGATCGGGTGCGCTTGCATGTCTTCAATATTGATCATATACTTGTGGTCTTGATGGTTACCCAGATGAAAGGGTTTCAGTCTCAGATCTTTATCCATATTCGCATTCTCCTTATAAAATTTTGGCTATTCTACGACCGTCTTTCCGACGGCACAAGGTTACACAGACTCCGAAGCGACAATGAATTGCCAGCGATTCACGTTGGTAAAATACTGCTCCATCGCCTGTGAGATGCCTTCCCTGGTGAGAGAGCGGTAGCCTTCATACACGCCCCTGATACTCTTCAATCCCCCCTGATGATAATCCAGTTCCGACAGAATATGGGACCAGTAGGCTGCTTTTTCCTGGGTTTTCAGCACCCGATGGGCCATCCGGCGTTTGGCCACGGCCAGTTCGTTCTCTTCCGGGCCGGCTGCCGCAAATGCTTCCATGACCCGGCGGGCCTGTCCGGCTACAGTTTTTGCATCAGCCGGGGCCGTACAGAAGGACGTGCCGATCCATGAAAAAGACGGGTAAGCCTTGCTGGCTTGCATGGCGCAGTACAGATCGTAGACATGCCCCTGTTCCTGCCGAAGCATCCTTTTCAAACGACTGTTGAGCATCGGGGCCACCAGGTGAAACATTCGCCGCTCCCGTACCGCCCGCCATGGGGGCGCCCGCCACCCCATGAATATCCGTGCCGTTGCTGATTCGCCCGATGCCATGCCCGATGCCATGCCCGATAGGATGAGGGTATGGACCCGGGGGCCGATCATGGGTCGAAGCCCACATCTCTTTTCAAGATCCGGGACCCGCCGGGGACGTGAACCCAGTGTGCCAAGGTACTGTTCCGCCAATTCCAGCGCGGTTGAACGTTTCAGATCTCCCACGATGGAGATTTCGACGGGGGCGTGGCGCACCAGGCGTATGAGCCAGGCCTGGGCCTGTTCCCGGTCAATGGCAGCGACTTGTTCTATGGTCAGGGGATCGAAACGCGGGTCGTGACAGGAGATTGTTTTTCGGAAAAGGTCGCGCATGGCCCGGTCCATGCTGTTTTGTTCCCCGGAGATTTTGCGCATCACGATTTCCTGCCACCGGGCCAATATCTTCTCTTCCACATGAGGGTCGGTCAGGAGATGGTGGGCCAGCCGGCAGCACGGTTCAAGCCTCTCTTTGGTGGCTTGAATGGCCACCTGGACCCCATCTTCCAGGACCTTCGTCTTCACCGTGATCCGGTTGTGTTGAAGAAAATGATAGAGATCCCGGCTGTTGTGCCGCCCCGTTGCCGGACGTGAAAAAGAGAGCACTGCCGCATCCGTAAGCCCTTTTTCGGACGCACTTTCATTAATCCGGCCCCCTTGCAGCAGGATGCGGATCATGACCTGATTCCCAGGTTCATTCATGGATCGGAGGTGAAGCTGCACGCCGTTTTTGAACGTAATGGAGAGAATTTTGAGATCCGGGGCCTCGGCCCTTTCCACAATCTTTCCCCGCCGGTTTGTGAGAAAACCGAGCGCCGCCTGAAGGGGCCGGTCTTGAGATTCCGTGGCCTTTTCGCATTCAATTTGGTTCTTTAGATCCAGGATACCCCCGGGCTTTAGCTTGAGTTCACCTTTGAGCTTGGATGGCATGGACAGAAGGATGGTCAATTTATGGGGAGCAAAACATCTTTTTGTGACGTCTTTAAGCTCCGGGGTGCCGATTCCGGGCAGGAGCGATCGGATCAGATCCAGTGACTGGCCGGGCGACAAAAAAATTGAATCGGTGAGGGCCGCATGAATCATATCCCGCATCAATAATTTCACGCGTTTTGACGGCGTCTGGGTGCACAGCTGTTCCGCTTCCACAAGCAGGGATTGTCCGGCAATCTCTATTTCCTTAAGAGAAGGCCCGAATTCTCGAAACCGTTTAAATTCCTTCAGCAGAACAGTCAATGATGCTTCCATATCGAAAGGCCTGCATCCGGCAGAGGCATAGGGCTGCAGAGCCGCATGATGAAAGTCCATGATACCGGCATGGGCTGAATGGAAGATACCGTCCGGTTCATGGGTTTTCGCCTTCAACCGCATGCTCACGATTTCAAGGGACAATTCTGTTATCAGCCGGTTTTTGAAATCCCGCACCCTTTTGAGGGGTTGTACCGGCTGAACTGAAAATAGATCTACGCGGGCTTCGGTGAGGGAGTCATCGTACCGAATGAAGGCTTGGGCGGTTTCAGGACCTTTGGCAACGGTAAAACGGTTGGCCGAAGGTTGGGGCGATGCGCCTTTCCATCTGCCGAAGGCATCCTCAATGCGATTTTTTGACAGGGCGGGATCCAGGTTCCCCGCCGCAAAGAGAATGGCATTATAAGGACGATACCATGTATCATAAAAGGAGAGAAGCGCCGTGCGGTCAATTTGCCGAAGGGCGTGGGGATCGCCCAGGGGGTTGCGTTTGAAACCGGGGATATGGGGAAACATCACCTCCATCATCTTTTGTTCTCTGGAGGATGACGCGGTCTGTTTCAGGCGCATCTCCTCCAAAACGACGCTTTTTTCCCTTGGAATCTGTTCAGGAGAAAGGGTGAGGCCACAGGCCATATCCGCGAGAATCCGGAACCCCTGAACCTCCGCATTCTCCTGAGCATCGGTAAAGGAAAGGGCGAATATGGTTTCAGCCGGCCCGGTCCACGCGTTGATGTCTTTACCGACCCGCATACCGATGGATTCCAGGGATGTGAGCAGAGAATTATCCGGAAAGTGCCGACTCCCGGAAAAGGCCATGTGCTCCAGCAAATGGGCCACCCCGTATTCCCCTTCCCGTTCGTTCAGAAATCCGCATGGGATCAGGAGTCGCAGTTCGAGAGTGCCTTGAGGCGTTTCCTGATCGGGCCGAAGCTGGCAGGTGAGCCCGTTTGAAAGCCGGAAAATCGAGAGATTCGGGTCCGGAGAAAGTTTTTCGGAGGGGGACGGATTTTCTTTTGGGGTGTCGGCGGTTTCAGTCTTCATACAAAAAAGCCTTTAGAGACCACTGGCCTGGCCGCGATCCCTCTATTGTTTGGAGGGAAGCGGTTCTATATCATAAAGAAAAAATGACGGAATATTGCAGTCGATTGCAGTATACTGCAATTTTTTAGAACAATTCACAAATAAATGTTTATCAATTTATTAAAAGGATGTCTAAATCAGCTTTCAGGGAACTGGACGAAAATAATATACGCATATCGTGCAGAGCTTTTGTTCGTCATCAAGGCGTGATGGCAGGTGCATAGTGAGCTATGTGCCTGTTATCACAACGTAGAAGACGGGCAAAAGGGCAAACAGGATGCGTAGATTATTTTTTGGAAGTTCGCTTATCTCTAATGGGTGGGGGTCTGTTAGCGAAATTTCGTCCTGTTAAAGACATATATGTCCCTAAAATCCAGATGCCTTTTCTGAAAATTATGAAGCGTATTCCTCTATGGGGAGGCGCCTGATTATAACATCCTTCCGAAAGATTCCCATTGACCCCAAAAACCATTTTCACTATATTTATTAAGAATCTTTTTTTAGGCCCTTAGAACCTTTAGGGTCGCACGGGCGCAGCACCTGGTTTAATAAAGCGCAATTATATTCCTGAAAAAGTCCCTCTCGTTTTCCTAAAAGGCCCGTATAAGGGAAAGAAATGATCCATCTAGAAACCCTACCAGGAAAAAAACCTCATTTGAAACCCTACTCAATCATTTTGTGCTTTCTGATTCTTTTGGGGGTGGGGTTCTTGCCTCTTTTCGCGGTGATCAAAGAAGGTGCTTTCCTCGTTTTTGGTATCCTTCCCCTAATTGCCGGATGGTTATTAGGATTCCGGCTGGGGATTCTATATTGGGGCCTCCATTGTTTGTTACTCTCTTTTCTAGCGAAGGCGGCAGGGCAAACTGTTGATAATTTTTTTCCTAATGGGCTCATCGCCTATATTTCCACCTTTATAGTTGCTGCTGGACTTGGAAAAATGAGTGATCTGACCAAACGCCTTCGGTATGAACTTAAAGAGCGCAAACGGGTCGAAAAGGAGTTGCAGCAATATAAGGAAAAGCTGGAAAAACGGGTAGAAGACCGAACAAGAGCGCTTTTAAAAAGCAATGAAATGCTCAAACAAGAAATGATAGAACGAGAGAAGGCCGGCATAGAAAATCAAAAACTGGAAGCCAGTCTTAAACGGGCTGAAAAAATGGAGGCGATGGGTATTCTAGCCGGAGGTGTGGCCCATGATCTCAACAATATTTTAAGCGGGATCGTAACTTATCCTGAGCTTATTTTATTAGACCTGCCCGAAGAGAGTCCTTTGCGGAAACATATACTCACCATTCAGAAGTCAGGAGAAAGGGCTGCCGCGGTCGTTCAGGACTTGCTGACGCTGGCCAGAAGAGGCGTTATCGATACCCGGGTCCTCAATATAAATCATATTTTATCAGACATACTCGAATCTCCCGAGCTCCTGAAACTTACCGCTTATCATTCGGACACGGACATTAAAACAGACTTTCAAGCGGACCTGTTCAATATCCATGGCTCCGAGGTCCATATCTCAAAGGCCATCATGAATTTGATCGCGAACGCCATGGAATCTGTGAAAGGCATGGGACAACTCATCATTTCCACTTCAAATCTCTATATGGACCAGCTCACGAGAACTTATGATGCTCTGGCGGAAGGCGAATACGTTACCCTTGAAATTTCGGATAACGGGGAAGGCATACCGGAAAAAGATCTAAATAGGATCTTTGAACCCTTCTATACCAAAAAAGCCATGGGCCGAAGTGGCACCGGACTTGGACTGGCCATTGTCTGGGGGACCGTTAAAGACCATAAAGGCTATATTGATGTTCAAAGCGTAGAAGGCCAAGGTACGACGTTCACCCTATATTTCCCTTCAACAAGGGAAGCGGAATCCATCACAGAACCCGGATTGAATTCTAACGATTATTCCGGAAGCGGCGAATCCATTTTGGTGGTTGACGATGTTGAACTGCAAAGAGAACTCTGCACGTCGATGTTGGAGAAACTGAATTACACGGTGCACTCTGTTTCAAGTGGGGAAGAAGCCATTAGATACCTGTCAAATCATTCCGTCGATCTATTGATTCTGGATATGATTCTTGAGGGGGGAATCGATGGTCTTGGGACATATAGAAGAATTATTGAGGCTTATCCCGGCCAAAAAGCCGTCATCGCAAGTGGATTTACTGAATCTGATCGTGTCAAAAAAGCCCTAGAATTGGGCGCCGGCGCCTATGTAAAAAAGCCGTATGCCATTGAAGTATTGGGAATGGCGGTAAAAAATGAATTGATAAAACCGGGGTAACATGTGACCTTCCATTGAACACAAGAAGGGAACCCATCCACGCGTTCTTTCGGCGACCCGGCTTTACTCAACATGTGCCCCACCAATATTGCTCGGTATGAAATCCACTACCAATTTCATGATCCCATCACCCATTTGCTTCAGAAACGAAGGCGGGCGACCCCTGTGTAGGACCATATTTCCACTGCATATTTCCGGCACCATTGCGCCATCAGATCAATATAGGCGGCATAGTCCTCATCGGAAAAAAAGGTCTTCTGTCGTCTGTTGCCACGCTGTGTAATATGGTGCGGCATGCCTTCCGCCACAACTCCTGCAATTCTTGCCATGTAGAGGCCATAAGACCAATCTTACATTCAAGTCAAGAAATAAGTATATTGTCCCCGGAATTCTACTTGCTGTATGGCGTGATGGCATATATTGGGTGTCAAGTTAGAAAATCAAAGGCCGGAATTTGAATTATTGACTATTCTTATGGGATTTGAGACACTTCTTCTGTGAAAGGACCCGCGTCTCCAATTTCCTGATTCCATTTTGCGCCAAATCAATATGAAGCAGATTTACAGATATGTGTATTTTTTCGATTCCGGACTGATCCATTAAGGTGACTGAGGAGAGGGAGAAGATGATGGGGGGAAAAAAGATCAGGCTCCTGCTTGTTGAAAATGGCAAGATCGACCAGATGGCGTTTGAGAGGTACATCAAAAACAAGAAGCTGCCTTATGATTACTCCATTGCCGGATCCATTGCCGAGGCCAAAGAGATTATAAAATCAATAAGCTTCGATGTCATTATTGTAGATTATATGCTTGGAGACGGAACATCCTTTGAACCGGTTGATCAGTTCAAGGATCTTCCCGTTATTGTCACAACCGGTACCGGTAATGAGGAAGTTGCTGTAGAGGCTATGAAATCAGGCGCCTGCGATTATATCATAAAAGATCCTGAAGGCAATTATATCAAAACCCTTCCGACCACCGTGGAACTGGCACTTAAACGCAATCAAACCGAAAAGGAATTGCAGCACCACCGGGAACATCTTGAATTGATGGTCGAGAAACGAACAGCCGAATTGCAGGCCGAAATCGTCGAGCGCAGGCGGGCGGAAGAAGCGCTCCGAATTGAAAGGGATAACCTGCAAAACGCCTTTGAATCGATTAAAGATGGCATTTGCATTACCAACCGGCAATTTGACATTCAATATGTGAACCCGGTTCTGGTAAAGGGGTTCGGGGCCTACGAAGAGCGGAAGTGTTACGAATATTTCCACGACCGGAATGAAGTTTGCCCATGGTGCAAAAATCAGGATGTGTTGGTCGGCAAGACGGTGCGTTGGGAATGGCATTCCATTAAGTATGGAAAAACCTACGACCTGATAGACACTCCGATGACATTGCCGGATGGAAGCATCGGCAAACTGGCGATATTTCGTGATATGACCGAACAAAAAAAACTTGAAGCCCAGCTCCAGCAAGCCCAGAAGATGGAGGCCATCGGAATATTATCCGGCGGAGTTGCCCATGATTTCAACAACATACTGACCATTATTATCGGCAATGCCGGTCTTGCGTTAATGGAAGTTGAAAAGGCCGGCCCCTTGAAAGAGGCGATAGCAGAGATCAAGATAGCCGGGGAAAGGGCAACCTCTTTGACCCGACAGCTTCTGGCTTTCAGCCGCAAACAGATTATTCATCCTGAGATTCTGGACCTTAATGAACTATTAGCAGACATCGAGAAGATGCTTGGCCGCCTTATTGGAGAGGATGTTGAACTGTTGACGATTTCAGGGCCTGCATTATGGAAGATAGAGGTGGACCCCGGACAGATGGAGCAGGTCATCATGAACCTGGCCGTCAATGCCGGAAACGCCATGCCCAAGGGGGGAAAACTCACCATTGAGACGACAAACGTGGATCTGGACGGGATCTATTTTCGCAAGCACGGTATTGAAGGGCAACCGGGACCCTATGTGATGCTGGCGGTGAATGATACCGGCATCGGGATAGACGAAGAAACTCAGAGGAAAATCTTCGACCCATTCTTTACCAAAAATGAGATGGGCAATGGAACGGGATTGGGTCTGTCCACTGTCTACGGTATTGTCAAACAAAACAATGGGTTTATATGGGTCCATAGCGAACCCGGACAGGGTTCTACCTTCAAAGTCTATCTTCCCAAGGTAGAGGAAGATACGGCGCCTGAAGAAAAAAAACGCATCTCTGTGGAAAATCTTAGCGGTTCTGAGACCGTTTTGATTGTGGAGGATGATGATTCACTCCGTAAGCTTTGGCAAAGGATGCTTCAGCGTCATGGATACAAGGTATTGACGGCTGAAAATGGTGAAGATGCCTTAAACGTCAGCAAAGCGTACGAGGGATCGTTTGATTTGATGATAACTGATGTGGTTATGCCCAAGATGGGCGGTCAAGAAACAGTAGAACGGTTGCAACCACTTTATCCCCACATGAAGGTGATTTATATGTCCGGGTACACGGAAGACGCCATTGTGCATCACGGTGTTTTGACAGATGGACCTGATTTTCTCCAAAAGCCGTTTTCACTGGAAAGGCTGACCCGTAAAATCAGGGGGATACTGGACAAATAGATTGATGATTGACGATTGAGGGAATACTGCCAATCGCATTAATAATTAAGGAGTGAAAAATGGCGAACATTTTGGTGGTAGACGATGAAGAACAAATCCGTCGCATGCTAAACCGAGTGCTATCGCGGAATGAATACACCTGCACCCTGGCGGCTGATGCGGCAGCGGCACGAAAATGCCTTGATGAGCAGACATTTGATCTGGTTCTCTGCGATGTGTTGATGCCGGGAGAGTCCGGTATTGACCTGGCCAGGCATATGGCCTCCGAGTACGGAGATACGGCGGTCATCATATTGACAGGGGTGGATGATCCGAAAACTGCCGAGGCCGCCATAGAGGCAGGGGCCTATGGTTATATCATTAAGCCTTTTAACCCCAATGAGTTAATCATTAATATCAAGAATGCGTTGCGTCGACAGAGTCTGGAAATCGCCAACCGAGCATACCAACAGGATCTTTTGAGGATGGCCGGGGAAAAGACTCTAGCATTGCAGAAGACCCTGGGAAACCTTCAAGACACCCGGTCCCAGTTGATGCAATCGGAAAAGATGGCATCCATAGGCCAGTTAGCGGCCGGCGTGGCGCACGAGATTAATAACCCTGTCGGTTTTGTCAAAAGCAACTTGGGAGCCCTGAACGAATACTGTAAAGATCTGATAAGATTATTAGATAGATATCAGGAGCTTGAAACAGCCCTTGAAAATGAGAAGGGGTTGGATGAAAAAAGTTCAGTATGCAGTTTGCTCGCAACCCTCTCCCGACTAAAGGCGGAAATTGATCTTGATTTTATCCTGGATGACTACCAAAAAATTGTGGTCGAATCCCTTGAAGGGACGGAAAGAATCACTAAGATTATTGCCGACCTCAAGGACTTTGTCCATTTGGATAAGTCTGAAATGGAGGAAACAGATCTTAACAAGGGGATCGAAAGCACTCTCAACATTGTATGGAACGAGCTTAAATATAAAGCAGATGTGACCAAAGATTTGGGCGATATGCCTCTCGTGATGTGTCATCCGCAACGTCTGAATCAGGTCTTTATGAATATTATGATCAATGCCGCCCAGGCGATTGAAAAAAAGGGTGAGATTCGAATCACGACCAGGGCGAGGGACGATAATGTGGAAATTAAGATCAGCGACACAGGTAAAGGCATCGCTCCTGACGTTTTACCCAAGATTTTCGATCCGTTTTTCACCACCAAGGCCGTTGGGAAAGGAACAGGCCTCGGGTTGAACGTGTCGTATAATATTATCCAGAAGCACAAGGGCTCCATTCGTGTGGAAAGCGAGGTGGGAAAAGGGACTACCTTCATCATACGTTTGCAGGTAAATCCGGGGGAAATTGAGTGATCGTCACCTGAGGCCGTAGAAACCTATTTGAGAACTTCTTCCCAGAGCCATTCGCCAAATTCCACAATTATAAAACCGCACCTATTTGCCAGGGCACGAATTCATTATCACCGAATCCGAAGTGTTCGCTCTTGGTTTTTTTCCCTGAGGCCGTGTCCAGGATTTCCTGGAAGATAATCTCACCCATTTCATTAAGATTTTTCTCACCGTCGATAACAATCCCACAGTTAATGTCCATATCCCCAAGAAGTTTTTTGTAAATAGAAGAGTTTGATGCCAGCTTGATTACCGGTGTGGGCTTACATCCAAAAACAGTACCACAACCGGTGGTAAAACAAATCACATTCGCCCCTCCAGCGATCATACCGGTAATGGATACAGGGTCATAACCAGGCGTATCCATAAAGACGAAACCTTTTTGGCAAACGATTTCAGCGTATCCATATACCGCTACTAAATTAGTGGATCCTCCTTTTGCAACAGCTCCGAGGGACTTTTCCAATATGGTGGTCAAGCCGCCTTCTTTATTGCCCGGCGTGGGATTGTTATTGATCGTAGTACCGTTTTTTTCCGCATAGTTTCCCCACCAGTGGATTAGATCCACCAGTTTGGTAGCGACTTCAGGGCTGGATGCTCGGCGGGTCAACAAATGTTCAGCCCCGTGTATTTCGGTTGTTTCGCTCAAAATGGACGTTCCACCGTTGCGGACCACCAGGTCGGCAGCTACGCCTAGTGCCGGATTGGCAGTAATGCCGGAATAGGCATCCGAACCACCGCACTCCATTCCCAGCACCAGGTTTGAGGCCGATACAGGTTGCCGTTTTACTCGGTTGGCCTCGGGCAGGATGGTTTTTATGATGTCGACACCACGGTTTATGGTCTGTTTGGTTCCTCCGGTGTCCTGAATGGTCAGTAGGTGTACCCGGGATCCTGTTTCAATCCCGGCATCCGTCAGCATGGGAATGATCTGGTTGACTTCGCAGCCCAATCCGACGAACAGCACTCCCCAAAAATTTGGATGTTGGGCATAACCGGTCAGGCTGCGCCGCAGAATATCAAAACCGTCACCATATGCGGGTCCACCGCATCCAGCGGTATGGGTAATACCGACCACACCATCTACATTCGGGAATTCGGATAAAATCTCCGGCGTAAAAGCGTCGGCAATGTAACGACAAACAGAAGCGGAACAGGCTACGCTGGGCAAAACCCCGATGTAGTTTCGGGTCGCCACCTGGCCGTCACTGCGTATAATGCCGTCGAAAGTGACCCGCTCTTTCTCAGGTAAAACATCCGTGGGGCTGACATCGGACCCCACTGAATAATCACGACTGAATTCGGACATCTCGACATTGTGGGTATGAACATGTTCTCCGGCTTTAATTTCGGCGGATGCCATGCCGATAATCTGACCGTATTTCAGGATATATTCTCCTTTTTGGATTCCACAAGAAGACACTTTATGACCGGCGGGAATCGGGCCGCTGACACTCAGATTTTCACTGTCCAGGTGATCACCCGAATCCAGTGCACGTATGGCGACGACAACATTATCCCTTTTATTCAATCGAATCGTTTACACTTCACCTTTCTTCATTTATCGGCTCCTTTTTGGGGAAAAGCCATTTTGAATGTAGGTATTTATAGGTCTTGGTGACATGGATAGTTCCTTTGGTAACAATATGTTGAGAGTCGCCCTAAGCACTCCTTTTCCTTTCTATGGTGATTGTAGAATTTAATTCTTTTTTGCTCGTTAAATCCTGGGGACAGTATATCAATTATCGCTCTTTTTCGGTTTTCTTCCGGGTTTTCGGGGCCTCAATTTCCTGCCAAGCAAGCGCGCCAAGTGCGACACAAACGTCACATCGCCCAAAGGGCGACCCGTTTGTTCATGTTTGTGGATGTTATCTATTTCTGCGGACGATATTGCTTCCGCCCAAAAAACCCCCCAGTCGCCTTTGATCATCGAAAGCAAGGGGCTACGTTTGTCAATTTATCATTTTGGCTGGATATATGGGCGGCAGCGCTGCTCCACCCCATTGCGCTGCTTGTCCAACCAGTTTTGCCCGAACAGGATTGTTCTTAATATACCTGGTACATGCCAAAAGATAATGCTCATCCATCACAAAAGAAGAAAATCGCTCCTGCCACAAATGTCCACGCCAGCCTTCCCTGAAATTGATACGACGGGTATATCGACGATGTGCCTCTCCAATGGCCAGCCTGAGATTCTCCTTCTTTCCAGGAACAGCAACCAGATGAATATGTTATGTGAAGTTGAACACCCCTATTCCTCACCTTCCCCTTATTTTCTTCACCTGTTTAGAAATTCACTACACATAATTGGGGCGCTTTGGCAAGCGTATTCAACCATTGTAAGACATTTGGTTTCTGCCATGGGAGAGGTTTTTTGACGTTAGGAGGTCCGGCTTTTTGGAGCATCTTCCGCTTCATTTCCATGTCGATTTCCACATAGATATGTGTGGTGTTGATATCTGCGTGTCCAAGCCAGTAGCTAACCATATTGACATCGTTTCCTGAGCGTAACAGATGCATTGCCGTCGTGTGGCGGATGGTGTGTGGTGTGACAGTTTTAGCTGTGATGGATATGGCACTGTCTCAGCATTGCCTGAAGGCCTGATTGACAGCACAGTGGTGCAAGCGGCAGGATCGCTGATTGATAAAGAAAGGAGAATCGGGCGAGCGTGGCAGCATCTGCAAGCGCTTATGCTTGTATTATTACAATGCCTGGCAGGTGGAATCACTCAGGGCCACCCAGCGTGCCTTTCGGAATTTGCCTTCTGCGATATGCAGTAGCTGCTCCTCATTATAGAAGTGCTCCAGGTTCAAGGCCGATGCTTCACCTATACGGATACCCGTGCTGTAAAGAAGGCCCAAAAGAGTGCGGTAAGTGTACGGCCGAAGGGAGTTTTCAGGTGGCAGCCGGAAGGCTGCCGTCATTAAGGTATGGAGTTCAGAGTTACTATAGATGTAGGGCTGATGAACTCCTCTTGACGGGATGCTTCTCAATGAATCGGGCACATAGCCGAGGGGATCGTCCCGGGCTAGGTACTGGCACAATTGTTTGACCACGGAGAAACGGTTGAAGCGGGTGTGTGGGGCGAGATGCGAAAGGTTTTCCAAATAACACTCCACGAGCTTTCTGGTAATGCGCGGTTCAACCATTTGTCCTTCGACCAGAAAGCGGTCGAAATATCCCAAGAGTTGTGCTTGAGAGTGATAATCTGTTCCCGAGAGGCGGCGTAGATTGATGAAGTTTTGTATCTGGTCGGCCAGGAGACTTTGAAGTTTGGGTGGATTCATTGTAGCACCTCCCGCGGCCATTCAAGGGCCACTCGCCTCAGAGCATTGAACTCCACCTTGGTATAGATGAAAGTGGTCCCTAGATGGCGATGGCCGAGTACATCGGCAATTTCTTTCAAAGAATGACTCTTGTGAAGCATTCGAGTGGCAAAACAATGACGAAAGGCATGTGCGCCTTTGTTTGAAATCTCAATGCCTGCAACCCGGATGTGACGTTCCACGACAGCAGAAAGCGAACTGGAACAGAGAAAAGGGTGATAGGGTGCGCGGCAGGTTAGAAAAACGTGAGGACAGGAGTAAAGTGGGCGGAATTTTCGTAAGTAATCCAAGATGCTTTCGCCCACTTCAGGCGTTAAAGGCTGACAATCGTTGGATTCAGATTATCGGCGCCTATTCTTCCTTAAGCTTGGCTATGATTTCTTGAAGCGGACTCACCATCACATCACCTTTCATGGGATAGGATTCTTTTACCGGTGCGACCACATAAGCCTCATCCGGAGAAATATCCTCCAGTGCGTTCCAGAAACCTTTGGAAACTCTGGGGACGGATGATGATTTCAACTCAAAAGCCAGGGTACGCCGACCTCGTCTTAAAATTAAATCGATTTCTGCACCTGCGCTTGTCCTGTAAAAAGATGCTTCATAATGGTTTGCAGATGCTAAAATGTTCTCCATGGCAAATCCCTCAAAAGATGTTCCCAGGACTGGATGGGAAAGCAGATCGTCATGCGTGCGGATGTCAAGCAGCGCGTGGAGAATTCCACTGTCACGGATATAGATTTTGGGTGATTTGACCAGACGCTTTTTCAAGTTCGGGACATCAGGCAAGAGTACCCGCAACATGAATGTATGCTCTAAAAGGTCGATGTAGGAACGAACGGTATGAGAGCTTACCCCCAGGGAATCCGCCAACTTTGAAGCGTTTAATAGGGACCCGTGAATATGGGCGCACATTTTCCAAAAGCGGCCAAGCCGGGCCGGCGGCATGCGAAACCCAAGCATCCCAACATCCCGCTCAAGAAAAGTTCGGATGAAATCGTGCCGCCATTCGAAGCTGATATCATGGTCTTCCGCGAGATAACTTCTGGGGAACCCGCCCCTAAGCCAGAGCAGCCTCATATCATCCTTTTGCGCAGCCTCAAGCTCTGAGATAAGAAACGGGGTGAGATCAAGGTAGGCAATTCGTCCTGCGAGGGATTCAGAACTTTGGCGGATTAAATCAGGCCCCGCAGAACCAAGGATTAAGAACTGACTATTTCTTGCGCGTTCATCTATGATAGATCGAAGAATTGAAAAGAGATCAGGGGCCCGCTGGATTTCGTCGAGACACACCAGGTCATCATTGTGCAAACTGAAGAAGGCAAGGGGATCAGAGAGTTTTGCCAGATCACCGGGATTTTCAAGGTCCAGATAGAGCGCCTTTTTGATTCTTTTTACGATTTGACCGGCCAATGTTGTCTTTCCGCATTGCCGCGGTCCCAGAATCGCTACAGCCGGATTATTGTGCAATCGTTTCTTGACCGTGCCAGCGAGATGCCTGTTAATTATTCCTTGCATATTTGAAGTCTATATTCATATTTTCGAGGAAAGTAAAGAAAAAAATGGGCACACTTTTTTCAATTGATTGTCTACATCCCCTTTGTTGGGTCAATTGAAAAATCCGCAAATCTTGAACATATTTCCACGGCCAGAGCGAAAATAATATCAAGGGCCAGATGTTCACCAATGCTTCTGTCGAAGAGCAGCTTTTTCTAAAGTATGAGTCACCTTGTCACCCGGGCGCCTCCTCAGTGTGGAAATATGGGGTCAGCCCTTGACATGAGACAAAATATTCGTTTAGGGCCAACTCCAGTCGCCCTACGGGCTCCTTACATTGGCCCCCCCAGAAAAAAGAGGTAGTAAGCAGCATAATATTAATACCGTATCAGAGCTTATTTCCCCTTCTGGGCTGTCCAAACAATGGGGTCCACCTTAACTTGATCTTCTCTTTATTACTATTTCTCCAATTCTTCCTTAACGGCAAGTCCTATCTTTTGCAGCAAGAATGGTTTCCTTATATAAGCTCCTGCTCCCAGTCCCTGAACCTCTTTGACACGGGCTGTTTCAGAAAATCCGCTGGCAATGATTGCCTTTTGCCCAGGATGCAGTTCAAGAATTTTTTTGTAGGCATCGACACCATCCATACCCGGCTCCATAAGCATATCCAATACCAATAGATCAACCTTGTTGGTCTTCAGGTATTCAACGGCCTCTTCCCCATTTGAAACCGATACGACCGAATAACCCAACTTTTTTAACATGCCGGAGGCTATTTGCCTCTGGTCTTCCACATCATCCACAACCAAAATGGATTCCCCGTTACCGCTATAAGCCTTAACGTTTAACGAGGATTCATCTTCAGGTAATTTTTCACGAGTGACGGGAAAATGAAGAGTGAACGTTGTCCCCTTACCTTCAGTGCTTTGGACATCGATATATCCGTTATGATCCTGAACCGTTCCCCATACCACAGCCATGCCTAACCCTGTTCCGCTTCTCCCCATTTTTTTCTTGGTATAGAACGGTTCAAATATCTTCTCTATATCATCAGGCGGAATACCCGTCCCGGTGTCGGAGATAGTGAAAACTGCGTAATCGCCCTCCTTTACATCGTCATAACCCCTTATGGGTCCATCAATATATCTGTTTTCCGTGGATACGGTTAGCTTCCCTCCTTCGGCCATGGCTTCGGCAGCGTTGGAAACCAGGTTCATGACGGTCTTGGAAAGGTGAGTGGGTGATCCTGGTATGTTGAGGGTGCCTTTGTCAAGATGGGTCTCCATATGAACTCCGGGATGGTACGATTGAAGCTTTTCATATTCGGGGCTTCTCAGGTATTCAGCGATAACATCATTCAGATTAACCACTTCAGTGGCAACAACCCCTCTCCTAGCCAATGTTAATAGATCCTGAACAACCGCGGCTGCCTTTTCTCCTGACTTTTGTATGGTTAGAATCGGTTTTCTTAAAGGGCTGTCTTCAGGGAGTTGTAACAGTAACAGTTCAGGGTAACTTACAAGACCGCCAAGGATATTGTTGAGATCGTGTGCCACCCCTCCTGCGAGGGTTCCGATGATCTCCATCTTTTGGGCCTTTTGAAGGTTTTTTTCTAACCGGTTACGTTCTGAAACGTCCCGTGCAATACCCAAAACAATGTCTTGCCCATCTATTTCTGTAGGGAGGGTCCTTATTTCTACCAAAACTGTTTCGCCATTTTTCCTATTCAGAATGAACTCATCCGGTCCGGTAGCTTTTCGCTCCATATTTTTGCCCAAGAGCGCACTTGCTTTTGGCAATTGGTCGGGCGGAAGAATATGCAGCTCAAAAGGATTCTTTCCGATTAATTCTTCCTTTTTATAACCCAGTAACTCCTCCGCAGTTTTATTGCTATCTATTAAAGTACCTTCTAAATTGCTCAAATAGTAAACATCAGGCGCGAATTCAAACAGAACTCTAAATTTTTCTTCACTTTTTTCCAATGATGCCAGCATTGACTTTTGGCGTTTCAGTAAATCCTGTATGCCTCCTGAGATAAGGGCAATGGATATGGTGACGATGCTGTTCAAGAGCAGGAAATTCAGGCTCATGACGATCCATTTTTCAGCAGGATTCGTTACGGAGTAATCCCATTGCATGATACTGAATTGTAATAAGATACCAATGATGATAAGTGTCCCTGCATTTACTGCAAGAGCCATCAGGGAAATCCTGAGCCCGAGAAGTATGGCAACCATAACCGGGAAACCAAATAGCCAAACAGGACCGCCGCCGGATGGCCCGATGGTCAGCAATAATACCATTCCGAGGATATAGCCTATAAGGGAAACGGTAACAGCGCGAACCACAAAGGGAATAGACCGGCGGAAAAAAAGGATAACAAGCCAGGCATATATAATCGTATCAGCAATCGCCACGATCCACAGATCTTCCTTAATGGAAAGTGCAACGCTGGGAAGATAGACAAAAAGCCCGAAAACAGCACCGACAAGAATAAACACCAACAAAAAACGTTCTTGCCAGTACCTTATTCCGTCATCGGTAGTAAGGCCAGTGGGGGTCGTCCTTCTGTCGATGAAATCTTTCAGCCTGGACGTGTAAGTTTTTGGCATAAGGCTGACCCTTATTCGATTCTTTTGAAATCGTTAACCCGGGCACAAAATAGAAAACTGCAAGACACAATCAATATCACCGAATCCGAAGTGTTCGCTCTTGGTTTTTTTCCCTGAGGCCGTGTCCAGGATTTCCTGGAAGATAATCTCACCATCGATAACAATCCCACAGTTAGGGAACTGGAAGAAAATAATATACGCATATCGTGCAGAGCTTTTGTTCGTCATCAAGGCGTGATGGCAGGTGCATAGTGAGCTATGTGCCTGTTATCACAACGTAGAAGACGGGCAAAAGGGCAAACAGGATGCGTAGATTATTTTTTGGAAGTTCCCTTAATGTCCCCGGAATTCTTTACGCTAAGATAAACCGGGTGCCAACCGCATTTAGCAGGAAGTTGTCGGACATCTCATCTGCAAACCTGTTCATGGCCTTCCAGCCGGTACAGTGTGTGGGAATGATAAAATCGGGCTCTATCCTCTTCATCTCCTCCACGGTCCTCTCAATCTTTTCCATGGGTGTGGTTCCGGTTAAGTGGAAGCCGCCGATCACCGCATGGACCTG